>Ga0080004_1086238_pt1 | contig 16634 bp, 12 predicted proteins | sample WasSprMetagenome_FD_69207 | JGI IMG/M metagenome (GOLD analysis project Ga0080004, IMG submission 69207) | Sulfidic aquatic microbial communities from Washburn Spring, Yellowstone National Park, USA - WS (SPADES assembly) (version 2) | ecosystem: Environmental > Aquatic > Thermal springs > Hot... | reverse complement strand
TTTTCCTGAAGAGGCTCAAAAGCCTCTATGGCATAAGGGTTGTCGTAGCGAACGGAGCCCCATGGTACAGCGTATGCTCCGAGCTGAGGCTGAGGCTTATCCATGATAGAAGCCTCCTAAACCTTGCAGAAAGGCTCAGCAAGGAAGTAAAGCGAAGGCTGAAGGACTTCGACCTATCCTTCCCATGCAGATGCCATACGTCCTTCAGGCATGTGAAAACATGGCTTGAAGCCTGGAGGAGCTACTATAACCACGTAAGGTACCATATGAGCCTTGGAAAGGCTCCATGCGGATTCGGAGAGGAGGCCTAGAGCCCTATGGCATGCTATCCATCGTTAAGGAGGTGATGGGAAAGGCTTAAGGTTACAGTTCCAGAAAAGGAAAGGAAAGAAAGAAAAGAAAAAGAAAGGGAGCTTAATTCTTAGGCAAAGGGAAGGCTAAAAAGGGGAAATAAGCATAATATAGAAAAGAATAAAAAATAGGAAGAAGCGTGAAGACCTTGGAAGGGGATCTGGGATTCTCTTATAAAATTAGAAGGCCCGTTGTAGCCGGTACCTTTTACGAAGGCTCGAAGGAAAGCCTGAATAACCAGATCATAGGTTGCTTTACCCATCCCCTTGGTCCAGGATCGGTTCCTGTAGCGAGTCCTTCCGGTCCAAGGGAGATCATAGCCTTAGTTTGTCCTCATGCAGGCTACATGTATTCGGGTCCTGTGGCATCCCATGCCTACGCGAGTTTAGCAAAGGATGGAAGGCCTGAAGCCTTCGTGCTATTAGGGCCTAACCATCAAGGAATAGGAAGCGGAGTTTCCATCATGACAAGGGGTTTATGGAGGACTCCTTTGGGAGATGCAGCAATCGATGCCCAGCTTGCCGATAAAATCCTAGGGGCATCCGATATTATCGATTCTGATGAGGAAGGCCATAGGCTGGAACATTCCTTAGAAGTTCAGCTACCCTTCCTCCAGTACCTCTACGGAACTGTAAAGATTGTCCCCATAAGCTTCCTTCTTCAGGATCTAGAAACCGCTAGGGATGTTGGGAAAGCTTTGGCAGACGCCCTAAGGGACTATAATGCCGTTATTATTGCATCGACAGATCTCACCCATTACGAGCCCCAGAAGTCTGCTCAGAAGAAGGATGGATTTGTCATCGAAGCTATAAAAGCCCTTGACGAAGCCTTCCTTTTTGAAGCCATTGAGCGTTATGGCATAAGTATTTGCGGTCCAGCTCCTGTGGCTGCCGCCATAACGGCATCGAAGCTCCTAGGAGCCAAAAGGGCGAACATTCTTTGCTATAGAACAAGTGGCGATGTGATAGGGGATTATTCAAGCGTAGTAGGTTACCTTGCCGCAGAGTGTAGACGGTAGGAAAGATTGGATAACGATAGGATAAGGAAGGAAAAGAAGAAGACACGATTAAATTGCAGAAAAGACAGGTATAGCTATGACCAAAAGGCTTTCCGAAGCCTCCGCTCCTGGAAAGGTCATTCTTCTAGGGGAACATTTCGTCGTTTTTGGAATGCCAGCCATCGTCATGGCTGTGGATAGAAGAGCGAGGGTTAGGGTTTCGGAGCGTCCAGGAGAGGAAATCGAGGTGCATTCCTTGAACATCCCAAGGGCTAGCTTCGAAGAACTTCAGCCCATAAGGGAAGCGGCTTTAAGAACGATGGAATTCTTAGGCTTTAGGAAAGGATTGGAGATAACGGTGGATTCCCAAATTCCCATTTCTGCTGGTCTCGGCTCCTCGGCGGCGGTCTCGGTAGCAACGATTACTGCCATCAGTGGGCTCTTCGGAGCAAGAATAGCAAAGGAGGATGTTTGTCGTTTAGCTCTGGAGGCTGAAAGGCTCGTCCATAGGAATCCTTCGGGCATTGACCCTACCATCTCCACCTACGGAGGAATCCTTCTCTTTGAAAAGGGTAAGCCTCCTAAAACCGTGGAAGTAAACCTAGACTTTAAGCTCGTAGTGGGCAATACGGGCATATCCAGGTCAACCGGGGATATGGTTGGCAGAGTTAGCCTCCTCAGACATAAACATCCTGAACTTTTTGGGCACATCCTTGAGGTGGCCCATAGAATTGTCCTCGAAGCCCTTGAAGCCCTGAAGGGCTCAGACCTCCAATGCCTTGGAAGGCTCATAAATATGAATCATGGCCTCCTATCGGCCATAGGGGTCTCGGATTTATCCTTGGAGAAGCTCGTCTATGCAGCAAGGGGTGCTGGAGCCTTAGGAGCTAAGCTCACAGGAGGGGGTGGCGGCGGATGTATGATCGCCCTGGCTGAGGAGGAGCGTTTAGACCGAGTAGCCAAGGCCATTAGGGATGCTGGAGGAGAAGCCTTCATAGCGGCTCCCTCCAAGACAGGTGTTATACTTGAAGCCTGAAGATCATGAAATCAAGAAGACTATTACAATAGTAAAGCTTGGAGGAAGCGTGGTTACGAGGAAGGCTGATGTTGCCAAGCCGAAGGCTAACCTTCATGCCATTAAGAGGTTAGCCGACGAAATCCGGAGGGCTGAAGCCTTCCCTTTGGTTATTATCCATGGGGCAGGAAGCTTTGGTCATCAGCTGGCCTTCAGGCATCGTTTGCAGGAAGGCTTTAAGGAGCCCTCCCAGCTTTTGGGGCTGACCGAAACTCACAACTCCGTGATGAAGCTTAATAGCCTCATTGTAAAGGAATTGGTCCTTCATGGTATAGCAGCCTTTTCGATGCCCCCCTCCTCCCTAGCCCTTACGAAGGAAGGTCGTATAGCCCTTCTTACCTTGGAGCCCATAAGGAGGGCTTTGAACCTTGGGGCTACCCCTGTATTGTTCGGAGATGTCGTCTTCGATGAAGTCTCGGGCTTTAGCATCCTGTCCGGTGATCAGCTTATGGTCAAGCTTGCCATAGAGCTATTGGCTTCGAGGATTGTTGTTGGCGTAGATGTCGATGGGCTCTACACGGCTGATCCTAGGCTCGATCCTGAGGCTCAGCTCATCCGAAAGGCTACTTTGGGGGATCTAAGGTCTTTCATCTCGAAGGCTCGAGGCCCCGCTTCAATCCATGGATCCACCTTGGATGTAACGGGAGGGATGCTAGGAAAGCTTCAGGAAATCGTTGAAGCCCTTGAGATGGGCATCGAAGTAAAGCTCATCAATGCCCTTAAGCCAGGTCGCCTCTATAGGGTCCTAAGGGGAGAAGAAGTCCTCGGCACAACCCTAGTCAAGTCTCCTCGTCTAATATCAGGCGGTTAAAACTATGGGATCCCATGGCATTCATGAGAGGAAGCTCCATCATATTCGCATAAGCCTTGAAGAGGATGTGGCATCCAGAGCCTCGACAGGCTTTGAGGAGGTCCGCCTTATCCATAGATGCCTTCCAGATGTTGATCCTGAGGAGGTGGACCTAACCGTAGATTTTCTTGGGCATAAGTTTAAGGCTCCCCTTTTCATTTCCGCCATGACGGGTGGGACTCCAGAGGCGAAGGTTATAAACGCGAACCTAGCGGAGGCGGCCGAGAACCTAGGCCTAGGCATGTGTGTAGGAAGCCAGAGGGCAGCCTTGGAGAATACTAGCCTGGAAGATACCTTTTCTATAGTAAGGGAAAGGGCTCCGAAGGCTTTCATCTCTGCCAACATAGGATTCATGGAGCTTCCAAGGCTTGATGAGAAGGCGATTAGGCGCCTCATAGAGATGGTTGATGCCGATGCTCTTACGGTCCATCTGAATGCCCTTCAGGAGATGCTCCAGTACGATGCCAAGCCGAGCTTTAAGTCCCTAAGAAGCCATCTTGAAACTCTTGTAAAGAATGTAGAGATCCCCGTGATCGTAAAGGAGACTGGATCGGGAATTGCCTCTGAAGATGCCGCCTTCTTCGAGGGAATCGGGGTGAAGGCTTTAGAGGTTTCTGGTCTCGGAGGGACGAGCTGGTCTGCTGTGGAATACTATCGAAATTTAAGAATGGGAAAGATGGATTTTGCCAAAGTGGCTAAGACCTTCTGGGACTGGGGAATACCTACTGCGGCTGCCATTCTTGAAGCCAGGCATCGTTCGGGGCTTCCCATCATAGCCTCTGGAGGGATTCGGACGGGGCTGGATGTTCTAAAGGCTTTGGCCCTGGGTGCCAAGCTTGCAGGCTTAGCCCTTCCCCTCTTAAAACCAGCCATGGAAGGTTCTGATAGGGTTTCGGACTTCCTAAAGAATTTGATTCATGAAATTAGGATAGGCTTAATCCTTATAGGGGCATCGGGGGTTAAGGAAGCCTATGGAAAGCCCTTTGTCCTTACCGGTTTAATGGCTGAGTGGGCGAGGCAAAGGGGGTTGAGGCCAGAGGGCTCCGAAGGCTCCCTGAAGCCTTCCCATACATCCCCTAGGGAGGAGGTTAGGTTCCATGGCTAGGGAAAGACTTTCAGAAGAGCTTAGAAAGGCCGCCGAGTCCGTGAATGCCTTCATCGAAGCCCAAGTGGGTCTTCCAGGAGAGCCGGAGGTTCTTAGAGAATCGAGCCTTCATGCCTTCAGGTCTGGGGGGAAGCGATGGCGTCCCTTCATGGTTCTGAAGGCATGCGAGCTTGTCGGTGGCGATCCTAGAAGGGCCCTTCCCCCTGCGGCAGCCGTCGAAATTCTTCATAACTTCACCCTCATCCATGACGATATCATGGATCGGGATGAATTCAGAAGGGGACTTCCAACGGTTCATGTCCTTTGGGGGATCCCTCAGGCCATCCTTACTGGCGATAAGCTCTTCGCGAAGGTCTTTAAAGTCCTTACGGATTCGGGAAAGGCATGCGGTATTCCAGCAGAAACCCTCTTGAAAATCGTCGATAGCCTTGCCCAAGCCGCCTTGGACATCTGCGTAGGACAAACGATGGATATGCTCTTCGAGGGCCGCTTTGATGTTTCTGAGGATGAATACCTTTCCATGGTAAGGGCCAAGACGGCAGCCCTCGCTAGGGCTTCGGCTGAGGTAGGAGCCCTTGTGGGAGGAGGAACCGCCTCTGAGGTCCAGAGCTTATCTAGATTCGGGGAGGAGGCTGGAATGGCTTTTCAGATAGTCGACGACATTTTGGGCTTAATAGCCGATGAGAAGGAGCTTGGTAAGCCCGTTGGAAGCGACATACGTGAAGGAAAGAAGACCCTCATCATCATCCATGCCTTTTCTAAGGCTTCTCCCTCTTCGAAGGCAAGGATTGCCAGGGTCCTTGGAAACAGAGGGGCAACTCAGGAAGAGATACACCAAACCATCGAGGAATTGAGGGTTTTAGGTTCTATAGAATATGCGCATCGGAAGTCCTTGGAATACGCGGAAAGGGCTAAGAGCTATCTGAAGGCTTTTCCGGATAGGCCTGCCAAGGATCTCCTTATGGAGCTTACAGATTTCTTCGTGGAAAGGAGGTACTAGGGGAGGTTTTATAGGATAGGAAAAAGAAAATAGAGAGGTTTTTATTTTAACCATAGCCTATCTTATCCTATCCATACTCCTAAGTACGAGGAAGAACTTCCTTAGGCGGAATGCCATGAAATCCAAAGATCTCCACGACCCTTCCGAAAGCCCTTGGATGACAGAAGACCTCATGGAACTCCTCAAGAAATACGCCCTTCAGAATGCTGTAAGGCATGGAGGAAAGGCTATGCCAGAACCCGTTTTAGGAAAGGCCATAGCCGAAAGACCTGACTTAAAGTCCATGGCAAAGGAGCTTGCCAAGGCTGCAGCCCTTATCGTCTCGGAAGTCAACAAGATGAATCTCCAAGAGCAGAGGAAGCTCCTCGAGGAAAGATGGCCTGAGCTCTTGGAAGAACAGACAAAAATGGAGGAGAAGGCTCTTCCCCCCCTTCCGAACGTCGATAAGTATGAAAGGATTATCACAAGGTATGCTCCGAACCCAGACTTTGTCCTCCACTTCGGTCAGGCTAGGGCAATTTTCCTAAGCCACGACTACGCTAGGATGTACAAAGGGAAATTCATTCTCAGGTTTGAGGATACTGACCCAAGGTTGAAGAGACCTAGCTTAGAGTACTATGATGCCATAAGACAGGACATCCTATGGCTAGGATGCCGATGGGATGAGGAATATGTTCAAAGCGCGCGTATGCCCATTTATTACGAGTATGCGGAGCGCCTCCTAAAAGAAGGAAATGCCTACGTCTGTACTTGTAAGGGTGAAAACTTCAGGGCCAAGCTTTGGTTGGGCGAACCATGTCCGTGCAGAAACCTTCCTCCGGAGGACCATATGGACCGATGGGAAAAAATGCTCGATGGAAGCTATAAGGAGGGAAGCGCAGTCCTTCGCATAAAGACGGATTTGAAGCATCCAAACCCATCGGTCAGAGACTGGGTAGCCCTTAGGATCATCGATACGAGGAGGAATCCCCATCCCTTGGTTGGGGATCGTTACAGGGTCTGGCCTACCTACAATTTTGCTGCTGGCATCGATGACCACTTGATGGGCGTATCCCACATCATAAGGGGAAAGGAGTTCATCCCTAGTATAGATCGCCAGAGCTACCTGTACGGCCATCTTGGATGGAGGTATCCGGATTGTATCCATTATGGGAAGTGGAAGATCCTCCATGGCGGTATTATGTCCAAGTCTCGCTTCTTAAAGGGTCTAAAGGAGGGGCTCTACGAGGGTATCGACGATCCTAGGCTAGCAACCCTCGCAGCCCTTAGGCGGAGGGGAATCCATCCCGAAGCCATACATAAAATGATTATCGATGTGGGCATTAAGCCCGTCGATGTTTCCCTTAGCTGGGAGAACCTGTATGCCATCAACAGGAAAATCGTGGATCCCATGGCAAGCAGATACTTCTTTGTGGAGGATCCCGTATTACTAAACGTCAGGGGGGTCATGAAACCCTATACAGCCCGTCCTCTGCTGCATCCAAGCTATCCTGAGCGTGGCCGAAGGGTTATTCCCGTAAAGCCTGAGAATGGCCTTCTAAGGCTTTTCATCTCGAGAAGGGATGCAAAAAGCCTCAAACTCCATAAGGTTGTGAGGCTTATGGAACTCTTCAACATCCTTCCCACGAAGATTGGAGACGAGGCTATAGAATCGGAGTTTCATAGCGAGAGCCTTATGGAGGCCAGAAGGCTTGGGGCACCCCTTATCCATTGGATTCCGACCATCGGAGGTATCGAAACTACGGTTCTTATGCCCGACGCAATGAGGATCAAGGGCCTTTCTGAGGAATCCTGCAGGGGCTTAAAAGTGGGGGAAATCGTCCAGTTTGAGCGCTTCGGCTTTGTGAAGATCGAATCCTTGGAAGATGGGATTAAGGCTTGCTTTACCCATCCCTAAGCTCCAAGGAGCCCAAGGATAGAAGGCTTCGATAAAGAATGTTCCTCCAGGATAAAGTAATCCAAAACCTGAACCGAGGAATCAAAAGCTGAGGCTGAAGGCTTCTGGATCAAAAATTATTTTTAGATAGGGTTTTCTAAAAGAATAAAGTTCGAAGACGCTCAAATCCTTTAGGCAATCTTCCATTATGCTAGGGCGAAGGATCTGACGAAGGCTAAGAGCTCGAATCTTCATTATTTTTTCGAGAGCCACCATTTGAGATATTCCTTTCGCTCTCTACGCCTTCGTTCTTCCTCGCTTTCCTTGAGCCTCGCCTCATTTTGTATCCTTACGAGTTCCTCGAAATTCAAGGTTAATCCGCAGCTCCTGCAGCTGTAGAGCTTATGCGTGGGATCGTAGCTCAGCTCGCCCCCGCACTCAGGGCAGTATTTTGGCATAGCAACCAAAGATTATTCGCAACTACCTTTTATTTTATTTTATGCTTCTCTTATTCTGAGCATGTCCAAAAATTTGCCGCTATCCTAACTGAGCCTTGACTTCTCGATGCTGGGAGGCTTTGTCTAAGCCTTATCCTCCTTTCGGGCTCATAGCCTCGTCCCTTCAGTCCATGGACAATAACGAATTTTTGGACACGCCCCTTCTAACGGATGCCCGCCAAGTGCTTATGGAGCTCCTCTTTTTTCAGTTCTACCCCTATTCCTGGCTTTGATGGGATTCTAAGGTAGCCCCTTTCCAAGGGGATAGGGACGTCTAGGATGGCATCCCTCCATGGTACATCGCCCATCTGAAACTCGAGGATGAAGAAATTGGGCGTGCATGTGCAGACCTGGAGGCTAGCCATGGTTGCTATAGGACCTACCATGTTATGGGGCGCAATGGGAATATAGTAAGTATCGGCAGCAGCGGCGATCTTCTTCGTTTCTAGGATTCCACCAGCCCTTGCTACGTCTGGCATTATGATGTCGGCAGCCTGCCTTTCCAGAAGCTCCCTGAACTCATACCGGGTGCTCAGAAGCTCGCCCGTACAGATGGGTGTATCCAAAGCTTCACTTACCTTGGCCATAGCCCTCGGGTTTCCAGAGGGCACGGGATCCTCTATCCACATAAGTCCTAGGTCCTCAAGGCGCTTTCCTAGCTCTATGGCCGTACTCACATTGAAGGCACCATGGCAGTCTATGGCCAAGTCCACATCCTCCCCTATGGCATCCCTGACAGCCTTCACCATGGATACGATAGATTTAAGGTCCTTCGATGTTAGGCTTCGATTTAAAAGGCGCTCCGATGGTATGGCTTCATCCACATCCATCTTTAAAGCCGTGAATCCTTCTTTAACGGCGGAAAGGGCTTTAGCCACATACTCGGATTCCACAAAGGAAGCCCCCCTGAAGAATCCGTCAGCATAGACCCTCAGGCTTTCATGACAACATCCTCCCAAAAGTCTATAAACTGGCTGTCCTAACGCCTTTCCCAGAATATCCCATAGGGCTATCTCGATGGCGCTTATGGTAGGCATGGGAAAACCAGCTCTGTAAAGGCTTTCCCAGATTGCCTCCACATTAAAGGGATCCTTCCCAATAAGATGATTCTTTATGGTTTCCAAGGACTCTAAGAGTCCCCCGCTTTTGTAAGGAAGCCCCTCGCCTACCCCTGAAATTCCATCATCGGTCCAAAGCTCTACAAGGATCCAGGGGAATCTTGGCCAATGCCTTCCCTTCAGCGCATAGGTTTTTACCTCCGTGATCTTCAGGGCCAACCACCTTCCATCTTAGCTTTTCATCCCATCAACAAAAAAACTTAAATTCTTCCCCATAGTTTGAGTATTCGCTACCGGCGAATGGTTTTCAGTGGAATTGGGGATTTATCTTGCAGCCTCAGTACTGCTCGCCCCGATGCCAATTCTTCCGTTGCAATCAAAAGGCCCTAATCCATAAAGGAAACGAGATCTGGTGTAGCTTCGCTAATGATGTGTGCCAAGGCTATAAGTGCAACTATGCCTCATGCCTTAGGGGAAGGCTCCTCGTCAATGGTTTATGCGGTATGACTATAAAAAGGCAGACTTCAGAGGAGCCCCCTATAGAGAACGAACAGCCGAAGGTCGTGAAGGTTAGAAGCAAGCTCATCCGCAAGCTGGGAGAGAGGGAAATCTTCTAAGCTTGCGAATAAACCATCGATCACATCGAGCCATAGTTCGAAAGGTTCCTTCGGTTCAAAAGCGAAGGATGAGCTATTCATAGCCTTTTTTTTATCTTCCCTCCAGCATGGAACCTTCCATCAATGTATTACTTGGTCGCTTAACCCACTTCCAAAAACCTACTATGACATTAGCCTTTAATGTGAAGGCGTTCAGTAATTCTGGGGTTCCCGTAAACCTTGAAAGGGAAGGGGGTATCCAGTAAGGTTTTGGATTCTTTCCTTCCTAGGAGGCTAGCTCTTGTCCGAACGAATGGCGGTAGGAGTTATTAAGGGTCCTTGTAGTGTTGGGGAGTTCAAAGCCGAGGTCCTTGGAGAGAGCCTTGGCTTTAACGACTATGCCGAAGTTGAGCATGAGGGGGCCTCCTACCTTTGCATGGTTAAGGGAATTGAGAGGGTTGATGGAAAGCTTTTGGCAACTTGCATCGTCGTGGGTCGGGGACCTCGAACCCCCTTCCGGGAGGGATCCTTCCTTTACAGAGCTGGGGAGGCTACAGTCAGGAGCGCCCTTGAACTCACAGCTACGGAAAAGGATGGACTTTACATAGGAAGGCTCAAGGGTCTGGGCTTCAGGGTCTGGCTTCCAGTAAAGAAAATGGGAAGGGTCTTCATCGTAGGGAAACCTGGATCTGGAAAATCCTATACAGTAGGAGTTCTTATCGAGGAACTCCTTAAGAAGAACGTGCCCGTTTTTGTCATCGATCCCCACGGCGAATATTCAAGCCTCAAGGTTGAGGGTGACCCTGTTCCTGAGCCTGAGGATCGTGATGTAGCTCCAAGGTCGTACTTGGGCCAAGTGCTTGAGTTCGGAGAGCCAACCATGAACCCTGGAGCAGACCTAGGGCTGGAAGCCTTAAAAGTTGCTGGAGCCCAGGATCTCGTGGTCCAGGGGCAATGCACGATCGTGAACCTCAGGGGGCTTGGAGACGAGGAGCAACTGAGCTTAGTAGCTGAGATCCTTAACAAGCTCTTCCAAGCTTCCGTTGCTGGACAAATCAAGCCCTTCTACTGTGTTCTGGATGAAGCCCATAGATTCGCGGGGAAGGAAAAAAGCGAAAGCATGGCTTTGGTAAAGCGCTTTGCCCAGGAGGGGCGAAAGTTTGGTGCCAACCTTATAGTTGTTACGCAACGTCCCCAGCTTTTAGATACAACCATAAGGGGCCTCGTTGGGACTTGGATCATCCATCGTCTCACGGATCCAAACGATGTGAAAATTGTTCTCGAAAGTGGAGGTTTGGACCATAGCTGGGAGCGGGACATCACTTGGCTCGATAAGGGGGAAGCCATAATCACAGGAGAGCTTGTGGAGCGGATTCCAGTCGTCCTCAGGGTTAGGCGTAGGGAAACGAAGCATGGAGCCCCAGGTTTCAATCCCTTGGACTTTGTAAAGGCTGAGCTGCGGGAAAAAATCCTCCAGCGCATCCTAGAGACCAGAAGCAGGCTCAGGCTAAAGAGTGCCGAGTTTTCTGAGGACCAGCCTATACTGGCCCCCGGCCTCCCCCAGTGTTTCGTTCCGATAAAGTTCAAGGAAGAGGATTTCCAAAGGCTTCTTGAGCGCACCCTTCCCCTGGCTAAGGTAAGGATAAGCAACGTTCAGCTCGAGTATATGCCCCTTCTCCAGTATACGGTTGAGGCAAGGGTTCAACGCCAAAATCCTCCTGTAGAGTTTCAGGATTCTTTGAAGGGCTTTGCCTCCCTTTCTACGGAATTGGGGAGGATCGATTGGAAGAGAAGCCTGAGGGGTTGCCTAGATACTTCAGGTCTTGAGGATCTTATTCCTCAAACAAAGCCTCCAGCGACAGGAAGGTTTGCGAGAATAAGCGTTCCCCTTTCCCAGCAGTCTGAAGTTGAGGATCTCATGAGGGGCTTGAAGGGATACGCAGCACTTCAGATGACTAAAATCGTGTTCCATCACAGTTCCCTTGGAAAAGCTGCCGTGGATGCCGATCCGGAGGACTTCCGAAAGGAATGCGCAAGAATACTTGAGCAGCTTCGTCAAGAATGCCAATCGGAGGTCGAGAAAAAGTTCGAGGCTGAAGCCATGGCCATCGATGAGAAGATAAGGGCTTGGGAGGATGAAACAAAGGCCCTCATGAGGAGGCTTAGGGACCTAAATCTTGAAATCGATAGGCTGAAGGATGGAATCGAAAGGGCAAAGAAGGAGCGGAAGACGGCTGAAAGGCTTAGGATGAGCTTGGAAGCCAAGGAGCGAAAGGCTATTGCCCTGAAGAAGAGATTGGAGATACGGAACCATCAGAGGGTAAAGTACTCCCTTGCCAAGGAAGCCCTTGTAGGGCGGAAGGAGAAGGCCTTGAAGGCCCTTGAGGAGAAATATGCGGGCCTTATGGAAGGGAAGATTCAATCCCAGGTCCTTCAGCCCGATATAAAGGAGCTAAGCATCCCTGTTTTCCAGGTTGTTTGGCTACCAGTCTTCAGGGCGCAGCTCGACATATCATCGAATGGCATAGAGAGGTCCATGAGGGTTTCTTGGAATGGAGTGAATGCCAAAGGAGACTTCGGTACTTGCATGGTCTGCCATGATGAGATAACTGAGCTAAGTCCCTTATGGATGTGCCATCTATGCCTTTCGCCCCTATGCAAGGAGCATGCGACCATCTGTAGCGAGTGCCAAAGAACCCTATGCCCCCAGCATGCATGGACCTGCGCCTCCTGTGGAAAGATTTTTTGCACCATCGAAGAGAGGTTGAGATGCGAAGTTTGCGCATCTTTCATATGCAAAGACTGCTCAGGGTTCTGCCTTCGCTGCGGTCCAGGAAAGGCTTATTGTAAGGATCATACGCATGTATGCAGCCTTTGCGGAAATGAGTTCTGCGAAAGGCATTGGAAAGAGCATACGATCAGATGCCAAGTTTGTGGTGCAAAGACCTGTGAATTGAAGGCGAAAAGATGCTCTGCATGCGGGGCCATCCTTTGCGAGGCTTGTGCCATCCACTGCGGGTTTTGTGGAAAGCCCCTATGCCCTCAACACATTTGGAAATGCGGAGTATGCGGCCTATGCCTTTGTAACGATGAGCCTAAGTATAGCTGTTCTATTTGTGGAAAGCTCCTTTGTGAGAAGGATGCCCTCAAGTGTGGAGCATGCGGAAGCATCGTTTGCAAGACAGACTTGGTGAGATGCCCCCATTGCGGAAACTATGTTTGTCCAAACTGTCTTGTATCGTATAGAAAGCATCTCGTTATACGAAGACGATGCAGGCTTTGTGCATCGAAGTAGAAAAGATAAAGATAGAAGGCTTTTATTCTAGGCGCTCTCTTCATCCTCAAGATATCTGAGGAAATAACGGTAAAAGTAAAGTAAAGTAAAGAAAAGAAGAGAAAGGCGAAAGGGTTCAAAGGATTGAAGGAAAATGAGTATGGTAAAACGATTGCCGAAGGGGATGAGGTCGTTCTCTACCTCGACCGTCGAAGGACATACCTTGTCAAAGTAAAGGCGGGTAAGGATTTTCATACCCATAAGGGTTTCATAAGGTTGGGGGATCTCGTTGGTAAAACCTTCGGCGACCGGATCGAGAGCAGTACAGGAACTCCCTTCACAATCCTGAAGCCTTCCCTTACGGACTTCGCTCTAAAATTTCCGAGATTAACCCAGATCATGTATCCAAAAGATATTGGGCTCATCCTCGCTTACACTGGTATAGGGCCCGGTTGGAGGGTTGTAGAGGCAGGGGTTGGATCCGGAGTCCTAACAGCCTTCCTTGCAAACGCCGTGAGGCCGAGTGGCAGGGTATATGGGTACGAAGTCAATGAGCGCTTTCTACAGAATGCGAAAAGGAACCTTGAAAGGGTTGGACTATTGGATTATGTGGAATGGAGGCTGAGGGATGTTGGCCAAGGCATCCTCGAAAGGAACATTGACCTCGTCGTCCTTGACCTGGCAACGCCTTGGCTCTTTGTCCAGAAAGCCTGGGAAGCTCTTAAGCCCTCAGGCCATTTCGTGAGCTTTAGTCCTACGATCAATCAGGTTGAGAGGACTGTAGACTCCCTACGAAAAGAGGGCTTTATCGATTTAGAAGCCGTGGAATGCATTCTCAGAAGCTTTAAGGTCAAGGCTGGAGAGACGAGACCAGAAACGATAATGGTGGGGCATACAGGTTACCTCGTCTTTGCCAGAAAGGCGAGTAAGGGGGATTTGCGGGGGAAATCCTCGTAAAAAGCGCAAATAGGCTACCACGATACTCCACACTCCCTGATTGATGCAGTGATGGAGCTAAACCCGCCCATGATACTAGCTTCTTGTAGTCCGGGAATCGTTCGATACTTCCTATCTCCGACTTGATTAGCAAGGCTGTATAGATATCTATGCCTGTCATGCTGAGCAAGAGCTTGACATCTTCATCCTGTGATGCTTTACCGTGTATTTCTTCATCCACCCTTTTGATCTGATTGCTCAGACTCTCGATGTGTTGAAGATGATTATCCAGCATTAGCCTATCCAAAGGGTTGAGTTCCAGTGTCCTGAGCCATCTTATCCCTCCCTTCCCAAACAGGTCTGAATAGCCATACTCGAATCCATACTTGTCTATCAACGCATGGATCTTGTTCTTTACCATCGTTCTTATCTTGACTATGGATGCTCTATGTCTGATTAGAGCTCTTATCTCCCTCAACTCCTTCGGTGGAACATAGCTTTCCGCTATGAGACCAGCTCTGAGTAGATGAGCTAGTATCCTGGCGTCAATCTTATCACTCTTTATCTTGGCTGAGGCTATCGCTTTGGTCTTCAAAGGATTGGCTAGCACCAAAGGTATGTGTCTGTCATCAAGACTATTGTATAGGTTTGTCCACACACTTCCTGTGGACTCCATCACGACTTTATCCTCCATGGTAAGTCTGGAGGCCAGATCCCCTATACCCCGATGGTTGTTGGTGAAGGTGAACTCATCGATTATAAATCCTCCCTGATCCATTACTGCCGCTCTGCATCTCTGCTTCCCAACATCTATTCCCACATACCTCATCTTTTACCTCCTAGCTGGCTTCAGGCTGCATTCACTCATCCGAGCTCATAGGCTCAATTCTTTAGCAGCTCAGGATACCGTCCAGTCAGAACCTCGGTCGCATGGACCATGGTGCGTCTGGACTAGCCAGCCTAAACTCTATCGAAACCATCTTTCATAAAGTCAGAACCCATTCCCCTAAGCTTCTGCTGGATGATCCAACGCACCTTACGGTCGTTAAGCTTAACCATGAATCCTTTATGATAACTAGTGAAATAATTTCGGGAAACGAGAGCTTTTCCTGGCAGATCCGATCTAGGGCTTTTTATGCTTCCTGACGAGCCCTCAAGCACGAGGGAGAAAACAAAGCAAAAGGAAAAGAAAAAGGAAAAGGAAAAGCAAAAGAAAAAGAAGAGAAGAAAAGATCCTTTGTGGCTCGATTCAATTGTACGGAATTATTTCGATCCTGGCATCGAATATTATAGAATATCGTCAAAATCGTATCGTTCTTATAACAAAAAGAATAGGAAATCAGAAAAAGTGAATTAAGACCTAAACAAAAGGGAAAGAAAGAAAAAAAAGAAAAAGGGTTTTTCAGGAGCCTCTTTTAAGCTCCTGTTCTGTTCCTCTCCTCTTCTCTTCTATCCTATCCTTCCTACTTGACGTAGACCTTCCTCGTTATTTGAATGACGGCTACGATGGCCGCTATGGCAGCCACCAGGCTCAGTACAGCCGCAGCGTAAACGGCTGCGCTCATGCCTCCTACAGTTCCCTTGATGCTCGTCACGTCTGTCTGGACGGTTCCTAGGGAAGTCTCTATCGTGGCGACCTTTCCGTTGATGTTCGTCACCTTCGGCTGGATGTCCGCAAGGGCAGTATTAACCGTTCCGATGGCCGTCTCGATCGTGGCCATCTTCCCATCGATCGTCGTTACCTTGGCTCCTATGTCCGTGAGGCTGGCGTTGATCTTCCCTAGGCTTGTGCTTACAGTGGCTAAGGTGCCCTTTATGTCTTCGATCTTAGCCCCTATCGATTCGAGGCTCGTCGTTACGGTTCCAAGGTCCGTCTGTATCGTGGCTACAGTATCCTTGATGGCCGTTACCTTGGCTCCGATATCCGCGAGGCTGAGCTGGACCTCACCCAGCTTCGTATCGATCCTAGCAACGGTTCCGTTGAGGGCTACGATCTTGGCATCCAAAGCCTTGATAAGGTCTACGAGCTCGCCCACAACGCCGTATACGGCTATTGTATCGGAAGCCGATTGTAGCGCCGTTATCGTCGTAGTCGCGTCCGTCGTGTTCACCCTCACAACCTGGAGCTCAACCTCGTAGACTCCCGGCTGTAGAACTGGAAGAACAAAGCCAGGCTTGGCTATGAAGGCCTGGGTCATCGTTGCCGTACCATCGAACCTCCATTCGATCGGGATTGTGTTGTTGGAGCTGGGCTTCAACCAGTAGGCCCAGCTTTGGATTGTATTCGAAGCCAGGGCATCGGTACCGTTCAGGAGGAGGGCGGTCATAAGCTGGAGGCTCGACTTAGTAGAGCGGTCCCACCAGGGAGCCTTCCATACGGCATCAACCGGGTATCCTGTGGCTACGACTTCACAGAGCGTGTTTCCGGTTATGTAGGCTGAGCCTCCCGTCTTAGGGGCTACTATCAAGCCAGGTATGACCGTAAAGTCGTTGAAGGCTAAGGCCTTAGCCTTCGTCCATGGAGTGGCGGTTCCCTTCTTTATCGCCAAGAGCGTGTAGGTTCCGCTGGGCATGCTCGGCCAGACGAAGGTTATGGGCGATAGGGAGCCATCAGGATTCGTCGTAACTTCGGCAAGCTGTATGCCCTTTGTAGCCACATCCTTCACGTTCAGGTTGTTGGGATTCGAGTACCAGTCCTTCGTAACCGTCGGTAGGTCGGCAGCCTCGATCGTGAGGATGAAGGTTGTGTTGGCCGGAAGCGTATTGGCATCAGCACTTACGGTAACGACCGTTCCTAGGATCTTGGCTCCAGCCACATAGAGCTGGGCGCTCACGATGCCCGTAGTGGCATTGTAGCTAAGGTAGGGCTCCCAGTCCGGAGGAACCGTACCCTTGGCCGGTGCGAGGATCAGTCCGGCCAGCAGGAACTTCGTATAGCCATGACCTACGTTGCCCTTCTTGTCGTCAGCCGTGCAGCTGACGTTGTAGATGCCTGCCGGGTAATCGACCGTCGTTGGGT
>Ga0080004_1093661_pt1 | contig 16664 bp, 19 predicted proteins | sample WasSprMetagenome_FD_69207 | JGI IMG/M metagenome (GOLD analysis project Ga0080004, IMG submission 69207) | Sulfidic aquatic microbial communities from Washburn Spring, Yellowstone National Park, USA - WS (SPADES assembly) (version 2) | ecosystem: Environmental > Aquatic > Thermal springs > Hot... | reverse complement strand
AGGAGGTTGCGAGGAGGCTTGGGTTAGCGGTGCTCGACTTGGAGCTTACTGTCTTCCCGGATGGTGAATCTAAGATCAGGGTTAAGGGTGATGTTCAGCGGGCTTCGGTGGTCGTGATACAATCAACCTACCCTCCTGTGGATAGGAATCTTATGCAGCTTCTTTTCATCGCTCATAAGCTGAGCGAGTTAGGCGCTGAGGTCTATGCGTTCGTCCCCTACCTTGCCTACGCTAGGCAGGATAAGGAGTTTCTGAAGGGTGAGGTGGTCAGCATAGGGGTTGTAGCTAGGCTTATGCGCTCAGCTGGTATAAAGAGGCTCGATACCGTAGATATACATAGCGTGAACGCATTAGCATACTTCGCCTTCCCAGCACACAGCATATCAGCCGTGCCTCTTCTTGCCGAGTACGTTAACTCAAATTATAGGTTAAGGGACCCCATAGTAGTTTCACCAGATGCTGGTGGTGCGGCCAGGGCTGAAGCGTTCGCAAACCTAATTAAGGCGAAGCACATAGTGCTCAAGAAGAGCAGAGATCGAGTTACTGGAGAAGTCAGCGTGGAAGAGGTTGGGCTAAGCGTAGAGGGGAGGGATGCCGTGCTCGTAGACGACATCATAAGCACAGGTGGAAGTATAGAGAAGGCTGCGACACTACTCTACAAGAGGGGTGCGAGAAAAGTCTATGCAGCCTGCACACACCCACTTCTAGTGGGCGACGCGTTAGATCGGCTGACCAAGGCTGGTGTGGAGGTCATAGGAACCAACACCGTGCCGAGTAGGGTGTCTAAGGTAGACATAGCGCCCCTCTGCGCTTCACACCTCTCAACAATCTGCACATAAGATTCAAGAGGTAGCTATAAGTGGTGCAGCTCAAAGTAATCTTCCTAGGTACCTCCTCATCAGTCCCAACGCGGAAGAGGGGGCTGACTTCCATAGCGATAAAGCGTGGCCCAGAAGTGATTCTCTTTGATGCTGGTGAATGTGCGCAGAGGGCTATGATTTACGCTGGGTTGGGCTTAAACCGACCCATGAAGATCTTCATCACACATCTGCACGGAGACCATTGTGTGGGGCTGCTCGGCCTCCTTCAGAGCATGTCAATGATGCAGCGGGATAAGCCGCTGAGCATCTATGGGCCTAAGGGCATAATCGGCTTCGTAAAATATAACATCAAAGCACTAGCATTTGACTTAACCTTCGACCTCCAGATAAAGAATGTGAAGGAGGGGCTTGTGGTTGAGGAGGCGGAGTACAGCGTGTATGCGTGTAGAGCTGAGCACTCCTGCCCCACATACGCATATGTGCTCGAAGAAAAGCTCCGCCCGGGGGTCTTCAACCCAGACGCTGCTAGAAGATTAGGCATACCTGAAGGTAGACTTTGGTCGATTCTACAGAGGGGTGAGTCGATCATATATCAGGGCAGGGTGATCGCCTCAGATCAGGTTACAGGACCTAAAAGGAGAGGTAGGAAGATAGGTTACTCTGGCGACACAAGGCCGAGTAAGCAGCTGATCAACTTCTTTAGGGGCTGCGACCTCCTCATCTTCGACTCAACCTACGCAGATAGGCACTCGGACAAGGCTGAGGAGAACCTCCACTCAACAGCGAGAGAAGCAGCGTTTATCGCGAAGGAGGCTGGCGTGAAGACGCTCGTGCTCACACACTTCAGCGCGAGGTACGATGACATATCTGAACTTGTTAAGGAGGCATCAGAGGTGCATAGCAACGTAATTGCCGCAGAAGACCTTATGGAGATAGAAGTCAAGTACCCCGAATGAACCTAAACCGCCTCTCGAAAGCTGATGTCTTCTCCTTCAACCAAGCGACGCTCCTAAACGGAGGTTTGTAGGTTTCAGCAACATAATACACCGACTTATCTCTAATGTAGAGTCCCTTCACTATCTTCAGCCAATCTATCGAGCCAAGCCCGACTTCAAGGTGTTCATCGAACCCGCCTCTATTGTCGTGCACATGAACCTCAAAGATGCGCTCACCGAGGGTCTTAAGAAACTCGTCTACGAGCCCAGCTAGATTAGCGTGCCCAGCATCAAAGGTGACCTTAAGGTCCAAACTGCACTCCTCCTCGATGTCCAAAAACTCTTGGGGTGTTACTAGAAAGCATCCTATGTTTGGAGGCATATTTTCAACACTCAACACTATACCTCTGGACTCCGCGTAGTCACATAGGCTCGCTATCGCGTCGGTGTTGAGCACACCTATCCTCCTCTTATCCTCCTCGAAGCCCCTGTATGCGCCTGGATGTAAGTTAAAGAATAGCGCCTCAAGCTCAGCAGCAGCATCTATCGACTCCCTTATCCTCATTATCGACTGCTTTCTGCGTGAGGGCTCTCTATCTGCGATGTTTATCCAGTGGTCGTAGGGGCAGTGTAAAGACAATTTGAATCCTATATGCACCAGCTCCTTTAGCCTCTTTACCCTAACCTTATCTAGAGTGTGGTGCTCACTATCGACAACCTCCCATAGCTCAGGTTCCTCTCCTTTCTCCCTTTCAGCCGTGATTTCGCGTTCAACGGCTTCGAAAGGCTCCTTTGCGTAGATTAGGTAGAGTGTTGAGGCGCCTATGCGGGCAGCCAACCCCTCTTCACAGAGGTGCAAGCCAGTCTAAAAACAAATCTTTATCGCTGCATTCAAAGTAGACCTTTATCGGACCTAGAGGCGACTCAGCCGGGTCTTCGCAGACGACTACAGAGCCGACATAAGCTGCCTGTTTATTAAAGTAGAGCCAGCTCCTCTCACCAACAAGATGCTCTTCGTAGAGGCGCCTAACCACACCAGCTATCCTACGCGCCCTTATCTGCTCATAGAGCGCTGTGAGGCAGCTTGGGTCTGAGCTTTCACCCGTAAGCAGCCTACCCGAAGCCTCCTCTCTAACCTCTATACCTGGTAGAATGTTCAGTACAGCCCTCCTAACCTTCTGTGGGTCCTCTGTCTTCATAACTTCAACTACGAATGATGTGCGCACACTTACCTTAAGTGGCTCTACCCTCAAACCCCTCTAACCACCTTCCGACAACCCCTATAACTATCTTCCGCAGATCTTCTATACTTAGATCGTTGTTCGAGATCACTTCGTCTGCGAGCGCTATCGCCTCACCCACACCCACCTCAAGTTCCCTCCTATCCCTCTCCTTAAACCTCTCCCAATCGGGTGTCGAGTCGCTCCTATTCCTACTAACTATTCTAGCGAACCTGATCTGAGGCGAGGCGTGTATGGCAAGGAGCTTTGTCTCAGCGACGCTGCCTATTACACTAACCTCATCTAGACACCTTATACCATCAACCACGCAGAGCCGACCAGCATCCAGAATCTTTTTCAAGGCGAGCTTCGCCACCGCGCCCCTACCGCCCTCAGCTCTTATCTCACGCATAACCCTAGCTAGATTTTCATCCGTGGGGTGAAGGTTCCTTTTAGCAGCCTCCTCTCTAACGACATCGCCTAAAGCCACAACCCTGAATCCAACTTGAGTCAGCATATTCGCTACAGTAGTCTTTCCTGAGCCGGGCATACCTGTGATGCAGACAGCCAGCCTACTTCCACGCAACCTCTCTTTCCACTCACCCTCACCCTCGGCTCATTAATAGAGATTCCTTTTAACCACCCTCTACCTATAGTGTGGCGATGAGGGTCTTCATAGCGGTTGATTTAGAGAGCAGAGAAGCCTTAGCTAACCTAACCGCTCTTCAGAGGGCGCTGGTTGAGAGCGGCGCTGATGTAAAACTCGTTGAGCCCCAGAACCTACACTTCACAATCAAGTTTCTGGGCGAGGTAGATGCTGGCGTAGTCGCTAAAGTTAAGGATATCCTTTCACAGATAGAGGCGCCTGCGATTAAGGTGGTGTATCAAGGCGTTGGCGCCTTCCCCTCAATAAGCCACCCTAACGTCATCTGGGTCGGTTCAGATAGGGAGGGGGGGGCGCTTCTGAGCAAGCTCGCATCTATTGTAGAGTCTAAGATCGCTCATCTTAGGCTAGGGGACAGCAACCCCTTCGTACCCCACCTAACTATAGCAAGAGTTAGGAGTGGAAGAAACAGAGAGGCGTTAATCAAGATCATCAACTCAAACCTCAATACCGTCTTCGGCGAAGACACGCTCACAAAGATTAAGCTCAAGAAGAGCGACCTAACACCTAAAGGCCCGATCTACACCGACCTCTATGTGAAGAGTTTGGTGGGCGGCTCTTGACGAGCCTAGACGAAATCCTCTCGGCTGCGCGTAAGATGTGCGAGCCGAATGAAGAGGAGCGTAGGCTGATCTCTAAAGTAGCTGAAACTATACTAAACAGGGCTAGGTCGGTTATCGAGGAGAAGAAGGTGGACGCTGAGGCTGTGCTAGGAGGCTCATATGCTAAAGACACGTGGCTCAAAGGGGAATGCGACATAGACCTCTTCGTGAAGCTACCACCCGATTTGAAGATGGATGAGTTTAAGCAGATAGGGTTGAATCTCGCTAAAGAGATCTTGAGGAGCTACAAGACCATAGTGAGGTATGCTGAGCACCCCTACCTAGAGGGGTTTGTTGACGGGGTTCGCGTAAACATCGTGCCGTGCTTCAATGTCAAACTGAAGCATTGGATAAGCGCAGCAGACCGCTCCCCCTACCACACAGAGTATGTTAAGAAGCATCTTAAAGAGGAGTTGAAGGGCGAAGTTAGGCTGCTCAAGAAGTTCATCAAGGCTAGAGGTGTGTATGGTGCTGAGGTTAAGACGAGGGGCTTCAGCGGCTATGTCTGCGAGGTCCTCATACTCAAATACGGCAGCTTCCTAAACACCTTAGAAGCCTTCTCAGACCTTAAACGAGGCACCGTAATCAGCTTAGGAGAGGTGCCCGCTGATGTGAAGCTGAGGTTTCAAACCCCCATAATCATATTAGATCCTGTGGACTCTGAGCGCAACCTTGGGGCGGCGATATCTGAGGAGAGCCTCGCCACATTCATCACATCAGCCCGCAGCTTCCTACAGAACCCCAGCCTAAAATACTTCGAGAGCCACTATGGTGAATCATCTATTCGATTGCTTGAGCCGATGGCAGATAACCTAATCCTAATACTCTTCACACACGAGCGGAGGAGCCCAGACATACTCTGGGGGCAGCTCCACAAAACCTCAGAGGCGATAGAGAGGCAGATGAAGATAAGGGGCTTCGAGGTTTTGAGGGTCTTCGAAGCGAGCAGCGAGGAAGCTGAGAGCGCCATACTCCTACTACTAGAATCCCAAACCCTACCAAAGTTCTTGCTTAAAGTGGGGCCGGAGGTCTACCGCAAGGTTGATGCTCTACGCTTTGTGCAAAAGAACCTAAACCGCTCAACCCTAATCTGGTTCTCAAAGGATGGTCGAATACTAAGCCTGCAAGAGAGAGCTGAGCGGGACGCGGTAGACACGCTTCGAAATCTTGTGAGCAACCCGGCTGAGCTCGGTGTAGCAGAGGGTTTGCGCAACGCTCTTAGGTCAGCGGCCACAATACTTACGGGCAGAGAAGCCCTCGAAGCCGTTGAGAGTAGGGGTTGGTTGAGGGGGGAGGTGCAGAGGCTCGCAGCAACAAAGTACATCGCGTTCGATCCGAATTGAAGATTTAGCGGAGGCGCCTTACTCAAACATACTCTGCTACCCGAAGCCGGAGGAGCAGCAGATAAGAGAGAGGCTAGATGAGCTGAGGAAACTCGGTGTTGAGGAGATAGTCCTAGAGGGCGGGGTCGAAATCTCAGGTCTTAAGGTGCTTGGTAAGGGGTGTGTGAGCATAGTGGTGGTGGCGAGGTGCAGGGAGGGTGAAGCGGCTTTAAAGATCAGACGGGTGGACGCGAACCGACCGAGCCTGAGCCAAGAAGCAGAGCTACAGTCCCTAGCGAATAATGTGGGTGTCGGTCCAAAGCTATATGGCTACACAGACAACTTCATACTAATGGAGCTGATAAGGGGGGTAAACCTACCAGATTGGGTGAAGAATCTTAAGGGTAGGGGCACAGCCTCGAATCTGAGGCGTGTATGTAGAGAGCTGCTGGTGAAGTGCTGGAAGCTAGATCAGGCACACCTAGATCACGGTGAGCTCAGCAACCTAAGCAAACACGTCCTCGTAGGAGATAGGGTTGAGATAATAGACTTCGAATCAGCATCGACAAAACGCTCGGTCAGAAACCTAACATCAGCAGCCCAATACCTCTTCGTCGGGGGACCCGTGGCGAGCAAAGTGAGAAGGGTGCTCAACCTCAACGACTGCAACACCATAATCGAAGCAATAAGATCATATAAGAGGGGAAGGGGGGGCGAAGAAGCCCTACAACTCCTCCTAAAGCGGCTTAAACTCGTTAAGTAACGCAGCTAGACTTAAGAACTCGTGCTGTATGGTAGTGGTCGGTTTGTCGATAGAAGAAGCGGAGGTTCTGAAAGAGAGGGCATACGCCTTCCTTAAAAACGCCAAGCGGCTATTTGAGGAGAAGGAGTACGATCTATCAGCTTTCAACATAGAGCAGTTCTGCCAACTCCTTCTAAAATATAAGCTGCTCATAAAGACAGGAACATACCCCAGAACACACTCGCTAGTGAGGATCTTAAGAGAGCTGGACGCCGCCTACCCGGAGAAGAACCTATCCTCCTTCATCGAATCAGAGCTGCTTTATCTGACTAAGATGGAGGATGTGTATATAGTTTCGAGGTATCTGCCTAGGAGGTTTGAGAGGCGTGAAGTCGAGCAGCTACTTGCCTTCGCAGAAAGATTTAAGGATGTGATCGAAGATGTTTGAACACTACCTTAAATCTGGGAAAGAGGCGCTAGAATACCTCTCGAAATACAGGGAAGTCGCTAAGCGCGTTAAAGAAGTCGTTAAAACGGATTATAAAGACGCCAAGGTTTACGTCTTCGGCTCCACAATCAAAAGAAGATTCACAGCCGCAAGCGACATCGACATACTCATAGTATGTGATGAAATCAATAAGGATGGGGCAGAACACCTTAAAGTTAAGGTACTGAGGTCTCTCGGCTACTCCGTACCCCTACAGATACACCTAGCCACCACAAGGGAGCTCAAAGAATGGTATCTGAAGTTCGTAGAAGAAATCGAAGAAGTGTAGCAGATGCAACCTAAATGTGGGCAACAATAATCTTAAAAACAGCTTGCTGAATACAAAGAGCTAGGGGCCGTCGTCTAGCTTGGTCAAGGATACCAGCCTGGGGCGCTGGCGGTCCTGGGTTCAAATCCCAGCGGCCCCACTTTCATAAACTAAAGAAAAAGGGGGTTTGGGTGTGGGTTTAGGCTGGTTTTCTTGCTCTGAGAGTGATTATTGGTGTGATTATAGCGATGATTATTGCCACTATCGCCACACCTATAGCTGCTAACGCGTAAGTTGAAACTTCGGCTATTCTGTCAGATAGTGTGTTGATGCTATCTTCGAGGGACGCTAAGGTGCTTTCGAGTCTCTGGCTTGTGGTTGTCTGTGTGCTCTTTAGGTCTGTAACTGCTGACTTGACTTCTGATAAAGCTGCTTTAACATCTGCTACGGCTGTATTTGCTTTGTCTATTCCCGAAGCTACTGTTGGCATAGGTATGTGGCTTGCCACATTTATTCCTAAATTTAGATTTAGCAAAATACAAGTAAAGAAGCTATTGAGCTGCTTGAAGCCCTTTCGGTTCAAGTCAACAAAAAGCCTCCTAAACGGATACAAGACTCTAGCATTTAATCAGCGCAGGATGTGACCTAACCGAGCCTATTATTGATTAAACGCTTCCAAGTCTTCCAAGTCTTTCTGGCGAAGGGTGGTATCTCGCCGTGTTTTGCTAACCAATCTCTGAGAAAAGCTATCGTAGTTGGGTCGGCTGGGTAACCGCTGCCCAAGTCCCCGTATCTTTCACGCAGCTTAGCGATCTCGGCGTCTCGCTCAACCTTTGCTATAATTGATGCTGCTGAGACGATAGGGTATGTTTTATCGGCATCGTGCTCTGATATGACTTTGATACTACGCTTAAGCAGTGCAACTATATTCTTCTTGAATCGTTCAGGGTCTGTGTCTGATGCGTCAACATATACGAGATCAGCTTCGAGCTCATCGATAACCTTAGCCGCAGCCTCGGCTTCGAGCAGATTAAGTCTGACAAACTTTTTCCTTCTCGCCACATATTTATCGACCTCTTCAGGTGGAACCTTTATTGAAACAACTTTATACGCCAAGTCTTTGATAAGAGGGTAGAGCCTCGCTCTTGACGCGGGGGAGAGTGTCTTAGAGTCTCTAACGCCTATCTCAATAAGCTTGCCTATCTTACTCTCCTCAACCGAAACGCCTGCCAAGACCAGCGGCCCTATGATGCACCCTCTACCAGCGTCATCGACACCGCCGATTATTCTCCTAGTCAATGTCTCGCACCAAGCAGGTTTAGGACAGCCTCTAAAATCTTTGACACAGCTTCCTCAGAGCGATAAAGATCTACTTCTACAATCTCAACCTCGGCGGATGCTCTTAGCTCGTCAGCCAGCAAATCACGTATACGTTTGTGGAGAACGCCTATCATAGGCTTACCCGAATCCACCACTTCTTTAACCGCTTTACGAAACTCTGGGCTAGTCATTTCCATAGGCCCTATCTCGTCGCAAACGATTAGGTCGCAGTGCTGCTTGGCTTCGATAAGTGCTTTTGCTGCTAGATCCGATAGTGCCTTCAGATTAACTCTATATTTTCCTACCTTAGGTCCTATCTTCTGATCCACCGAGGCCAAGGTGTCTCTGCTCCCAGAAAGTAGGTCGACTACTTCGAAGCCAACTCTTACCCCACTCCTCCTTTTCTCTACAGCAACTACTCCACCAATAGAGTAGCCTCTAGCTCTTACAGCGTTGACAATCTTCATTAATGCTGTTGTCTTTCCAGAGCCAGGTTCTCCTGTTAGCAGCCAAATTCTTTTAACCAACCTATATGCGCCTCTAACAAGGTAAACTCCTCTATAACACTCGACGCAACTCTAGATAAGATTTAACACCACCTCTACTACACTAGTAGAAATGGTTAATTCTAGTTGCTTATAGAGGTTTGGTGATGGATAAAGCCAGCATCTCTGCTGATTTAGAAGCCCTAGATGAAGAGATCTCATCGCTAAAACAAGAGAAACGGCGACTTATAGAGGAGATCAAAGATATACAAGAAGAAAAGCATAATGTAGTAACGAGCCTGAAAGAGGTAAGCAATCAACTCAAGGCACAGAGAGATCTCAAAGATGCAGAAATAAATGAGTTGAGAAAGTTGATGAAAGAATACAAGGAACTTAGAGTGAGGATGCAGGAGACTCTGCAAACCATCGCTACAAGCAAGAATGAACTTGCCATGGTAGGAAGGGTTTATAAGGTGAAGTCTTCTGAAGAGATAGAGCGAGCTATACGTGAGTTAGAGTGGAGGCTGCAGACCAAGAGATTAACCAAAGAACAGGAGAAGACTCTTCTACAAAGGATAAAGGAACTGCATTTGAAAAAAGTGGAGATCAAGCGGAGAGAGGCTGCATTAGAGAAGTTTAAGCAGCTCTCAGAAGAAACAACTACTCTTTCTGAAAAGTTAAAGGAGATCAGAGCCAAGATCGAGGGAACAAAGAGGAAGATAGAGGCGACAAAAGAGAGCATCTATAAGCTACTCGAAAGGCGAAAAGAACAGCGAAGCAAGCTAGAGCAGTTGAACATTTCGCTACAAGAGAAAGAGCAACAGCTCAACAATCTGCTGATTAAACTACAAACAACCTTGGCTAAGCGAAGGGAAGTTCTAGAGGCTAAACGCCAAGAAGAAGCGAAAAAGGCAAAAGAGAAGTTGAAACAAGAGCTCAGCAGATTAAAAGAAGATATTCGTAACAAGCTTCTAGAAGGGAAGAAAGTCGAGTTGAGCGAACTTAAACTACTTCTGAATCCTGAAGATGAAATTGCTTAAGTAGTAGAGAGTGGCAAGGTTTTAGGAAAGGTTGGAGGCGGCCAGAACCAAGCCTGCATTACTAGTCTTATGTGTAGATAGAGATAATGATATAGGTGTAAAGACAAGTTTGGCGACGCCCATTGTAGGTCGGGACAAGTGTTTGGTAGCAGCGACAAGGCTGGCTCTGGCTGACCCAGAAGAAGCAGACGCAAACACGATCTTCGCCGCTATCAAGGAGCACGACGATCTGCTGCAGCAAGGATATGCGGTTGAGGTTGCTGTAGTGGCTGGTACGCAGAAAAAGGGTATTGAGGCGGATCGGAAGATAATGGAGGAGGTAAAGAGCATCTTAGCCTCACACAAAGTCGATGGTATCGTCTTTGTCTCAGATGGTGCTGAAGACGAGTATATTATCCCAGTTGTGCAGAACTTTAAGCCCATTTTTTCTGTGCGTAGAGTTGTCATTAAGCACATTGAGAGTGTGGAAGAATCATATGCGATCTTATCAAGATACCTTAAGATGTTGATATATGATCCAAGGTACTCAAGGTTCTTCTTAGGGGTACCTGGGCTCCTTCTCTTAACGTTTGGCATATTAATGGTGCTAGGTAAGACCACTGAGGCTATCGCTGCAGCCCTAGTTATACTCGGTCTGGCTTTTGTTGCACGTGGCTTCGATTTGGATAAGCTCGCTTCAGCGCTGACACATATGAGGCCATCTGGTTACCTGAGATTCTTCTCTGCTTTAGCATCAGTTCTCATACTAATCTCAGCGGTGTATATTGGTTTCACAGCAGTAAGCGGCACACCAGAGTACGCTAAGATAATGGCTCAGCCAGAACTATTTTTTGAATATGGTGCTTACCTCATAGGCTTGTTTCTACAAGAGACCGTTACTCTGATCTGGATCGGAATTGGTGTTTATTTAGCTGGTTCGGCTCTCTATCATTGGATTAGGCACAGTTATAAGGTTCTTAGGACCGCTACCAACCTACTTATCTTACTGCTGTTATACTTCCCGATGACTCAGATTTCCCTTATCCTATTAGGTAAAGGTAGTCCCGCTTACCTTACCTCGCTCCTCTTAATCGGCTTAGCAATCTTATTCCTCGTCGTCTCATTAGTATACCACTATATTATTGCTAAACGGCTTCGTAGGTGATTGAGTTGCTGCAGACATTATTGAAGGTATTTGGTGTCTACAAGATATATGAAAGGTATCTTGAGCACCAGATATCGAAGAAAGAGATGCCGAAGCATATAGGATTAATCTTAGATGGTAACAGGAGATGGGCAAGAGAAAGATCACTGCCTCCAACAGTAGGGCACTATGTTGGGGCTGAGAAGGCTAAGAACCTTCTTGAGTGGTGTTATAAGCTTGGGATAGAGAGTGTTACAATCTTCGCCTTCTCAACTGAAAACTTTAACAGACCTAAGGAAGAAGTGGATGGACTCTTTGTGATCATGCATGAAAAGCTGAAAGAGCTTCTTCAAGATGAACGCATAGATAAGTATAAGGTTAGGGTAAAGGGAATAGGTAAGATAGAGCTGTTGCCTCAAAATATTCAGTCTCTCATTTATGAAATCGAACAGAAAACAGCAAACTACAATCAACACTTCTTGAACATCGCTTTAGCATACGGTGGTAGGAGCGAAATAGTAGACGCGGTCAAGAGGATATGTGAAGAGGTGAAGGCGGGTAAGCTGGATCCAACAGAGATAACTGCTGAAACGATAGAGCAGCACCTATATACTGCCTATCTTCCACACCCAGACCCCGACTTGATAATAAGAACTTCTGGTGAGGAAAGGCTCAGCGGCTTTCTCCTCTGGCAGTCAGCTTACAGTGAACTGCTCTTCTTAGATACATTTTGGCCGGATTTTAGAAAAATCGATCTAATGAGAGCTATAAGAATCTATCAGCAGCGTAATAGGAGGTTCGGTAGGTAAGCTACTTCTAGGGCTATGATCATGGGCTTTAAGTGTAGATGGGCTCGCGCTCTGTTATGAACTACTGTTGCTACAAGCCCAAGTATTTTGTTGACGGACATTGTGAAGATGAGCTGTTCAAGTAGAAGAACTTAAATACAGCGCAGGAGATACAGCACGGAAGGTGGAGGAGAAGTGCGAGGCGATCTACTTTACTTCGAGAGTGATTGCTTTTTCAACAAGCCTTAACTGCCATGCACCTACTAGATCATCTGATTCCTCTCTAAACGGACCTAATAAATATTTAAGGAGGTGGTTCTATTGGTAGAAGATGTTGTAGTCTTCAAGTTCGGAGGCTCAGTGCTTGACAGCGATGAGCACATCAAGAAGGCAGCGCAGAAAGTTAGGAATGTGCACGCAAGAGGTATAGGCGTTGTTGTGGTCGTCTCAGCTCTGAGGGGTGTAACTGACTCCTTAATCTCGACTGCGCGTAAGGCGAACCCTAATATCACCCCAGAGATGCTTGATGAGGTCCTTTCTATGGGTGAGCGTACAAGCGCGAGGCTTTTCGCCGCTGCGCTAAAAGGCTTCGGGTTAGATGCCGTTGTAGTTGACCCCGATTCACCATACTGGCCTATTGTAACAGATTCAAACCATCTCGACGCTAACCCGCTCTACGAAGAAACGAAGCGGCTTGTTGAAGAGCGGCTTAAGCCTCTGCTAGATGAAGGTAAGGTTCCTGTGGTGTGTGGATTTGTAGGGAAGACACTGGATGGCAAGATTACTACGCTTGGTAGGGGTGGTAGTGACACTACAGCGGTGCTTCTTGGTAGCGCTCTGAGGGCGAAGGAGGTGGTGCTTGTTAAGGATGTGGGTAAGGTCTTTTCGAGCGACCCTGATAAGGTTTCTGACGCAGTACCTCTAAGCGCGCTTGACTCAGAGGAGGCGTTAGCCCTTAGTCTGGGTGGGGCGAAGTTCCTGCATTATAAGGCGCTGAGGTATAAGGCTGAGGGTGTGCCTATTTACATAGCGAGCCTCGACTCTGAAGATAAAGGGACGCTTATAGATGGTGAGTCGCTCCTCCACATAGATATCGAAGCCCCGCCAGATCCGGTCACTATGATAACTGTAGTCGGCAACATAAACGGCTCATACAGAGCCGTCGGCGAACTACTGGATACTGTATATTCTGCTGGTGGTAGGGTGATCTCTATGGGCTCTGAACCAAAGTCTATAGTGCTTTACGTGTTGAATGGTGACAAAGTCTTGGGTAAGCTGCATTCTTGGGTTGTTTCAACAGGCTTCGGGAAGGCGGTCAGCAGCTATGAGAAACTCGCTATGATAACGGTTAAGGCACCAGCTATGGAGACCAGCCCAGGTATGGTTCAGCGTGTTACTCAACCCCTAGCTAGACACGGGATAAACGTCTACGGCTTGGTTACAGCGGGCTCATCCATAAGGCTCTTCGTTTCGATGGCTGATAGAGATAAGTCGCTCGCACTTCTCCGAGACGCGTTGATGGTGAGTAGTAAGAAGGAGGTGAGTCAAATTGGGTAAGCATCTTAGAATCGCCAGGTTAACTAGAAAAGGCAAGATGCTATGCATACCTATGGATCACGGCGTAAGCATGGGTCCGGTCAAGGGTCTTGACACCATCTACACCACGATTCAGCAAGTCGCTGAAGGAGGAGCCTCAGCGATCCTCGTCCACAAGGGTATCCTTAAAGGTCTTCGAAACCATCCCGGCACTGGTATAATTATGCACCTCTCAGCCAGCACTGATATCGGGCCGTCGCCTAACCGTAAGATGCTGATCTCTGGTGTCGAGGAGGCTATTAGGTTGGGTGCTGACGCGGTCTCTGTTCACATCAACATAGGTTGCAAGGATGAGCCTGAGATGCTGCAGGATCTTGGGCTTGTTGCTGATGAATGTGATAGCTGGGGTATGCCTCTAATTGCTATGATGTATCCGAGGGGTGAGAACATAAAGAACCCCTATGATCCGGATATAGTTGCGCACGTAGCAAGGGTGGGGGCTGAGGCCGGTGCTGACATCGTGAAGACCGTATACACAGGTAGCCCGGAGACCTTTAGCAAGGTGGTGCGCGGGTGCCCTGTGCCAGTAGTTATAGCTGGCGGACCTAAGGTGAATAGTGATAGGGAGGTGCTGCTTATGGCTAAGGGTGCGTTGGACGCCGGGGCTATGGGTGTGACCTTCGGTAGGAACATCTTTCAGCACACCAATCCGCGTGGTATAACGAAGGCTCTTAGTAGGCTTGTGTTCGATGGTATCGATGTTGATGAAGCTCTTAAGGCAGTGAATGAGTGAAATGTTCGAGGGTAAAGAGATTATCATCGAGCCTACGGTCAAACCGAGCGACTTACCTAACTTCATAGAGGGGGCTAGAGCCCTTGGTGTAAAGAAGTTTCTCTGTAAACCAGTTGAAGGTGTGGATGCTGAGTTTCTTCAACCCTCTGAGTCTGCTCAAGAGGTTAGGGGGCTGGTGCTGAGAAAGAGGATTGTGGATAGGGGCGATCTTGAGAAGATCGTAGCGGATGCAAAGAGGGGCGCCAAAGTTGTGCTCGTTGAAACCGCTGACTGGAAGATCATACCCTTAGAGAATCTTATAGCCGAGCTTCAGACAAGTGGCTGTAAGCTATATGCTTATGCTTCATCGCCTAGCGAAGTTAGGCCGCTGCTTGGTGTGTTGGAGCGTGGTGTTGACGGTGTTGTGCTGAAAACCTCTAGTCTTGAGGAGGTTAAGCAGACCCTCGACTATCTTAAGGCTGTGTCCTTTGTTCGTCTGGTGCCTGTTGAGGTGCTTGAGGTTAGGGAGACTGGTGTGGGTGATAGGGTCTGTGTGGATACATCCTCGATGCTAAGCTTCGGCGAGGGGCTGCTCGTAGGTAGTAGAGCTAACTTCCTCTTCCTTGTTCACAACGAGTCCTTAGGTTCAAAGTTCACCTCACCCAGACCTTTTAGGGTAAACGCTGGAAGCGTAAGCAGCTACATACTCATGCCAGATGGCAGAACAAAGTATCTGTGTGAGCTTGAAGCCGGAGACCAAGTGCTGGTGGTGAGCCCTAAGGATCCGCCTAGAGTAGCGACAGTTGGTAGGGTGAAGATAGAGCGTAGACCGCTGGTCTTAGTTAAAGCCTCGTTTGGAGAGGAGGTTGGGAGCGTGCTGCTTCAAAACGCTGAGACTATAGCCTTGGTCTGCGAGGATGGTAAGGTGAAGCCTGTGACCGAGCTCAAGCGTGGCGACCGTATACTTGCTAGTGTAGTTGAAGCCAAAGGTAGACACTTCGGAGTAGCTGTTAACGAATACATCTTAGAGAAGTAGGTGTTGGATCTTAGGGATGAAGGCATGTGTTTCGGTAGCTGCTAAAACCTACACCCTCCTTAAAAAGAAGGCTGAGGCTGCTATAAAGCTGGGTGCTGATCTGGTTGAGCTCAGACTCGATTACCTCCAAACGTTTGATATTGAGCGGCTGAAGAATGTAATCAAGGGTATAGAGGGTAGGTGTATCTTAACTCTCAGATCTAGTAAAGAAGGTGGGCAGTTTAGAGGGAGTGAAGCAAAGCGCATACAGTTCCTCTATCAGATGGTAGACCTTAAGCCAGCCTACATCGATATAGAGTTGGATACCGTGAAGAGGGAGAAGAAGCTCAGAGAGGTTCAAGCAGAGACCACGTTGATAGCCTCTAAGCACAGCTTCACAAAAACACCCAACCAACCCACCTTAAGCAGATGGGTTGATGAGGTGTTGAGCTACGGAAACGTGGGTAAGGTCGTGACCGCAGCGAGGAAGTTCGAGGACAACCTTAGAATTATGGAACTGCTGAAGCAAGCTCCTAAAGGTAGGCTTATAGCTTTCTGCATGGGTGAGTTGGGTCTCGTATCTAGGGTGCTAGCTCCGATGCTCGGCTCCCCTATTGTCTACACTTGCCTAAAAGAGGCAACTGCTCCTGGGCAGATAGAGTTAAGTGAAGCGCTTCGGTTGTATCGTGTGCTGGGTTATGGAGATCAACCCTAAAACCAAGATCTGTGGGCTAGTTGGGCACCCGCTGGAGCATACAGCCTCCCCAGCTATACATAACGCAGCCTTTAGAGCGCTCGGTCTAAATGCGGTCTACCTCGTCTTCGACATAGAGCCTACGATGTTTGAGGACGCCATAAAGGGTTTGAAGGCGCTTAAGGTTTGTGGCTTTAACGTCACGATACCCTATAAGGAGCGAATTATCCCGCTGCTTACACACCTAGACCAGTCGGCTGCGAGGGTGGGTGCGGTCAACACGGTCAAGTTAGACGGTGTCTCCCTAATAGGCTATAATACAGATGTGGCGGGTTTCTTAGCACCACTCCTAGAACTCAATCTTAAACTAAATGAGATAACGGCCCTAATATTGGGTGCTGGCGGCGCAGCGAAGGCTTGTGTAAGAGCACTTCTGGACGCTGGGTGTAGAGAGTTGATTGTGCTCAACAGAAGCTTAGAGCGAGCCCTTAACCTATATAAACAACACGGTAACAAACTGAAGGTGGCGCCTCTAAACGAAGAGAGCTTAAAAGAGGTGCTCAGCAGAGCCACGCTGGTGGTCAACACAACCCCTGTCGGCATGTACCCGAATGTAGATGAGTCGATAATACCTAGAGCTCTTCTAAGAAGCGATCTAATCGTCTACGACCTAGTCTATAGACCGCCCCAAACCAAGCTCCTTAAGGAGGCGAAAGAGGTTGGCGCAACAACAATCCCTGGCTACAAGATGCTACTTGAGCAAGCAGCAGAATCCTTCAGAATCTGGACTGGGCTCGAACCACCAAAGGAGGCTATGCTCAAAGCTTTAA
>Ga0080004_1154620_pt1 | contig 16672 bp, 17 predicted proteins | sample WasSprMetagenome_FD_69207 | JGI IMG/M metagenome (GOLD analysis project Ga0080004, IMG submission 69207) | Sulfidic aquatic microbial communities from Washburn Spring, Yellowstone National Park, USA - WS (SPADES assembly) (version 2) | ecosystem: Environmental > Aquatic > Thermal springs > Hot... | reverse complement strand
TGACCGTTTTTACAGGATCTTCCTCCTCCTCGATGATTATTTTTTCCGCACCAAGCTTTTTTGCTATTTCCAACCTGCTCTTGCCACGTTTGCGTGACCGTGCCACCATTAATACTGCAGATGTCCCACAAATTTTTAATGCCTGCGTTATAAGTAATCCAATAGGTCCAGGACCTATAACTGTTGCTACTTCGCCCGGAGCGATATGCCCCAACGTAACTGCGTGAAACGCTACACTAGCTGGTTCCACCAAGGCGGCTTCTTCGAACGAGATATCGGGCGGCATCTTATGTATAGACTCAGCTGGAACCGCGACGTATTCCGAAAACGCGCCGTCTTTTTCGAGTCCTAATCTAACTGTCCTTCTTCGGAAGCAGAGGTTTTCCTTTCCGCTTTTGCAAAAGAAACACGTTCCGCATCCTGTTCCTGGTTCAGCAACAACCCTATCGCCTTCTGCAATATCAACCTTTACGCTCTTCCCAACTTCAACAACTTCGCCAGAAAACTCATGTCCTAAAATTATCGGCAGCCTTTTCAGCTCATACCCACGTGACCATAAATAGACATGAACGTCAGTTCCGCATATTCCAGCAGCCTTTACTCTAATAAGTACTTCATTAGGCTTTATTTTAGGAATATCGGCTTCTTCTACATTAACTCCTCGTCGAGGAAGTGTTTTAACAATAGCCTGCATATGTTTTATTTGTACCGATAAAGCTTTAAGGTTTTCTATTTTGGGAAACGAGAATTAATAACTAGAAGAAATTGAGAAGAAGTATTTTGAGGAATTTGAGGTTGGTGAAAAACTTTTCACCAAGTAAAAATAAACCAAATGTAGGAATAGTCAAATATAAAAAATATCAAGAATCAAAGGCGCAGGCGCACGCTAAATTTTTATATTTAATAATCTGATAACTTGAATTAAAAAAAGGAATGATGATGTATGTGGATTTTGAACCAACTGAGAAGCAGAAGGGGGGATTCTAAGAAGTGCATGAGGGATGGAATGGGAATGCTACTAGATGGAATAAGGGTTTTGGACGTGAGTCGTTTTATAGCAGGACCTTACTGTGGATGGCTATTGGCTTCTATGGGGGCTGAAGTTATTAGAGTTGAGAGCTCTCGCGGAGAATTTGACCGATATTATTCCTTACCAACGAAAACAGGAGAAAATGTCATTTTTTTAAGTCTTGTTCGAGGTAAGAAGTCGATAACTCTCAATTTTAATAAAGGTGAGAAGGCACGGCAACTCTTTTACAAACTTGTTAGAAAATCCGATGTGGTTATAGAGAATTTGGGACCCGGCATACCTGAAAGGTGGGGTCTTACTTACGAGGATCTCAGAAGAATAAAACCTGATATTATTCTAGTTCATATTACCGCTTTCGGCTCTGCTGGTCCTTATAAGGACAGAGTAGGGTTTGATGCCTTAGCTCAAGCAATGTCAGGAATCATGAGCGTTACAGGACTTCCGGGAGCTCCTATTCGATGTACTGTTCCTTTTGTGGATTTTGCCACAGCTACCCACGCGGCTCTAGGGGTGGTTAGCGCCCTTCTTTACCGACGTAAAACTGGAAGGGGGCAGAAGATAGAGCTTTCCTTGCTCAGAACAGCTGTTACATGGGCGGGTCCGGCTGCCATTTGTGAATATACGGCGACAGGGAGGGAGAGAAAACCAAGACGAATAGGAAATCGAGGCTACTGGGTGAGCTTTGTAGACCTCTGTGAGACAAGAGATGGAAAAAAGGTTATGATAAGCGTTCTGGGAACGCTTCTAAAGAGGCTTTTAAGAGTTATGGGGAGGGAAGACCTCATAAATGATGCAAGATTTATGACAGATCTTGAAGCCTTTGAAAATAGGCAAGTCCTAGATCCAATAATTAAGGAATGGATCGCTTCGAAATCCATTCAGGAGCTTGAGGAAATAGCCTCAAAACATCGAATACCTCTTGCCCCGGTCCTTGATTATACAGAAGTCCAGAAACATCCTCAGGTTAGACTGGAAGAAATGTTCATAGAGGCAAGGTTGTCGGGGGCTGACTTTAAAATTAGCGTTCCAGCCTTCCCCATCAGATTCTCCGAAAAAGAATCTTTCAAAGATCTTTCCATCATTCCAAGTCTTGGTGAGCACAACGAAGAAATATGGGGAAAGCTTTGCGGACTTAGCGCACACGAATTAGACGAACTGAGACGAGAAGGAGTAATTTAGGAGCTTGATTATATTTTCTATCCAGAATCCGTTGCCATTATAGGAGCCTCTGAAAATGACTTTTTCACCCGAGCCTTACTTGAATCAAAAATGAAAGAAAAAATTATTTCTAGTTAATCCAAAGCGTAAAAAGATTCTCGATGCAAAATGCTACTCCGCGCGACATAATAACACTTGAGTAAATAACGTGAGTGGTTAAGTTGATTGAGCCGGTTACAATCAAGGTGCTACTGGCCACTTGAAATAAGCCTAGGATTGATGAGGTGAATGGTTGGAAAATCTAATTAAAAAGGCAGCTAGGGATCTGACGATTAAAAATAGCTATCACTTTAACAGGAGCCGGGATTTCGCGCGCATAACCTATGAATAATTCTTCTTTTCCGGCTTTCTGCTTTTTAGAGGCATTTCCTGAAAGCCTTAACTTCCCCATTTAGGGGACTTTCAACCATAAAGACAGACAGAGGATTAAACTTCAAAAGTCAAAAAGGAATTATTCATGCGTTATGCGCGCAAAATTTATATGAGAATAGAATTAATTACAAGTCAAGGTTTAAAGTTAAGGTTGTAAATATTATGTGTGAACTATGCGAAAAATATGGGGAAGAGGGGAAACCGTGGTACTTAAATCCGAGGAATTATGCTAGGCCACTTTATAAGAAATTGGAAGAGAAAGAGAAACCCCCTATGATCTTGGATGAGATTCGATATGCCGCGAATGTCATCAAGCCAATGATTGATCTGAAGGAGGAAGATCCGAAAGCTTATCAGGATGCACTAGAAAGGTTTCAAAAGGAATATCTCAGCAGAGCCGCGGGTCAAGTAGTATCGCTTGAAGATGCTAAAAAAATGGTCGAGATAGCACAACCAGTTGCGAGGATAGATTGCATATGTCGGAGGGTTGTTCGAGCAACCTTCGAGGACGGGGAGAAGCGCCCTAGGTCTTGCCTAGGGTTAGGTGTTGGAATGTTTAGATGGAAGGAATGGCCTGAGCGGTACAAAGGTGGCGTAGAGTTTCTCTCCACCGAGGAGGCGAAGAAGCATATTGAGCACTGGCACAGAAGGGGAATGGTCATAACGATTATGAGTTTCGGCACTCCTTATATTGGGGGGATATGCCTCTGTGATTATCCAGACTGCATGGCGATAAGGATGAGGGTTGAACATGGTGTTGGTCTTCTAAAGGGGCATCAAGTAGCAAAGGTTGACTACGACAAATGTATAGGATGCGGCACTTGTGCGTCTAGGTGCCAGTTTGGCGCGATTAAGATGGAGGTCACAACAAATAAGGCAAATATTGACATGACTAAGTGTTTCGGTTGCGGAGTATGTGCATACGCTTGCCCCCAAGAGGCCATAAGCCTCGTTGACCGCAAAAACTTCCCAATACTGAAGGATCAGTGGTAGAATGTTCCCCAAAATTGAAATAGACCATAAGCTATGCGTTACTCCCTACCAATGCAAAATTTGCCTCCAAATATGCCCCCAAGCCGTTTTCGCAGTTATGCCGACCAAAATTGAACGCTTCCGAGAGACTGATCCAGAGGATTACGAGGTTGTCCCGGTTTTTAGGGATAAATGTATAGTTTGTATGGCCTGCGTTAAGGCTTGTCCGCAAGGTGCAATAAAGGTAAAGGTGTGAGGTGTTGAAATGAAGGAGTTCAATCCGGACCTAGACCAAGAAATCCTAAAGAATCTTTTGAAGCAGTTCGACCCTGAAAGTTTCGTGAGGGGTTTGAAGCAACAGTATCCTGATATAGAAAGTGCGGCCCTTTCTTTCGAAGAATTCGGGAGGAAATTTGCGCGCAAAGCTATTGAGCTTGGCGAGGAGAGGACCGATGGAACCTACGAGGTTATGAAGGAAGCCATCGAGAAAACTGGCGAGGTGAGGTTCCCGCTCATCCCGCAAAGGTACATTGAAATAGCCTATTTAAGCATCCAACCCATTAAAAGACTGTGGACTCTTATGAACAGCCCAGAGGCTTACTCCTATAAACTCGATAGATGTAGCATCTATACAGCCATAAAGAACGAGTACGGAGAGGAAGCAGCAAAGAGGATGACTTGCAAAAAACTTTGCCTTACCATTATAGATGAGGTTTTCTCCCACTTTGGCTTCGCTGTTGAAACGTCGATGGAAACTAATATGGCGGATGACGGAAGCTGCGAATTTATAGTGAAAAGAAAGCAAAAATGAATAAACAGAAATGGTGACGAATGGTTAAACAGTTAGTTAATGCACCCCATAACACTGCTGGCTATAGAGCTTTAAAGAAGAAAAAGGATTATACGCGGCAAGTGGGAAAAGCCATCGTTAAATGCCCCAAAAATGGTCGAGAAGTGGTATTACACGAGGATTGTGTAAATTGTGAATTTTTCGAGTTTTGGGGCAGCGAGGACGCTAGGCCCTACGTGGTATGTAAGGATACACAGAGAACCTAATTCTTCGTCATGCGATGTTAAAAAGGTTCAAGCGAGGAGGGAGGGCAGTTTTTCTCGGATGATTTCTTCAGCTTCGGTCATTATTCTTTCAATTAACTCCTTTACAGTTGGAAGGTCATCTACTTCCCTGCACCTCTCCGGTTAAGCAGGGGGCATTTTCGATGGCGGCGGCACTACCCCGTACATAGGCTTCTGCCATTGTAACATTAGCTTTTTCTTTCCACTTCTCCACTTCTGGATTTTCAAATTTACTCTCGAATGTGCCCGTCACGCTGTCAAGAACTTTCTGAAGCCCTAATGTATACTTGTTCTTAAGCATCCTGCAGGGGCCAAGGTCTCCCACGGTCACTATTGTATCCCTTTCTGTTGCCTTTAGGATGGCCTCTTTATACCCCTGACCGAAGTCGCTGTCCCTGGTGGCGATAAATCTGGTTCCCATATAAATCGCTCCTGCACCTAGGGCTAGGGCGGCTACAAGACCCTTTCCATCGCACCATCCGCCAGCCGACAGAACAGGTATCTTCACAGCTTTTCTTACGGCCGGAAGTAGAACTGTGGTGTGGACAGGTTCCCAAGCAACGTGCCCTCCAGCCTCATGTCCTGAGGCAACCACCGCGTCTACTCCAGCTTCCTCTGCTTTTTTGGCGTGATAGACCGATGGCACCACATGAATGACTTTAAGTCCTGCATCCTTCAATTTATTAGTGTATAAGGCAGGGTTGCCCGCCGATGTGATGACCACTTTCAGCTTCCTCTTAAGCTCTGGATCCTTCTCCCTCTCTTCAATTATTGCATCTATCAAGTATGGGGCATCGGGCTGTACCGTTGTCACTCGAACATTCACGGCGAAAGGTTTATCCGTTAGATCCTTCACTTTCAACACTTCATCTATTGTATATACGCCTACACTCTTTTCCATCTCGATTATCCTTGAGAGACGACCGGCTGAAGTGCTTTTCCGTATTTCTTCGTAGATTTCTGGTGCACGTTCTTTGAGGTATAGGAAAGTACCCGTGTGGCTGATGGTTCCCAATCCACCGGCGTTGGAAACGGCCGCACAAAGGTTAGTTGTTTTGTAAGGTCCCATAGGTGCTTGAACTATAGGGTACTCAATCTCAAGGAGTTCACACACATCTGTCTTCTTTAACATTCACTTCACCTAAGCTTACATTGCTTTTTATTTTTAAAAGCTTTTCTAAAACTTAATTAATGAAACTAAAAGAAAGGCTAGGGAAGGGTTGCAACTGCCCGTCCTGTTAAAGTTTTTTCTCCCCTCTGATTTTCCGACCATATTTCGCATACTATGTAATTTTTACCTCTCTTTTTATATTTCTCAACAACCTTCCCCTTAAACGTAAGTGTATCACCTGGTCTAACCATGCTGGTGAACCTCACCTTGAGCATTTTCAGATCTCCATTAATGCCCAGCCAATCTGTCATCATCTGGGATGCAAAAGCCATGCTTAACATACCATGAGCTATGACTGTTCCAAGTCCAGCGTTCTTTGCATACTCCTCATCTATATGGATGAGGTTAAAATCACCAGATGCACCAGCATATCTAACTATTTGACTTCTTGTGATGGGTCCCTTTAAAAGGGGAGTGACCTCACTACCAACTTCAACATCCTCGAAGCATAATCCTTCCCCCTTCATGACTGTCTTCATCCTTCTTTCCTCACTATGATAGTTGATCTCCCTACTACAACCTTCTCGCCAAATCTATTCCTGTATACCGTCTCTCGTACAATAAAATTCAGAAGCCCCGTCTTCCCTGTCTTAGTATATTTGTCCACTACTTTTGTTTTAAAGGTTAAGGTGTCACCGGCTCTGATTGGTTGGAAATATTCGAACTCCTGTTCTCCATGAAGTATGACACTGGCACCGCCGAGCTCCCTATTGAAGTCAGGTTCCTCTTCAGGAACCCAAAAATTACAGGTAATAACAAAGGTGGGAGGAGCTATTATTCCACCAAACCTGGTCTTTCTAGCGTACCTTTCATCAGTGTAAAGAGGGTTCTTATCACCAATAGCCTCAACAAATTCTTTTATCTTCATTTTAGTTACGACATAACTAGAAGGTTTAGACCCTTCTTCCAAATGTCTCTTCCCACATTTCCTTTTGCTTTTAAACTAACCTTTTAGCCAGTACATGTAATTCTGTTCTGAATCAACTACTATGGTGTTCTCTTGATTTTTACATGTACACCTTAAAGTGACTATGCCCCTGTCTCCTTTGCTTGTTTTCCTTTTGTTGACAACTTCTACCTCAACATGTACAGAGTCTCCGGGAACCACTGGTGATACAAACTTGACTTTGTCCATTCCTATGAACACTGTATCCTTAGTAAGGCCTGTCTCGGTCACCAAAGCCTGTATTATGGGAAGCAACATCATTCCAGGGACAAGTCTAGCTTTGAATCCGAGATTTTTGGCAAAATCGTCGTCCAAGTGGATGGCGGCAAACTTTAAGGCTCTAGACATGTCTTCACTAGTCATCGCGACAAAGAGGTTTATGTCTTTCCCAGAAATAGTCCACGATCTTGTTGTAAGTTTCTCGCCAACTTTAATGTCTTCAAATTCCACTTAAATCACCTATATACCAATTTTTGGTTTAAGTTATAAAGTTTTTGGATGTCATTTTCCTTTAAACCTTGGCTCCCTCTTCTCTATGAAGGCCAATATTCCTTCCTGAACATCTTCTGTTTGCATGGCCAAAAGGGAGGCGTGGATTTGATGTTCAATTGCTTGATCCAGCCCCACTCCTAAGCCCTGATCTATAGCTCTTTTTGTTAAACCAATCGCCATTGTCGCAGCATTTGCGAATCTGTTAGCTAACTCTTCTGTTGCTTTTTCTAAGTCTTCTGCTTTGACAACTTTGTTCACCAAGCCCCATCTTTCAGCCTCCTTTGCGTCTATCATCTCACCTGTGAAAAGTAGCTCGGTAGCTTTCGCTATCCCAACGTAACGGGGCAGGAGGGCTGTACCTCCAACTAATCCTCTTAACACGTATGGCATCCCAAACCTCGAGTTTTCAGAAGCTATCCTGAAGTCGCAGGCCAAAGCCAAATCAAAGCCTGCCCCAAGCGCATACCCGTTTATAGATGCTATGACCGGCTTCCTTAGGTCTCTGAGAGCCTTTATTAGCCTCACATAGCCCCTCCAAAGATAAGCCTCGGTTTCAGGAGCCGATTTGGGCGAAGGCTCCCCGGGCTCCTGCATACCTTTCAAGTCGTCTCCCGCACAAAAGGCTCTGCCAACCCCTTTAATTACCAAAACTCTTATAGCTTCATCCTCCGCTACTTTTCGAACAGCATGAACAAACTCGTCGATTACCCTGAAATTTAGCGCGTTCATCGCCTCTGGTCGGTTTAGTGTGATGGTTGCAACGCCACCCTCTCTGCGAAAGATTATATTTCGGTAACACGATTCCATTATTCTTACCTCGTTAAATTTGGTTACATCTGGTGTGATAGTCTTTGGTAGTTTTCATTTTTAAGAGTTGCGCACAGAATTCCCAGGACTGGGTTGAATCGAGACAATGACTAATTGGCGAAGAAAATTTAGTGACATTTAGCGCTTATAAAGGTCTTGAGTATGTCTCTTTTTGCGCTATAGAAGAAGTGAAGTAAGGAAGTAAGAAGCAAGTAAAAGTAAAATTTAAATACTCTCAGAGGAAATACAAAAACTATGTTACCACAAGTAGTTGTTTATACGTTCATTCTTGGCTCCTTATACCTCTTAGTGTCGCTAGGGTTTTCTTTAATTAGTGGTGTACTAAGGGTTTTTAATCTTGGTTATGGAATTGTGTTCGCTCTTGCGGCCTACTTAACATGGATGTGCATGAGAGATTTTGGATTGGGATTAATTCCCTCCATAATTTTGATGGTAGCTTTTCAGCTGGGGATCACATACGCTATGTACCGCGGAATTATTTTACGATATTTTGAGCGTGAGGAAATACTTCTAACAGCACTTATACTCGTCGCTAATATTGTGGAGCAAGCTGTAAATTATAAGTATCCAATAATAGCGGGGGTTTCTATCCCAACAACATTAGCCCCAGGCACACTGGATATCTTAGGAGTTGCTATTCCGAAGCAGTTGATTATAGCCGCTATTGTAGGATTAATTTTCACCACTTTATTTGTTATTTTCTTCTTAAAGTCAAAGTTTGGATTGATTACTCGCGCTATAAGTCAAGATCCTCAATCCTCTTTGCTGATGGGTGCAAACGTCACAAGGTTTTTCGGCTACGCTTGCCTTTTATCAGTTATCCCTCCAATAGTTTGTACGCTTCTAGTAGCTCCGGTATGGGCTATAGATCCTTTCATGGGCTCATCATTCCTAATGACGGCAATCCCAATATCAATTCTAGGGAGTCTTGGAAATCTTAGGGGGAGTATTATCTCCAGCTATATAATTGGTTTCGTCCACTCTATAGTTTCTTTCGCTTTCAATCCACGTTTTATGGGCTTAGCGGCATTAGTTGTTGTGATAGCTGTGCTTGTCTTTAAGCCGGAAGGAATCACAAGAAGTGAGTCTCTATGGTAAGAATCGAGCATAAACGTGCGCGCATCATAATTCGCTTTAAAAATTCAAAGTATGAATGGACAATAGAGCCTAGGTACTGGAGGAATCCCTTAATCGCGGTTGTTGCTTTAGTATTAGCACCATTATTGATAAGAGATTACCCAAACCTTTTAACTCTGCTCACGACGGCATATATATACATGCTAATATGCATCCCTCAGAGTTGGCAAACAGTTGGTACTGGTAGATTGAACTTTGGACCCCAATTTTTCGTCGGGCTTGGCGGCTATACAGCCGGTCTATTGAGCATTCACTATGGTTTCGGGCCGTTACAGACGCTTCCAGTAGTGATACTTATCAGCTTAGCATTTGCGGCTCTGTTTAGTCCCCTTACAATTATAGCGGGGGGTCTCTACTTCTCGCTTATAACCTTACTGCTTCCGCTTGTTTTCTTGGAATTTACCTATGTTTATTCTGGCATATTTAGAGGCGAGACTGGTATTAGCGGGATTGCGCCCCTCATTAATCTTGGAACTATAAGATTGAACTATGTTGTTTTATGTTACATTTCGCTGTTTATGACGTTGGTATACATGTTATTAATTGATAAAATCTTAAGGTCGAGGTGGGGGGTTCTTTATGGAGCTATTAACGATAATGAAAATGCGGCTAACATGATGGGGGTTAATATAAATAAGTTAAAAGTCACTTGTTATATAGCCTCATCAGTCTTAGTCGGCATAGCTGGTTGGTTCATCGCGCATTACTTCGGCACATTTGCAGGAGTTACCTATCTCCCCTTCACTATGCTGATAAAGGTGCTCCTTATCTCTATGCTTGGAGGACGTGCTCAAATATACGGTGTCGCTGCGGGAGCATTCTTTGTAGTTTTTCTGGAAGATGCTTTACGCTCGCTTGGAGCTATCCATTATTGGATTTTCCCGATTATATTGCTGGTGTTCCTTTTTGCCCTTCCAGAGGGCCTTTGGGGAATATATCGGAAACATAAGTATAGAGAGTATTACCCAACAATGCGTGTACGTAAACGGTGAGGTTCCAAATTGCTTAACATTAAAAATGTCACAAAACGTTTCGGAAATTTGGTCGCGGTAAATAATGTAAGTCTCCATATTGATGAAGGGGAGGTCGTTGGCTTAATAGGACCTAACGGCGCTGGAAAAACAACACTCATAAACGTGATATGTGGAGTTTATAAAGCCGATTCTGGAAAGGTCGAGTTTAATGGTGTAGATATCACAAACAAGGAACCATATGAAATATGCAAAGTGGGTATAAGCAGAACCTATCAAATTCCCCAGCCATTTCCAGATATGACGGCGGTAAACAACGTGGCGGTCGCCGTACTTGGGAGAAGAGATGTAGCCAACATGAGTTTTGGGGATGCCCTGCTTGACGCGTCCCATTTTCTCCAGTTTGTCGGTTTACTTAGTAAGAGAGATGTATTGGCGCGTGACCTAACTTTATATGAACAAAGAGCGTTGGAGTTAGCGAGGGCACTAGCTACCTTGCCTAAACTCCTAATAATCGATGAAGCCATGGCCGGACTGAATCCAACTGAATCCTTGCGTGCCATAAGATTAATTAACAGGGCTCGAGATGAATTTAACCTAACCATACTCTGGGTTGAGCATGTCATGAAAATCATAATGGAAACCGCCGACAGAGTTTTAGTGCTCCATTACGGCGAGAAAATTGCCGAAGGCTCCCCTGAAGAAATATCTCGGGATACGAGGGTTATAGAAGCATATCTCGGTGAGAAGTATGCTCTACGTTAAGAACATTAGTGTTTCCTATGGCAAAGTACAGGCAGTTCGCGATGTAAGCTTCGATGTTGAAAAAGGTGAGCTTGTGGCTCTTCTCGGTTCAAACGGGAGCGGCAAAACGACGACGTTGAATACGATATCTGGGATTCTTAAACCTACATCCGGAAGCATCTCCTTTCTTGATAAGCGCATTGAAAATCTTCCCCCATATAAAATAGTTGAAATGGGAATCATCCAGGTTCCCGAAGGAAGAAAAATATTCCCCTACATGACTGTGATGGAAAATCTTCTTTTAGGAGCTTTTGGTGGGAAAGAGGCTTGGAAGAAAAGACATGATTCATTAGAATATGTTTTCAGCTTGTTTCCAATTTTAAAAGAGCGAAGGGACCTGCAGTCTAGACTATTAAGCGGAGGGGAGCAGCAAATGCTTGTCATCGGACGAGGTTTAATGGCGCGTCCTAAGTTATTAATGATCGATGAACCGTCATTAGGGCTAGCGCCAAAAATCCTCGCTCAAATATATGATGTTATCCACAATCTTCATGAGGGCGGATTGACTATCCTATTATCTGAGCAAAATGCACACTATGCGTTGGCTGTAGCTGATCGAGGATATGTTATGGAGAATGGGAGATTATTATTGGAAGGCAGCAGTGAGAAACTTTTAAATAACGAACAAGTCAAACAGGCATATTTAGGCATTTAGGAGGTGATGAAAATGCTAGAATACTTTTCCTTTACCAACAAACTTTTCAAATCATCCGCGGACGCGAATCAAGGCGTATTTAAAGGAATAAGAGTTCTCGATCTTTCACATGTGATATATGGTCCCATGGTTTCAAAATTTTTAGCCCTACAGGGTGCGGAAGTAATTAAGGTTGAGCAGCCCGAGGATGGTGATGTATGGAGAACAGGCACATATTGGGATAGGTATTGGAAATACTCTTCGCCGTATTTTCAGTATTTTAATACTAACAAATACTTTATAGCTATCGACCTAAGAAAGCCTAAAGGTAAAGAATTAATTTTTAAGTTAGCTGAAAAATCTGACGTGGTTATTGAAAACTTCAGGGCTGGATTAGTCGAAGCATGGGGTATTGGATACACTCAAATTAGCAAGGTTAACCCAAAAATAATCTATATTAGTTGTTCAGGGTATGGACAATGGGGGCCGCTAAGGTTCTTCCCAAGCTGGGACCTAATAGCGCAATCAATGGCTGGCGTTGCTATGGCCACCGGTTTTCCAGGGAGGGCAACATATAAGCTTCAAGACTATTATGGTGACTTTCTTCCAGCACTTTTTGGCGCTGTTGCCGTCCTCGCCGCACTTTACTATAGAGAGAAAACGGGTGAGGGACAGTACATAGACCTGGCACAAGCTGAAGTCTTAATGAGAATTATGCATGAGTGGACGTATATAAGTGTGACTGGGAAGGAAATAGGGTGTACTGGAAATGTTGATCCGACAATGAGCCCCTCAGGCATATTCAAAACTGCTGATGGAAGGTTTATAGCTCTTGCAATAGCGAATGATGAACAGTTTTTGGCATTGACTAAAGTAATGGGCAAAACTGAGTTGGCTAAAGATAAAAGGTTTAGGGAAACCCTAGAGAGGCTGAAGCCCGAAAACATTGAAGAGATAAATAAGATCGTGGAGGAGTGGGTTAAAAGCAAAACTGAAAAGGAAATAATTGAGTTAGCTAAGAAACATGGTTTTCCCGCCTCGCGGGTGATGGACGATTGGCAAATAGTTAATGACGAGTGGAGACGGGAAAGGGGAAGCGTCGTAGAAGTTAAAGATGAGATGTACGGGGAGGGGACGTTCCCCCTGTCTCCGGTAGTGTTTCATAAGACGCCTGGAAAAATAAAATGGCTTACAAGACCCGTCGGTTACCACAACCGATATATCCTCAAAAAGCTTCTGGGCCTATCTAAGAAAGAAATAGAAGAGCTTGAGAAGGAAGGCGTTATAGGATATTGGGATAACAGGGTTGGTTTAAGACCACCCCCGTATTATGATATCGAAAAAGACCCTATTTTCAATTATAATGGCGAGGAGGGTGCGGGCAATTAGCAAAAAACCACAGGTTTTCTCGAAATACCTTGCAGAGAAGAAGACTCTTGAAAGGTTGGCGAAGTTCGAAGAGCTTTTAGCTGGAATGATGGGTTCCGCTGAAGGAAAACCTGAAGCCTTAGACGACATTAAAGTTGTCGAAGTTAGCTATGCAAACTTCGCTGGAATTATAGCTGCAACCATACTGGCTGAGTTCGGCGCGGAGGTTATAAAGGTAGAACCTCAGGAAGGTGACCCTGCAAGAAAAATCACACCTTATGGTGTGAATATAAACGGACTTGGTATTCCGTTCTTAATGGAGAGCAGAAACAAATACTACATAACCCTTGACCTAAACAGCGAAAAGGGACGTGAAAACTTCAAAAAATTAGCAAGTCAAGTTGATGTGGTAATTGACGCTACTAAACCGGGTCTAATGCATTCGCTGGGGATAGGTTATAAACAGCTAAGTCAATTAAATCCTGGTCTAATATATGTCGCAATCTCGCCTTTTGGTCATTTTACATCGAAGGCAGAGGAATTCCACAATGTTCCTGACACAGATTTGACAGCCCAAGCCGAATCGGGTTACCCCGCAATCCACGGGGACCCTAAGGCTCCAGAACCATACAGCTATCCTCTTAGAGCAGGGATTTGGGCTGCTTGGTATATGGCGGCAGGCTTGAGTGTTGCAGGCACACTTGTCGCACTTTATCATAAGCGGAAAACCGGGGAAGGACAGATGATTGACATTGCGACTAACGACGCGATAACAACGTGGATTGGGCATTCAGTTATTTGGGGATTTACCATGGAGATGCCAAGAGTAAGATTAGGAAGTTTCGACTGGTGTTTGTACCCTTATGGATACTTTAAATGCAAGGATGGGTATTTGACAATAACCACCTCACGCGACGAGGATTTTAGAGGTTTGCTAAAAATACTGGGCAGATGGGATTTAGAGGACGACTGGAAATATATGCTTGACAGAATAACAGACGATATAGATAGGTTAGAGACACTTGGGGCTGAGCTTGATAAGGAACTAGCTAAATATACAAGGGACGAGCTTGTAAAGAAGGCGCTTGATTACAGCGCTAAGGCTTCGCGTGACAGACTGAGAGCTAAAGGCTTCCCAATAATTGTGAAAACATTAACGCCTACTGAAGTGCTCAAGGAACAACATTGGAAAGTTCGCAACACTTTAATAGAGGTGAATCACCCAACCTACGGAAAATTCATCCTACCGGCGTCCGTTCCAAAAATGTCTAAAACCCCGCCCCGCATAAAACAAATAAAATGCGACATTGGTGAGGACAACGAGTTTATCTACAAAAAATATGGTCTACACATGTAGCTTTGCACACATGAGAGTTGAAGAGGAAGAGATATCTTTATCCTCACCAGCACCAGACACAGTAAAAAATAAGGTAACCACCCATGAAGGAGAAGTTTAAATGATAAGGGTCGTCGAACAGTATTTAAGAAGTCTAAGAGACGGAAGAGAACTTTATCATGAAGGGAAAAGAGTAGATGATGTGACAACCCATCCAGCTTTCAAGCCTGTTCTTCAACCTGCTTCATTACTGTACGTCTTAGCTCAAGACCCGCGTTGGAAGGAATTACTCACATCAACGCTACCTGATGGAGAACCTATCTCCGTTATCTATGAAGCAGCGAAAGAACCAGAGGACCTTCTAAGAAGACGTAGAATAGTAATAGAAACCGGTCGCATTTGTTATGGTTTTCCAGCAGGAATTAGATGGGTTGGAAGGGATGTTTTAGACGCCGTGGCTATAGTTGCGAGAAGAATGGATAGAGCGCTTGGAACAAAATATGCTAAAAAAGTAGAAACCTATCGGGAATACTTAGTTAGAAACGATTTGGACGTTGTAGGGGCCATGACCGATGTGAAGGGGGATAGAAGTCTCCGTCCATCCGACCAAAAACCCCACAAGGACTTTTATGTACGAATAGTGGATGAAAGAAAAGATGGAATAGTTGTTAGGGGGGCAAAGTTTCACATAAGCTGCGCCCCAGTTGCAAACGAAATATTTGTTTGTCCAACAAGAACAATGAGGAAGGAGGATAAAGATTATGCTGTTTCTTTCGCTGTACCGGTCAACACGCCTGGTGTTAGGTTAATAACTGCATCTAAAGAACCCATAACAGATGTTCCAGACGAATATCCAGTTTCGTCGCAAATTTGGAGCGCTGAAGCTCTCATCATTTTTGACGATGTGTTTGTACCCATGGAAAGGGTTTTCATGAAAGGGGAGTGGCAGTTTTCCGGTGCGATAGCTCATATGTTCGCTAACTTTCATAGATTGTTCGCTGACAGTTATAAGTACTCAGAGTTAGAAGTTCTGGTTGGAACAGCCGCCCTTCTGGCTGAATACAATGGAATTGAAAAATATGAACATGTAAGAGATAAGCTATCTTGGTTAGCAATGTATCTTGAGACTGTGGGAGCACTTGGAGAGCTTGCATGCAAAAACTGTGTCTACGACGCTGAAACTGGTTTGGCTTATCCAAATCCGGTTTATTCGAATGCATGCAAGTTCTTTTTTGCAGAAAACTATCATCAAGCAGTAAAGCTTGTGCAAGACTTAGGAGGAGGCCTTGTTGCAGACGTACCGTCCTTCAAGAACTTCCTAAATCCTGAAACCAAACCCTATATTGAGAAGTACTTCCAGGGTAGGGCTGATGTACCAACTGAACATAGGCTTCGTGCAATCATGCTTGCAAGAGATCTCTGCTCCCAATTCCTGCAGGCTACAACAATCCATGCAGAAGGCTCCCTTGCAGCCCAAAAAATAGCCATACATGCTACTGCGGACTGGGAACGTTATAAGGCTATAGCAAGAAGGGTTGCAAAAATACCCGGCCCAGAACACCCCGTTACAAAGGATCTGCCTGTCTACCCACCAGAACTGCAAAAAGCATAACTTCTCAACGTTTCTGCATAACATAACTCTCTCTTGCTAAAAATCTCTTCGCAAACTGTTTTTCCTTCAAGTTTATGTAGTTATTTATTATTTGGGTTTTGGCTCAAAATCCGTAGCTTCCTCTGATTGTCCAGATGAGGTTGTAGCAGATGATTTTTGACCAGATTTCCGTTTTTATGGTTTGGGCTGTTTTGCTTCTTATTATATCGCCCACTATGCTTTTGAGCGAGTTCCATCCGGCTTCAACGCGTTGATGTAGCTTGTAGAAGCGGTTGAATATGCGTGGGTGCTCCCTGAATAGGGTCACCATGCTCTTCCATATCCAGCAGCCTTTAGCCTTCATTAGGCTGTTCTTTTTCGGTTTTATGATCGAATGCTTTGTGGCGGATCCAGGCTACCTTTCCCGAAGAAACTGCTGGCTAGTCGCCGAAAAGGGAGGCACACTATCCCAAGGCGGCGGAAGCGAATCCACAGCCCACTTCAACAAGCGAAAAGCCTCGTCACGCTCAATCTTGCAAAGATTCTCGTATAAAGCCCAATTAAAATGTTTTTCACGCCGTTTCATGCACAAAAATAACTCTATCCATCAAAATAAGTCTTTTCAAAATTTTACGCCAAAACCATTATTTGGTAAAATTTATTAAGCAGAAAGGTAACCACCTAAAAGGATGGCATGTGTTTAGCTGTTTTGCCATTTGAGTGTTATT
>Ga0080004_1075696_pt1 | contig 16672 bp, 23 predicted proteins | sample WasSprMetagenome_FD_69207 | JGI IMG/M metagenome (GOLD analysis project Ga0080004, IMG submission 69207) | Sulfidic aquatic microbial communities from Washburn Spring, Yellowstone National Park, USA - WS (SPADES assembly) (version 2) | ecosystem: Environmental > Aquatic > Thermal springs > Hot... | reverse complement strand
AGGGGCGAATAAAATTGATGTTACAGGAGGAATGGCACATAAAGTGAAAGAGGCAATGGAGATGGCGAAAGGGAAAATTGAAGTTTTTATAATCGGAGGAAAAAAAGGAAATTTGGAAAAGTGTTTAAAAAATAAAAAAGTGGGGACGAGAATAATTTATTCATAAATTAACTCCCCACACTTTAAATTACGTTCTCTACAAAATTTCCATACGATTTTTTTAATGTGCTTTACCTTCTTTTTTCCTTCTAGAAATTCATTCAAAACTTTTTCAAATTCCTTCCCATATTTTGGATCTTCCAAAATTTTTTCTACTATTTCTTTCTTAACAGCCAATATTCCTCCCAATTTTTTCCACCAAGCTAAAAATAGCATTTTTTAAATTGAAAATCAAGTTTTGATAAAATTAAACAATGAATCAAATTTATACTCTCGGAACTTCAAACCGCTCTATTGAAAATTTTTTAGAAATTTTAAGAGAATACCAAATCAAAACAGTTGTCGATGTTAGGCATTTTCCAACGTCCAAACTTTTCCCCCATTTTAAAAAAGAAAATTTTGAAAAATTTTTAAGAGAAAACGGAATAGATTATTTTCATATTGAAAAACTTGGAGGCTATAGGAAAGGAGGGTACGAAAATTATATGAAAAGCGAAGAATTTAAAGAGGGACTTGAAGAGCTAATAAAAATTGCAGAAAATAAAAGAACGGCGATTGTTTGCGCTGAAAAATTTCCCTGGAAATGCCACAGAGCATTCATTTCGCAAGAATTAGAAAAGAAAAATTTTAAAGTAATTCATATTATTGAAAAAGGTCGAATTTGGGAACCAAAAAAAGAACCAAGAGAAATAAAACCAACTTGTCAAAAGAAAATTAAATGAGCTTAGTATTAATTTCAATCATCAGTTATCTTTTGGGTTCAATTCCATTTAGCTATTTGGTTGCCAAAGCCTACGGAAAAAATCTTTATCAAGTAGGCTCTGGAAATATTGGAACTGCAAACGTTTGGAGGGCGACTGGAAAAATTGAGGCAATGCTCATGGCTTTGGTTGGAGATTTGGGAAAAGGAATTTTATCAGTGTTTTTGGCTCAAAGATTTTTTCCAGGCCAAATTTTGCCTCAAGCATTGGCTGCATTTTTTGCCGTTTTAGGTCACAACTGGCCAATTTTTTTGAAATTCAAAGGAGGAAGAGGATTGGCTACCTCTGCCGGAATTTTAATCTATTTGAATTGGAAAGCTTTATTTTTAATTCTTTTGGTAATTGGCTTTTGCATTTTCTTGACAGAGATTTTAATGAAAAGAAGATTGAAATTAGAAGGAAATTTGCGACAAAAAATCAGAGGACTTTTTACCATTTTCATTTCACAAGTTTTGGGAAGAGTTATTGGAATCGTAGCCGCTGTTATTCTATTATTTTTCCTTTATCCAACAACTTTCAAGATAATTTTTCCTGCTGCGATTTTAGCAGGAATTAAGCATATAAAAAGGACAAAAACATTTTTGGAAGGAAAAGTAGTGTGAGATACAAATTTATAATAAAACCTCCACTCAAAAAGGAATTGGAAGAAGAAATTTTGGAGTTGAAAAAGGAAAATGAAGTTGATTTTGAATTAACTGAAAAAGGGGAAGATTCTCCAAAGTCTGCAAAAAATTTAGCAAAGAGAGCAATAAAAGAAGGATTTGAAAGGATTATTGTTTGTGGAGGAGATGGACTTTTGAATGAAGTAATTAACGGAATAATGGAAGAGAAAATTCCAGAAAATTTTGCAATCGGAATAATTCCAACTGGAAGCGGAAACAATTTTGCAAAAGCCTTAGGAATCCCAAAAGAAATTAAAAAGGCATTTGGAGTAATAAAATCTGAAAAGAAAACTCTTGTCGATGTTGGAAAAGTGAATCAAAAATATTTCATCAATTGTTTTTCTCTCGGCTTTGACGCAAAAATAAACGATTTGGCAAATGAAATAAAAGAAAAGTACTCTTTTTTGCCAAGAGAATTGAGCTACCTTTTCGCTGCCTTAAAAGAAATCATTTTTCAAATTCCATCCTATGAAATTGAGATAATTGGAGAAATTAATCTTAGAGAAAAATTGGTTTTGGTAGCAATTACTAACTCTCCAAGTTACGGAGGAATTTTTAAAATCAATCCAGGAGCTTCAATTTCAGATGGAAAGCTTAACCTTTGCAAAATTTATCCAGTTTCAAAGCCAAAAGCACTCTATACTTTGTTTTTGGTAACTAAAGGAAAGCATCTCAAAATACCAGAAGTTAAAACCTATCTTTTTTCAAATTCTTTGAAAATTTTAGTGAAAGAATCAGCCTTTTGGGAAATTGATGGTGAGGTTAAAAAACCGGAAAAAGAATTTAAAGTTGAGATTTTAAAAAGTTCATTAAAGTTCATTTCTGGATAAAGATTCAATCCTCAAATAATAGGCAAAAATTGAGAAAGCGACTGCTACATTCAAAGACTCTTTTTTACCAAACATCGGAATTTTCACAACAAAATCTACCTTCTTTAATGTTCTTTTGTCGATACCTCTAACTTCATTTCCAACTAAAATTGTCAGGGGAAATTTTGGTTTGAATTTGAAGTAGGGGAGAGCTTTTTTCTCAGTTTCCAAGGCAACGATTTTTATCCCTTCTTTCTTTAATCTCTCTATTACCCTTCCAACATTCTTTTCATATTCCCACTTTACTGTTTTTTCTGCTCCTAAGGCAGTTTTTCTAATTTTTTCAGGATTTCTCTCTGGTGTTGGAGTATAACCTGTTAAATAAATTTTTTCAATGGCTATTGCATCGCAAGTTCTAAAAATTGCCCCAACATTGTAGCAACTCCTGATATTGTGCAAAATTGCGAAAATTTTTTTCATAATCCTTGACAAGGTTTTTTGGTTTGCTAAATTGGAATTGGGCAGGGGCGAAGCAATTCCCTTGCCGTACCTTCCAAAGTTTCCGATAATCTCCTTTCATACCTCGATTTCCGAGGATTCCATTTGTTCAACAGAAAGTCTTTAAATCCAGCCTATTTTCCACAATCCACTTTATTACCTTAACTTCCTTAAGTACTTCCGTTCTATCCAACGATGCCCCTGCCCTTTTTCTGCCCTCTGGGCAATTTTTTATTTTAGATTTTAATTTCAACAATGTCTCCATCTTTTAACTCGTAATCCCTTCCAACAATTTTAAAATTTTTTAAACCTTTCTCATAAAGTTTTGCCCCCTTAAATCTTTCTACCCACTTTTCGTTTATCTCTTTTACAAAGTCTATCAATTTCGTTCCTCTTTTCAAAACAAAAGGATTTTCAAAATTGATTTCTTTTCTCGGTTCTTTTGGGTAAACTCGGATAATTTTCAAAGATTCAAAAATTTTTCTTTTTAATTCCTCAATTCCGATTTTTCCTTTCGCAGAAATCCCAAAAATTTCAAGACTCTTCTTTATTTTCTCAAAATTTTCTTTCCCCCTTTTTGAATCGATTTTATTTCCCAAAAGCAAAATTTTTTCTTTTTCAATTTTCCACTCTTTCAAAATTTCCTCAATTTCTTTTAATTGATTTTCAGGATCATTCTCCAAATCTATCAAAACCAAAATCGAATCTGCCTGCCTCGCCAAATTTTTTAACCAACCGGGTTTAAAATCTTTTGTTAAAGGAGGAGTGTCTACAATTTGAATTAAAATATTCTCATACTTTAGCATTCCTGGAGTTGGCAATTGGGTCGTGAAAGGATAATCTGCAACTTTAAAATTTGTATTACAAAGTAAATTTGTTAAAGAAGTTTTCCCAGAATTTGGAGGTCCTAAAATCAAAACCTGCCCTGCCCCCTCTTTCTTCACAAAATAAATTTCTTCTCTCTTTACTTTCTTTGGTTGCACTCTTTTTAACTTTGCAATTTTCTTTTTAATTTCCTCTTGTACCCTTTCAGTTCCTTTGTGCTTTGGGCAAATTGCTAGCATTTCTTGCAAAATCTCGATTTTCTCTTGAATATCTTTAGTCTGGTTCAATTTTCTCTGCAATTCGAAAAATTGAGGAGGTAAATTTGCCGGCATCAATTCCATTATAGAAAAATTTGATATAATCAAAAGATGGAAATTAGACAATTGGTCGTCGGTCCTCTTTTGACAAACTGCTATATTTTAATTTCTGGAGAGGAAGCAATAGTAATAGACCCCGGTGCAAACTTGAAAGAAATTTTAAAAGAAATTGAGGGCAAAAAATTAAATTACATTATTTTAACTCATTATCATTTAGACCACACATTAGCTGCTCTAAAATTGAGAGAAAAAACCGGAGCAAAAATTTTAATTCACAAAGAAGAAAAAAATTTCATAAAATTTCAACCAGACCAATTTCTAGATGGCGGAGAGGAAATAAGAATTGGAAATGAATATTTAAAAATTATCCATACACCAGGGCACACAAAAGGGTCAATTTGCATTTTAGGAGAAAATTTCATTTTTACAGGGGACACAATTTTTGAAGATGGATACGGAAGGACTGATTTACCAGGAGGATCTGAAAAGGATCTTAAAAATTCTCTTGAGAAATTGGAAAAAATTATCAAAAAGGGAATGAAAATTTATCCAGGTCATGGACCAACATTTCAAAAATGAGAAAATTTTAGTTTCTGCTTGCCTTTTGGGAATAAATTGCAAATACGATGGGACTTCAAACAAAAATAAAAAGATTTTGAAATTAGCAAAAGATTTTATTTTAATTCCAGTTTGTCCTGAGATTTTAGGAGGATTGCCTATTCCAAGAGAGCCAGCAGAGCAAAAAGGGAAAAGAGTGATTACCAAATCTGGAAAGGATGTTACAAAATATTTTGAAAAAGGAGCAAAAGAGGTTTTAAAAATTGCAAAAATTTTAAAAATTAAAAAAGCAATTTTGAAACAAAAAAGCCCATCTTGCGGTTGCGGAAAAATTTACGATGGAACATTTTCAAAAAGATTGATAAAAGGAGATGGGGTGACAACAAAGCTTTTAAAGAAAAACGGAATTGAAGTTTTTACCGAAGAAGATTTCATAGATGATTAAGATGCTAATAAATTCTTTTTAAACTCGAGCATTTTTGGCACAAATTCTTGACAAACCGAAATTAAAGTTTTAATATTAAAAATGTACATTAACAAACTCATAAGGAGTAAGGAGGAGAGAAAATGATTTTTGTGAGCTTTGGACGGCCGATTCTAGATTTAACTGTCAAGCTTTATCCTCCGCGGATGTTTGTTTCGATAGGGGGAGTAGAGATGAATTTTGCTATCGACGCCGCAGTGTTAGGAAAGGATGCAATTTTTCTTGGAGCTTTGGGCGAGGATATCCTGTATGAGAAAATAGTAAAATTAGCTAAAAAAGTAAAAAAGTTACGTCTCGAGCACATTCAGATCAAAAGCAAAAAAAGCGGAATAATTGCTTTGGTAGTTGGAAGAAACGAGGAGATCCTTTATAAGTTAGTGGATTACGGAGCCTCGGAAGATTTTCATTTTACACCCGTTATACAGCAAGAGATCGAAAAAATTTCTAAAGAAGGAATATTTTTTACAAGCCTTTTCAGCGCAAACTCTTCTAAACTAAAAAGGGAATGGCAAAAAGCAGTTGAATGCGCCAAACGTAATTCCCTAAAAATTGCTGTGAGTATTGCAGGAATAGGTACTGTAAGAAAGGAAGATCTTAGTTCCATTTTGAATTTTATCAAAGAAACAGCCGATTTCATCTTCATGAATCGGGAAGAAGCTGAGAAAATCGATCTTGCTGAATTTGATTCTGCTTTATTAGTGATTACGGATCAGAATAGATCAGCGATCGCTAGATTTAGAGAAAAAAAATGGGAAATTGCACCAAGGAAAACCATCGTTGTTACTCGCCCTTATTCTATCGGTGCCGGTGATGCTTTTGCTGCTGCTTTCCTGGTGAAATATTTAGAGAGTGGAGAAATCGAAGAAGCAATGAAATATGCCCATCAAATAGCTGCTGTAAAGTTAACTCTGCCCACGTCCCATCTCTTGCCGGAAGCTTTTGAGAAAGGGGTGATAAAATGAAGATATTCATGGATGAAGTATTTAGAGAAATAAAGATTCGAGGACATCTAGAGGAGCTGAAAGAGTTACCAGATGTTCTTTCAAGAATTCGTCGGCTAAATGAGATCTTAATTGCAATAAATATATCTAAAGAACCTCTTTCGTTCTATCCTCCAGATCAACAACTTTACCTTTGCTATCTACTTCAGAAAGAAGGAGTAGATATAGGAGTCTGCCAACACTTTTATATTTTCTTCTCAGGGAAATGGAAAAGATTTCATCACTATTGCCGTCACCCCAGTTTAGCTGAGAAACAAAGAACCGACTGTAGAGGTCAAATCAAAAATTGTACTTTAAAGAAATTAGTAAAAGGATAAAGGCAAGTCTCTTAAGGGACTTGCCTCTTTTTTTTGGGGTAAAACTTTTTATGAATTTTGATTTTTGTCTTTTTACAATTCCAAGGAAATGGAAAAAGATTGTTTGGGAAATGACCTCAAGATGTAATATGTCTTGTCAGCACTGCTGTACGAATGCCTCTCCTAACTTAGATTTTGATGAATTCATTTTCTCTTCTGAAAAACTTATCAAAAGGAGGCTTAAAGAAATAGTATCTTTTGGAATCAAAGAATTTTACCTTAGTGGTGGCGAACCTTTTTTAGTTGAAAATCTTTTCAATATTGTAAGATTTTTAAAAAAGAAAAAAGCGATAGTTAGCATTGCTACTAACGGGTTTTGTCTAAATGAAAAAATTATTAAAAAACTATCTAAAGCTGGAGTAGATATGTTACACGTTAGTTTAGATGGATATTTACCCGAAATTCACAATACTCTCAGGGGAGGAAATTTTTTTGATAAAATTGTGAAGAATTTAGAGATAATCAAAAAATATAGAATTCCTCTAAGAGTAGGATGTATCATTTGGAGAAGAAATGAAGATTTTTTAGAAGAAATGGTAAAATTTTGTACGAATTTGAGAATAAAAGAGCTGAGATTTAGTTGGCTTATTAAAGTAGGAAGATTTAAAGAAAATCCCAAGATTTATCCGAAAAGAGAATACCGTTCAATTATAAAAGAAATAGAAACTTTAAAGAAGAAATATAAAAACAAGATTAAATTAAGTATTCATCGACATTTTTCAATGAGAAAAAAAGATGTTTTGCGAACTTGTCCTGGTGGAAAAAATTTATTTTTCTTAAATTCGAGAGGAAACTTGGCACCTTGCTCTTGGATTGCTAAAATAGATAAAAATTTCATTACAAATAAAACTCTAAAAGAAATGCCTTTCCAAAAATTAATCAATTCGAGGCCAATTTTAAAATATAGAAAAATGGTAAACGAGAGAGCAAATCAGAAATTTTATGGCTGTCCATTTATGGCAAAATGTCAAAACAATTCTTATTATTCAAATGATAATTTGATTTATGAAAGAAATTAAAATAGCACGAAAAGTAATCGGAAAGGATGCAATAAGATACATCCTTTTATTGAAAGATAATAATATTATAGAAGCTGTATCTTTTTCATATAAGGGCACCGCTCTGTGCATTTCTTCACAAGTTGGATGTCCAGTAAAATGTGTTTTTTGCCGAACCGGCCAAGATCCATTTAGGCGGAATTTGAGCGCTAGAGAAATAATAGAGGAAGTTTTCGTTATATCTAAAGACTTAGGCAAAAAAATTGATGTAATATCCTTCATGGGGATGGGGGAGCCATTATTGAACTATGAAAACGTAGTAGAAGCCGTAAGGTTTTTTCTCAATTTCCCTACTTTAAACACTGTGAAAATTTTGTTATCAACAGTAGGAATACCCGAAAAAATATACGCCCTTGCGAAAGAAAACTTGCCTATAAGTTTGTATTTTTCTCTTCATGCAGTAACTGATGAGAAACGTTCTAAATTAATTCCGATTTCCTATTCACTTAAAGAAATTTTTGAGGCTCTCAATTATTACGACTCTAGAATAAATGCAGACGAACCCCTAACAATTGTTTATTTACTTCTCAAAGGAATAAATGATAGCAAAGATGACCTGAGAGGATTATTTAAATTATTAAAATTGATAAAGAGTAGAAATTTCCATGTAATTTTAAAAAATTATTGCCATACCGGATTACCCTTCGAAAAATCACCGAATTTGAAACTTTTTGTAGAAGCATTGGAGAAAGCACATATAAGTTATAGGATAAGCGATAGTTATGGACAAGATATTGAAGGAGGTTGCGGTCAATTAAGACAGCGAATTTTAAGCTCAGAAGAATTAACATGAGGTTATTCTTGATAAGACACGGTGAAATCAAATGGAAAAAGATAGGATTTTTAAGCCACACAGATTTGGAATTAACAAAAAAAGGAATTTTACAGGCTAAAAAACTAGCCTTGCGATTAAAAAATGAAAAAATAGATACGATTTATTCAAGTCCACTGAAAAGATGTTATCAAACTGCAAAAATACTTTCTAAAAATTTAAATTGTAAAATAATTTTGGTACCTGCATTGCGTGAAGTAAACTTTGGAATTTTTGAAGGGTTGAGTTTAAAAGAGGCAGAGGAAAAATATCCTGATTTATTTTTTAAGAGAAAAAAAGATAAATGGAATTTTAAAATACCCAAAGGTGAAAGTTACAAAGAGGCAGCTGAAAGAGTTTTGAAGTTTTTAAAAAAAATCTCTAAATCAAAGAAAAATAAAAATATTGTTTTAATCACACATGTAACCATTATCAAAATTTTATTAAAGCTTTTTTCAAATTTATCAATGGAAGAAATAGACAAAATTCATTTTTTACCCACTTCAGTAACAATTCTTGAAAAGAAAGGTAAAAAGTTTCAATTTTCTAAAATAAACGATTATTCACACTTAAAACCATGATTCCTTTAAAAGTTAAAGAATACATAAAAGGTAAAACAATCCTCTCTTCTTTTCCAAAAATTATGAACATAGAAGTGACAAATTTTTGTAATTTAAATTGTCCAATGTGTGTTAATAAAGACACTCGACCTCAGGGTTTCATTGAGATTGAATTTTTGAAAAAAATAATTAAAGAGAATGAAAAAGTTTTAAAAGGACAATCTATTTGGCTACATTTCAACGGTGAACCCCTCTTGCATCCCCAACTTCCTCAAATTATAAACTTACTAAAGCTTAACGGAATTAAAACCAGGCTTTCTACTAATGCCACCCTTTTAACTGAAGAAATGTCCTTTCAACTTATGAAAGCTGGTTTAGATTATATCGTTTTTTCTGTAGATGGAAATACCAAAGAAATATACGAAAGAATTAGAAAGGGAGCAAAGTTTGAAGTTGTTGAAAGGAATATTTTAAATTTTCTCAAAATTAAAAAGAAATATAATTTTCCTACCAAAACTCAAATTCAGATTATAAGAATGAAAGAAAATGAAAACGAAATCAAAGATTTTGTTAAAAAATGGCAAAAAACCGATATAAATTTTATCAACGTAAAATCGTTTTGCTCTAGAGCCATGCGAACCCGCGAAATAGCACGGTTTGAAGATCCTCAAAAATTGGAAGAAAAAATTTTAAAAAGATCCCCTTGTTTTTATTTGTGGGAAACACTGGTAATTTTGTGGAATGGCGAAGTAATTGTGTGTTGTCAAGATTTAACAGGAGAACTCAAAGTCGGAGATTTGAAAAAAGAAAATCTCTTGGAAATATGGAATAACAAAACAATGCAAGAATTGAGGAAAAGGCAACTTCAAGGAGATTTCTCGATGATACCTTGCAATCGATGTCCTGATCGGAAATTTATTCCAAAAAGTTATTTGGGATATGTAGGAAGAGAGATTTATCGGACTTTTTTAAAGAAAATTTTTAAAAGAGAATTAAAAGACGAAGGAATTCATATTATCTTTAATAAACCATGAAGAAATTTACTCCTTCATTAGTTCGCCAGTTTTCTAAAAATATCTTTCTTTTTGAAAGAAAAGAAGGGATGATTATTTTTAATCGACTTAATTTCGATAGGCGGTATTTACCAAAAAGTTTTTATCATCTCATTGGAAAAATTGCTAAAGAGATGGAAGAAAATACACCCAAATTGAAATTTGAGGTTCCACATCCTCGAAAAATTAGAGTAGAAGTTAATTTCTCTTGTAATTTAGCCTGCCGATATTGTCTAGTGTTTAAAAATCGATTGAATCAACTAAATCAAACGATGAATTTAGAAACGGCCGAAAAAATCCTTTCTTTTTATCAAAAAGAAATAAAACATGGTTCAGTGATGATTTCTGGAGGAGAACCATTTCTAAACTGGCGGATTGTAAAATTTTTTATAGAAAAAATTAAAGACCCAATAAAAATTTTTACTAATGGCATAATATTAAATGGTGAAATTTTATCCACGTTAAAAAAGGCTCCACATGTAAGAGTAATGGTTTCTCTTGATGGTCAGAGGAAAGATAACAAATTTCGGAGATTTGCAAATGGGAAAGAGGTTTACTACTGCACAATAAAAAACCTTCGAACTCTTAAAGAAAATAAAGTTAAAGTAGGAATAGCTGCTTTATGCTTGAATCATAATGTAAAGCATCTTTCAAAAATCGTAAAATTCTTTTATAAAAATTTGGGCGTAAACTACATGGGTTTTAATTTTCCCCATTTTACTAAAGAAATTTCCCTTGAGGTAGATATGGAAGAATATGCAGATCAATTGATTAAACTATTCGATTTTGTTATCCAAAACAAAATTTATATCGATCAATTAGCCAAAAGATTTTCGCCACTTTTAACAAAAAAATTTCGATTCTATGCCTGCAAATTAGTAGGGGAGCAAGTGACTTTTTATCCAAACGGAGAAACTACCTATTGTTCAAAAATTGATACCTTACCCTCTGGGAAAAAGTACGATCTGAATTATTTCGTGAAAGTAATTCCAATTAACAATCCATTTTGTCAAGATTGTCCTGCCATCGGAATTTGTGGTGGAGGATGTTTTTGGGATGGTTTAATGAGATTTAAACATGGAGTTGATGAAAGAGAATGTATTTTGAATAAAAAACTTTTAGATTATTTTTTGTGGAAACTTCGAGAATTTGAAGTGAGGATTAACCCGCCTATCTCATTTTTTAGACACATTATTTGATAAAACTTATGGGCGATAAAGAAACTAAATCCATTCGTCAGAGAATTTTTTTTACATTTTTTGGAACCTATTCTTTACCAAGAGATATTGTAGTGATTACACCAATTAGTAAAATATTTTCGATTCTTGAAAATAGTTTTCCAATAGAAGAAAAGACGAAAGGTTGGTGGGAGAGATTAGTGTTAAAAATTAATTCATCTTCAGTTACTCTTTTAAAAATTCCCTCAGGAACTAATTACATCCAAAATTGTTTAGACAGTTTGGATTCAAAAATGATTAAAGGATTAATCTTTTTAGGTTATTGTACTTCCTTTGCTAAAGAAATAACACCTGGGAAATTTGTAATTCCAACATCTTCTGTTTTCAGAAAAAAGGAGATTAAACCTTTCCTATCAAAAAAATTTTTATCTCCCAAGATCAAAAAGCACAAAATAGCCCTTTGCCATCGACTATTATTAGTGAATCGAGGCAAAAATCTAAAAAAGACTCAACTGGGAGATATGGAAACCTATTTTTTGTATAAATTTTCAAACCTCAAAAAAATTCCAGCACTCGCTTTATTATTAGTTACCGATAACCCTGAATTTTATCCAATTTATAATCTCTCTTACTCTCAAAAGAAAAAAATAAAATCATCTTTGGGAAAACTTCCCAAAATATTAAGACAATGGATTCATAAATTTAATAGGTTGAGTTATATAAAAAATAAATGGATAAAGAATCAAAAAAGAAAGTGAAAATTTTTGGGATTGCTTCATTTTTGAACGATATGGGATCTGATATGATCTATCCCGTTTGGCCTCTTTTTGTTAGGTCTTTGGGAGCGAATATGTCTGTTTTGGGATTTTTGGATGGTCTTGGAGATGCTTTGGTTTCGATTTCTCAAGCAATTTCTGGATACATTTCAGATAGAATTCAAAAAAGGAAAATTTTTGTTTGGCTTGGATATTTAATGGGAGGGCTATCAAGAATTGGTTATGCAATTTCTAAAAATTGGCTTTCTTTAATTCCATTTAGAATTTTAGACAGGGCAGGAAAAATCAGGTCAGCACCAAGGGATGCAATAATTGCAGATTTATCAACAGATCAAGATAGGGGAGAGAATTTTGGATTTTTGAGGATGATGGATAATTTGGGTGCAGTATTTGGAATTTTGCTTTGTATTCTTTTAGTTAATTTTTTGGGTTTTAAAAAACTTTTTCTTTTAGCATCGATTCCATCTTTAATTGGCGTTATTTTGATTTTAATTTTTGTCAAAGAGCAAAAGAGAGATTCCACAAAAATTTTCAAAGGAATTTCTCTAAAATCTTTTACTCCCCAGTTTCGCTACTTTTTGATTTTGAGCTCCATCTTTTCTCTTGGCGCTTTTTCCTATTCTTTTTTATTAGTCTTTGCAAAAGAATTCGGTTTTAAAACTGGCTTTATTCCAGTTTTATATTTAATTTTCACTGCTATTGCCTCTTTATTTTCAATTCCCTTTGGCAAGCTTTCAGACAAAATTGGAAGAAAGAAAGTTTTAGAAATCTCATTTCTCTTTTGGATTTTAGTTTGCCTAATTTTTTTGTTTTTCAAAAACTATTTTGGAATAATTTTGGCATTCATTTTCTATGGCCTTCACAAGGGGGCTTTAGAACCCTCACAAAGAGCCTTCGTTTCAGAATTAGTCCCACAAGAAATTAGAGCTTCAGCACTAGGAGGTTATCAAATGATCATTGGGCTTTTTTCTTTGCCAGCTTCATTTTTAGCAGGAATTTTATGGGATAAAATTGGAATTTTCGCCCCATTTTCTTTTTCTTTGTTTTTGAGCCTCCTGACTCTGGTTTTACTTTTTAATTTGAAAGTTGTAAAATAAAAAAAGCCATGATGAAAACCATTCTTTTTATTTTACTTTTATTAGTTTTTCTCTTTTCTTTTGGCTTTTCCTTTACTATTTTATACCATTTTCAAAGGTTCAAGCCCCAAATTCCCTTTGAAGAGAGAAAAATTTTACTTTCCCTATTTTTTGGCAACCTTTTCTTTCTTTTCTTGTCCCTTCTTTCTTTTCTTTTAATCTAAAATGATAACTTTAGAACCAAACGAAAGAATTTATCTTTTAAAGAGACGCCATCCAATAATTTTGAGGTTTCAAATCTTTCCTTTATTATCCTTTATAATTCTCTTTCTGCTTTTGGTTTTATTTTTCATCTCTTACAAAGTTTCATTTCCCAAATTTCTCATTGAAAACTTTCCTGGACTTTCGACCATCAAACTGAATTTCATCTTTGCCCTTCTTTTCTCTTTGACTCTTCCAATTTTTTGGTGTTTCATTTTTTTTGCTGTCACAAAGTACTATCTAACCTATTGGATAATCACTAACAAAAGAATAATCGAGGCAAAATTGATCAGTTTATTTAACGTTCAATATTCGAGCGTTGAGTTAGATAAAATTCAAGACATGACTGTAAAAATTAAAGGGATTTTACCCTCTATTTATCACTACGGTGATTTAAGAATCCAAACTGCGGCTGAAAAAGGAGAGTTCGTTTTGGATCAAATCGGAGATCCAGAGTTAGCAAAACAAGTGATTTTTGAGGCAAAAATGGACTATCAAAAAACAAAAACATGATCAAGGTAATTAAAAAAGGAGGAAAAAGAGAAGAGTTTAATTTAAACAAAATCAAAAAGTCTTTGATTTCTGCAATAGAAGGAACCGACCTTCCTCAGGAAAAGAAAAACGAATTGGTTGAGAAAATAACAAAAAAAATTTTCGATTTTGTAAAAGAAAGGAAAGAAGTTTTTACAGCAGAAATTGAGGCAAAAATTCTTTTGGAATTGGATGAAAATTGCCCTCAAGCAGCAAAACTCTGGAGAGAATACAGGGCCCAAAAGCAACGAACAATAAACAGAGGGCAATAATCAATGAGCAGTGAACAATAAAGCGAAGAGTCGGTAAAAAGAGATCATCGACATTCCAATGTTCTTAAGAACATTGGAATAAGAGATCATAAATTAGAAATTTGTCAAGAATTTACCAAGAAAATGGCGTTAAAGAAAACTTATCGTCAATTAGAAAGGATTGTTAGGGGATTTTCTAATCATCGGAGAATTGAAATTTTAGAGCTTTTGGAAAAAGAACCAGAGCTCTCTGTTTTGGAAATAGCAGAAAGATTGAGAATCAATTTGAAGACCGCTTCAGAGCACATTAGGAGATTAACAATCGCAGGATTAATCATGAAGAGGTCAGAGGGAGCCAGCGTCCGCCACAAGCTTATTGAAAGGGGAAAGAAAGTTCTAATGTTCTTAAGAACATTAGAATAAAAAGGAATGATTTTAAATTTTGTCAAATGGTTAACTTTTTATGGTCTTAGGCGAAACTAGAAAAATGAAAAAGGAAAAAATCTTAATTAGGGAAATGCCAAAGGTGGAGAGGCCGAGGGAAAAATTGATTGAAAAAGGACCAGAAAATTTAAAAGACGAGGAGCTTTTGGCAATTTTGTTGAGAACTGGAACTAAAGAAAAATCAGCTTTGGATTTGGCAAAGCAAATTTTGAGAAAATTTCCAAAAAAGAAATTTCAAAAATTAAAATACGAGGATTTAATTCAAATTAAAGGAATTAACAAGGCAAAAGCCTGTACGATTTTGGCAGCTATCGAATTCACAAAAAGGATTTTGAAAATAGGGGAGGAGACTTTGCCAAAGATTGAATCTTCAAAAGATGTTGTCGCCCAATTTTCATATTTAAGGGAAAAACAAAGAGAGCATTTGGCTGCTTTGTATTTAAACGCCAGAAACGAAGTTGTTTTCAAAAAACATTTATTTGTCGGAACATTAGATGCAAATATTTGCCATCCAAGAGAAATTTTCAAATACGCCATAGAGAAAAACGCAGCTTCAGTAATTTTAGTCCACAACCATCCATCTGGCGATCCAACTCCATCAAAAGCCGATCTGGAAATCACAAAAAGAATTCAAGAAGCAGGAAAAATAATGGGAATTGATGTTTTAGACCATATAATCATTTCAAAAAACAAAATTTTTAGTTTTAAAGAGAAAAAATTAATTTGAGACATTTGCGGCTAAAATAATCATGGAAGAAGAACAAAAGAAGTAAAAGAAAGTAAAACCGAAGCTCCAAAAGAGGAAGCGCCACCAGAAGCTCAGCCAGAAATTCCACTTGTTTTGATCCGCTGCCAAAAATTTAGGTGAAAGAAAAAATGAATTATGCCTAAATCACATAAAGAAATCATTAAGAGATTGAATAAAACTTGTGCCGTTTGTGGCAGAAAAATGAAAGTAATTCTCTACAAAGAGAGGAATTATCGCGGTGGCCATTATTTTGGAAAAATTCCTTTATTTACCAAAAAAGAGTTCAAAAAAGCCCTGAAAGCAGGAACCCATAAAGTGAGAATTGGCGATTTGGAAATTGAAGTGCTCAACAGGAACCCAAAGCTTCACAAATACGAAGAATATTGGGAATGTCCAAAATGCTATTGGAGAAAATGAATAACAAAACATTCTCATATTCTGCAGAATGTTGGAATATTTTTGTGGCTTGGTATAATGAATTTGTATGAAAACGCCAAAACAATTGGAAAGGCATTTTAAAGGAATAGCGAATCACTGGAGAATTTCCATTTTACTTTTGATAGACAAAAAAGAAGGAATTTCCGTTGATCAAATTGCTCAAGAATTAAAAGGAAATTTCAAAACAATCTCTCAGCATACTCGCTATTTAGTCCAAGCCGGCCTTTTGCGAAAACAATATCAGGGTAGGCAAGTAATTCATTTTCTCTCATCCTATGGCAAAACCATCGTCAATTTCATAAAATCCTTTCAATCAATTGAATCTGGCAAAATCTAGTAAAAACTTTATTAATCTTAAATTAACCTTTAAATTCGATCTTAAACGACATTCTAACATTCTGCAGAATGTTAGAATATTCTTGTGTGCTGGGGATGGTTCAGGATTTTAAATTAAGTTTGAATAAGTTTTAAATTGAGTTGACATCGCGTACCAAATTTCGGTAAAGAGTTGAAAAAGCCAATTTTTTATGGGAAAATGAAAAAATTCGAAAAATCTTTCTTGACAAGCAATATTTGCTTTGTTAATTTTAAGTAAAGTTATTTGATTTTAATTTACCTAAATCTATGTCATCTGGATTACCTCAATGGATAAAAAGAAGATATTTGGCTCTTTTAAATGCCTTTAAGGAGAAAAGTTTTACTTTTGGTGAAATATCGGATTTTTTAAACAAAACTTTTAATGATTCAAAAGATCAAGTGAAAGTTATTCTTTCGGAATTTAATAAAGCAGGGATTTTAGAAATAGCGAAAAGTCCAACTGACAAGAGAGAAAAAATTTATAAGCTAAAACCATTAATTGAAAAAGTCAATCATGTAAGCACAAAGGATGATTTAATAAATCTTTTGAAACAAGCTGCGGATCTAATCAGAACCAGGGTAGATTACACTTTTATTTTACTTTTGCTCTTTTATAAAGCTTACTCTGATAAATGGCAGAAAGAATTTGAGGAACAAAAAAGGAAATTGCTCGAATTAGGTTGGCAAGAAGTTGAAGCAGT
>Ga0080004_1121371_pt2 | contig 16685 bp, 14 predicted proteins | sample WasSprMetagenome_FD_69207 | JGI IMG/M metagenome (GOLD analysis project Ga0080004, IMG submission 69207) | Sulfidic aquatic microbial communities from Washburn Spring, Yellowstone National Park, USA - WS (SPADES assembly) (version 2) | ecosystem: Environmental > Aquatic > Thermal springs > Hot... | reverse complement strand
CGGAGCCGTAGGTCGTGGGTTCGCGGCAAGAGCCGGCCTACAAATCCCACCGGGCCCGCCAGTCTAGTTTTTCTTTACCTTGACCGGGTTGGCATCTGACATAACGAGTTCAACGCATCAATTCGATATGCTTACCTTAGTTGTCTTGACGTTTTATCCATAGCCAATTTAAGATGGGCCGGCCGCCCTTCTCGCCTTCGTCGCTTGCCCTCCAGCCCAGCTGGAGCAGCTCAAGCCGCTCACGCGGAAGCTTCAACACGTCGGGAAAGTACGCCTTGGCGCTTACGCCGTGAATTATAATGTGTGGAGCGAAGTCCCCTCTTACTTCCATCCACGTCCCGTCTGGCGCGTACAGCTTGTTGCCCTCCAACCTGTACGTGCCCTCGGCGACGGCCTTGTGCAGCGCCATCAGCTTCTCTTTCGCTTGAGCCCACACCTCCAGCAGAAGCCGCTTCAGTGTGTACCTGAAGTGGAACAATTGCTTCTTCTCCTCCTCAGAGAGCTGAAACGTCTCGGCGATCTTCTGGACTGCGTATTCGACGTACAACTTCCACCCCTCAAACACCGAATCAACAGCTCCCCGCAAGACGCCGTGTCTAGAAACCTGTTCAAGCACCTCCTCCAGGGTCGGTGGCTTTTCGGCGGGCCTCAGCGCAAGCTCCAGGCGTTCATTTACGTTTCTATCCATAACACGTTAAACGCCGAGACGCATGTTGAACTGTCCTATCCATGTCTCTTCTTTTTGCTTCGTTATTTAAGCCTTCTCTCTACAGGTAAAGACTGGCAGGTACAGACTTACAGGACTAATTATACCTGTGAGCGAATTCCTGTAAGGTGTGCCTGTGGACATTTATCAGTGGGAAAATGACATTTTAGAGAGGCGGGAACGTGGGTAACTATTCAACATGTATGGTGGTCTTGAACAAGCCGTGAGGTCTAACCCTAGGTGAAACTAGGCACTATCTTGAGCTTGCGCTTAGGTCTGTCGAGGAAGTTGCCAGCGGTTGACGGGGTGCTTGAGCGGGTCTCTAGACGCGGCGTCTTGCGGGGGCCGGTGGACTGGGTATTACCGGCGTGGATCATCTATGTCGAATACGCGACGCAGAAAATCGCCGAGACGTTTCAGCTCTCGGAGGAAGAAAGGAACCAGCTCCTTGACTTCAGAGACACGCTGAAACGGCTTCTGCTGGAGACCCAAAAGCAAACAAAGGCTAAGCTGGCATCTATATATGAGGTCGTTGTTGAGGGCACCTACAGAATAGAAAACAACAAGCTGTACGCGCTAGATGGAGTGTGGATAGATGTAAAAGGGGACTTCACCCCGCATATTCCTATTCACGGTATTAGTGCTTCAACACGTTTTCCCGACGTGTTGAAGCTTCCGCGCGAAAGGCTTGAACTGCTTCAGCTCGGCTGGAGAGCAAGCGATGAAGGCGAGACGGACGGCCAGCCCTACATGGGTATTACACAGCCCTGGCAGGTGTTCGCCTGGGTGGCGATGAGATGTGGAGAGTTTTACATACGCGTTGCCTCGGTTAACCTGACGCGTGAGGGGGTTAGCGTATTGGTACGTCTTAAGGCAAACAGCTGGAGGCAGAAGTGGAGCAAAGACGAGGCTATTGACCTCGTCGCGAGCCACCTCAGGCGCGGCGAGTGGGCGCCCCTCTTCACTGCGTGGCTGGGGGATGGGAAGGTTAAACGGAGGGATGTATTATGTGGCGAGTACAAGCTTGTTATTGCGGCAAAGGAGCCTTGGAGGCTGGGCAAGAGCATAGGCGCAAGAAAGGCCCTAGTAGCCACGGGCAGAGAGGCGTATTTAAAGCTTAGGGAGTCGGCTGGCGTATACGGCGGACTGCTGGATTTGCTGAGGGCCCATAAGTGGATTTACATAAGGCTAGCCACAGACGATGTCCTCAGGTTCGCCCATAAGCTGAAGACAGAGAAGAGGAGTATTGACAGGCTTAGGGAGGCGTATAGGCAAAACAACGGCGAGACCCCCACTGTCTCACACGCCGAGGCAGACAAACCGGGCGCCGTGGCTGTGGCGGGCGTTGTGATGTATCTCGAGCTGGTGAGCGGCAGAGGCGGCTCCCTCGTTGCTAAGCACTTCACCCGCGATCTCGGGAAGGCGCTCGCCGCCGCCGAAAGGCTTGAGGAGGCAGGGCTTAGGCCAAACGTAGTGAGGTTTAACGCCAACTATGTGGTGTATATAGCGACAGCCGACCTCTTTAGAGTGGCGGAGAGGGACGGCGAAATAAGAAGGGCAATAGCGCTCTACCTCGCCGATAAGGTGAAGAACGGCACGCCGAGGCAGAGAGAGATCGCCAAAAAGATCCTAAAGAGAAACCCTCTTTTTCAACCAATGCCTTTCCGCATCCTTAAAGCTCGCATCGCCGTGCGTTAGCCGATATTGAATCAAAACGCCGAGCTTGGCCAATACATGGAACCAACAACAGCCGACTTGCGGAAACAAGCATCGTCCAGTTGGACTGCGCCGACGATAGCCGAAAGATTTCGCTGGATGCGGCGGCCGGGATTTGAATTCCCGGGGGTTCCCCTCCCGGGATCAACGGCTTGGCAGGCCGCCATCCTAAACCAGGCTAGACTACCGCCGCCAGTGAGCCTTACGGCCCGCCTTTTTAAATTTTTCTCTGTCTTATTTTAACCGTTCTTTATAAATAACAACCCGTTTATGAGGGTCATGTCGAAGAAGCAGAAGCTAAAGTTCTACGACATAAAGGCGAAGCAGGCGTTTGAGACTGATAGCTACGAGGTGATTGAGAAGCAGACTGCCCGTGGGCCTATGATGTTCGCCGTCGCCAAATCCCCATACACAGGCGTAAAGGTATACAGGTTGCTGGGTAAGAAGAAATAGAAAAAGATTTTTTTCTCTCTCCTCCTTTTTTCACATGCCGTATAGGTTTCGTGGTGTGGAGATTTACTGGCTTGGCCACGATGCATTTAGGGTTGTGGGCGGGGGCGTCGTTCTCTACATAGACCCCTACCAGGTACAGGTAGGGGAGCCTAAGGCAGATGTTGTGTTGGTCACGCATGAGCATTTTGACCACTGCGATCCGCCCTCTATACAGAGGGTGGCGAAGCCGTCTACTGTGGTTGTAGCTCCGAAGGTGGCTAGGCAGTGCGTTGCTAAGGCGATGCAGAACGTCGTGGAGATTGCGCCCGGCGAAGTGAAGACCGTGGGAAATGTAAAGATGTCGGCGTATCCTGCCTACAATATAAACAAGTACAGAGACCCGGCGCGTGGGGTTGTGTTCCACCCAAGGCAAGACGGGAGAGTGGCCTACTTAATAGAGCTGGAGGGCGTCAAGATATTCCACGCGGGGGACAGCGACTTCGTGCCTGAGTTTAGGGAGGTCAAGGCCGATGTGGTGCTTGTGCCTGTCTCCGGCGTGTACGTAATGACCCCAAGCGAGGCAGCGGAGTTTGTCAACGCTGTGGAGCCTAGGGTCGCAATTCCAATGCACTACGGCTCAATTGTGGCGTCTGAGAAGGAGGCCCAGGAGTTCAAGAGGCTTGTGAAGCCGGGGATCGAAGTAGTGGTTCTGCAACGTGAAATATGAAGGCCGCCAGTAGAGCTGCAATTATTCCTAGGTAGGCTCTTAGAAATTTCTCTATTTTTACTACTCTCATGGCAGAGCTGTAGGACGCTACAAGCATTGCGGAGTACGCCACTAGGGTAAAGGACATTGGGATATGGGCTAGTATGCCGATGAATGCGCCCACCGCAACCGAGAGGTTTATCGCAACTGCTGTTCTCGACCTAAGCGCCACTAGGTCCGCAATCCACCGCGAGAAGCCAAGGCCCAGGTAGGTGCCCAACGCGGTTGCTGAGGCGGTGAGGATCAGGTTGTGGGAGAAGAGGGCCACGTTGTTGTAGCCGAAGGCGTACATCACCAAGAAGAGAGAAGGCAAGGGGAGGCCGCCGCCTCTCTTCAGAACCCTGCACCATACATATGTGGCTAGAGAGACCGCCGGCGAGGTCAGCCAGAGCACGACGGCTTCCGGCTTGAAGGAGGATATGGCGTATCCCACCACAGACACGGGGAGGCTTATCTTGGCTAGGGAAAGTAGAAGATACAGGAGGGCTATGTAGAGAAACATGGTGAGGTCCAGCCGCAACGGCGTCAAAGAGCTGGTGGCTGCCCCCAGCAACTGGGCTACCACGGCCACTGCAAGGGCCTTCCTCGGCCCTACCCCGGTGCCCCAGGCGGTGGGGCCTAGAAGGACAAGCGAGTTGTTGTAGACTAGGATAAGGGCGAGGATAAACGCGTATATATCCTCCATCACGCTGAGGACAGCACCGTGGCCAGGTGGTATGCGGCGTCTTGGATGTTATCCGCGATCTTGTCAGCCGTGTACACCAGCGAGACCAGGTGGTTGAACGCCACGGCGCTTAGCTCAAGGCCGTATATCTTGTCCAAAATGTTCTCCTTTATTTCGTCTATCTCCTCCTCCAGCGAGCTTATGAGGCGGGCGTAGCGGCGGATGTCATCGACGTCTCTCGCGTTGAGCATGTTCTGCAGATACTCAAGCATGGTCTTTGAAAGGTCTAGTATCTCCTTCACCTCCACAGACACGATTGCGTAGATTTGTTCACTGGTCCAGAGGTGGTGTCCCCTCTTGACCTCCTTTATCGCGAAGTAGATCATGTCAAGGACGTTGTCCACGTTGTCCAGCATCACCATGACCACGTTTGTTATCGTCGGCACCACCGCCCCCTGCGCCACCTTATCCATGAGATCCCTAACTATCTCGTCGCCCTCCCTCTCCAAGGCCGTCGCCTTCCTCACCGCCTCATCCACAGCGCTTCTATCTAGCGACTTGTTTACTAACAGCTCCTGGAGTATGAGAAGCGACTCCTGCGACAGGGCTATGTGGTTTCCTATCTTCTCTCTTATGTCCTCCAAGCCTGTAGAAAATATCTTCTTCAGCCGCTGCACTTCATTACACGTTTGTCGTTATTTATTAACCTCACGTCTGACCCACCGCGTGAAGGTCTGAATCGGCACATAAACAAAGCGGAACTCATCCCTCCACGTAGGCATGACGCGGCCCCTGATGGGTATCTTGGCGCCGCAGAACTTGCACCGGTACTCCCCGCCCCGCTCCACCAGATTTATCTCCAGAATTGAGAAGCCCCTCCTCCTTATCACCACGCGTCCGCATTCTGGACAGTACGTGTGCTCATATCTGTGGCCTGGTACGTTGCCCACGTATGCAAACCTGGCGCCCTCCTCCTTAGCCACCTCCACGTGCCTCTCCAAGGTCCCCACGGGGGTAGGGGGGAGGTGTTGCAGGTTGTAGTCGGGGTGGAAGCGGAGGAAGTGTATCGGCACGTCGGGTCCCAATATGTCTATAACGCGGCGGACCAGCCACCTGGCCTTCTCCAGGTCGTCCCCTACCTCAGGCACGACTAAGTCGGTTACCTCAACCCATATGCCGTATTTCTTCATCTCCGTCAACGTCTCGAATATGGGCTCTGCGTCTGGCACAAGCACATATTTCCGAAGGAACTTCTCGTCGGCGTTGCCCTTGAAGTCCACGGTGGCCGCGTCGAGGAACTCGCTGGCGTACTTCACCGCCTCCGGGGTCATGTAGCCGTTGGTCACAAAGGTGTTGAACAAACCGCGTTGACGCGCCAAGACGCCGACATCGTGGGCGAACTCCATAAAGATGGTGGGCTCGTTGTAGGTGTAGGTGATGCCGTGGGCGCCGTAGCTCTCGGCCAGCTTCACCAACAGCTCCGGCGTGACCTCGAACCCCTCCGCCCTCCTCCTCTGGCTGATCTCGAAGTTTTGACAGTACTGACACGCCCAGTTGCAGCCAAAAGTCGAGAAAGACAAAACCATGGCGCCGGGGTAGAAGTGTGTAAGCGGCTTCTTCTCAATGGGGTCCACAGCAATCGCCGAGATCAAGCCGTAGACGTCCAGCCACAGCTTTCCGCCCCGTACGCTCCTGACCCCGCAGAAGCCGGTCTGCCCCTCCCTCAGCTTGCACCTCCTGGCGCAGGCTACGCACTCGACCCTGCCGTCAGGCAACGACCTGCTCAGTACAGCCTCCACAGTCTTAACGCCTTGTGGCTATAAAAGGCTTTAAGGGGTCAGCGGTTGCCAAGTATATGCAGTTTAAGACGCCGATTTTCGACGTGAAAATATGTAGAAGAAAAAAGCGGTTAGGGTATCTTCACGTATTCCCTGGCCGCGGTGGCGAATGCCAGTAGGCCCTTCGGTCTGTACACCTCTCTTATCCTTTCCTCGTATGCCTCGTATCTGCTGAACACTAACTCCAGCTTGACCTACCTCGCTGAGCCGTTTTTGGCGCAGTACGCCTTCGACAAGGTGAGGGAGAGAGACGCCTCCGACCTGTCCTTTGCCACGTACCTCCACCATGTTGGGGTGGAGGATGCTCTCTGCCTCCACCATCCATGGGAATTTGCGCAATACTTTGGCGATCTCCACCAGTCTCTCCCTAAGGACCAGCCACTTCTTAACCCACTCCACGCCGAATGTCTACAGTAAGGATTTCCTCAGCTTTTTTCTTTGGCGCAGTTGTTTTTAAACCGGCGCATGGAGGTGTGGCGTAGACGCGGAGAAGCCGCCTCAGCCCGGCTCTCGGCGGCGCCGTACTCCGCGCATCATAAGCTGTATTCAGAAGCCGTGGTTTCCTCTGTCGCTTCGGCTGTTGCCCTCGCCGAGGTGGGTCAGTTTAGGGAGGCTGTCCAGTACCTGCAGAAGGCGGCGAAGGCGCTGTATGAGGCGGCTAAAGAAGTATTTGAGCAGGTGAAGGTGACGGTTCAACGCCTCGTGGAGCTGTTTGTGGAGGCGGTGACGCTGGTGCTGGCTTGGGTGGATGAACACAAGGCCTACCTCTTCTTGATGGCGGCTGTGGCTGCTGGAGTAATTGCGCTGGGCGTTGCGTTGAACCTGTGGGGTCTTGTGGAGATGGAGAAGCTGGCGTATGCCGCCGTGGGCGCGCCGTTTGTGGCTGGGCTGGCGGATGCTGGCGGGAGGGCGGCAGAGAGGTTCAGGGCGCTGGCCGAGAGGTACGAGAAGTGGAAGATAGACGCGAATGTTGTTGACGAGATCCTTAAGGCTCCTCTGAGGGGGGAGAGGCCCTACACAGCGTTTCTGAAGATGGCCGAATCTAGGAGAGGTCTGCCTTCGCCTCTTGTGGAGTTGAGGAGGTCGCTGGCACGCGTTAAAGACGAGGCGGAGAGAGACGCCGCAGTGGTCGCGGTGCTTGTGCTCTACAAGACGCTGATCAACAACGCCGGGGCTTATGGAGAGTGGGCTGAGCTGTACGAGTGGGCAAGGGGTCTGGTCGAGAGGCAGGAGTTCACTGTGGCGGCCAGTGATATCAAGAGGTTCCGCGAGGCGCATAATGGGCTGAAGGGTGTCGCTGGGAAGGTGTTAGAGGAGCTGAACACCGTGTTGACGCTCTACTCGCAGAGCAGTCTCTATAAAGAGAAGCCCGACTTCCTCGACAGGCTCAAGCTCCACCTGGAGGTGGATGTAAAGAAGACGGAGGAGCTGGCGGAGGCGAGAAGCAAAGAGCTCTCTGAATTTGAAGACGCCAATATGGGGACTAAGGCCTATGCCGCCTTGCTCTCCGTGGTGAGGGGCGGGTTATACGGACACGTAGCGATGTTGCTTATGGGCGAGGGGGCTCTGGTGGATATGGTGTTACTGACGCCGAAGGGCGCCTACAAGAAGGCCGATAGGGTCGCCAACGGACGCGGCGAGGCTGTGGATCCTTCCCGCTCTGGCCAGCGCGAAAGATCTGTGGGCCAGCCTGGCTGGGAGGACAGGTCCACCTCTGCGCTTCTACGATACCTCCTGGGCAGAGCCGTTAGTGAGGACCTCATGCTTAGACGGGTGGAGGGAGGCTTTGAAGTGTTTATGACATACGGAGGCGTGGAGACCCCCGTCGATGTGTTGAAGATAGAAGAGGTGGCCCGCTCCAAGACCGCCGGGGAGGAGCTGAAGCGCTTCGTGGAAGAGGCGAGGAGGGAGGCGCCGGACCTCTTGGGGCTTGACAAGGCGCCGCAGTACCTGGAGTGGCGTGCCACAGACGTGACGACCTTCGGGGGGCAGATAGTGGCCGCTACCGCCCATATTCAGCAGGCGGCTTGGTACTTCGGCCTTCTCGGCGAGGAGGAGTCGAGCAGGGGTAGGGTCAACGTCACTAAGAAGGGCGTCAAGCTCATCGCCACTATGTACTGGCCGCGCGAGAGGGAGAACCAGATCTTGAAAGAGAGTAGATGGCTGGAGTCGGTGCTGGGCCGGCGTGTAGAGAGCTGGCGGGAGCTGGTAGACGCCATAAACTGGCGCTGGGTCTTGAAGAGAGTTGAGGAGATGGCCGGAGCGTTGAAGCCCTGGATTGGCCGCAGGAAGATGGGCGACGCGGAGAGGGAGGGGCTCGTGAGGAGGATGCTTGGCGAGCTGGAGCTCCTCGCCCACTTCGCCGAGGCCAGGAAGAGTTTGAGCGACGACGAATGGAGAAAGGAGAGGATCGAGAAGTTGGCCGAAGCGGTGAAGGCGCTGAGCGGCGGGAGGATAGCCGGCGATCACGCCAATGAGCTGGCCAAACTGATCATCAACTACGCCAAGAAGCGTGAGGAAAGGACGAAGAAGCGCATCGAGAGCCTAGCTAAAGAGGTCGGCGTCTCTAAAGAGGAGGTGTGGGGCGTTGTTGAACGCGTCCTTAGCGGCGAGGATCCCTATGTGTACTGCCTTGCTAAGGACTGCGCCGACGATAGGATTGTCAGGAAGTTCGTCGCCCCAGCCCTAGAGCTGGTCATGCTGGACGAGGCGCTGAACAACAAGTTTGACAGAGAGGAGGCCCTGCTCCGCTTCTGCGAGATGTACGCAACTGCAGTAGCAGGAGACGGCACAGTGGGGCAGAGGCTTGTCGAACTGACTGTCGGCGGGGAGCTTGGCGGAGGGGCCGCGCTTTTGCGCCTAGCCACGTTGCACCTGCTCAACCAGCTACTGCCAGACGAGCTGAAGTTCAACGTGCGGGCATACGTGGGCGAGGGCGGATATTACCACATAGACGCCTACGGCAGAGATGCGGCGGGGCTTAGGCGCCTCCTCGCCGTGACAGCGCCCTCAGCCGGCGGAGAGTATTTAAGCGAAAAGTTCAATAAATTAGTGAAGGAGACCCGGATAGAAGTGAGACTCAACAGGGACAGCATAAGGCTTACCGAGCGCGGACGCGTCGCCGCGGATTTGACCATATCGGAGGCCGGCATCACCGTCAAGTACAACGTGTATCTGAGCGTGAACGCGATTGAGCTCGAATTCCACTCGACGAACCGGAGCCGCGTGGAGCTCGCGGCGCGTCTGCTGAGGCTGGCGGGCGTCGGCGCGGAGGTGAATAAGGTGGGCGACGGAGACGTGTGGCGCGTCGTAGTCACCACCGGCAAGCTTACGGCCGGATACGAGGAGCTCAGAAAAGCCCTCGCCGAGATCGTTAGGAGGGCTGTGGAGAACGGCTGGGTGGACGCCGACAAGGCGGAGCGCTGGCTTGAGGAGCTGGAGAAGGGGCGCGTGGTGAGGGAGGGCTGGCCGAAGTACTACGTGGGGCTGTCAGGTGGCGGCGCGCTTGATGTCAGATTCGGCTCCATCCGCCGCGACCGCATAGAGCAGGAGGCGCAACGGCTTAGGAACATGGGTCTTGAGGAGGGCGTCCACTTCTCGGCGAAGATGCCAGAGGGCGGAAAGGCGGGCTACGTCTTGGTCTTAAAGGAGGGCTTAGCGTATGCCGCGTGGCTTTCCGTATACGGCTCCGGAGAACGGCAGAGGCTCGCGGCGGAGTTTGTAGAGTACATACTTCAGAGGGCGAGGGAGGCGGGCGAGGAGGTCTACGAAAAAGCCAAAGAGATCGTGGAGGAGGGCAAGGCTAGAGGCTCCCTAACACTAAAGGGCTTTGAGAAGGAGGTCGAAGTGGACGGCAGAAGGCACGTGGTGAAGGTGATAGACGGAGGTGCCGAGTTCGAAATGAGTCAGCGTGGCAAGAAGTTGCTGAGGATTAGAATAACGGCCGAGGTCGACGGCGTAACGCGTGAGTACGAGATAACATACGGCAGATATGAGAAAAACACGGCCAAGGGCTTCGCCGTGGCGAGGGCTGACGCCCCCGGCGGCAGGGAGGCTGACGCGGAGAGGCTTGCCGCCGTGGTAGAGGCGCTGACGGGCGTAAAGCCAAAGATACGCCGGAGGAGCGACGGTACCATAGAGCTCGTGTGCGGCAGAGAGCACCTAGACGGCTTCGCCCGCTACGCCGAGTTTGCAGACGCCATCATAAAATGGCTAAAGGAGACGAGCCGGTAAACGCGCCGCCTGCGGCGCCCCATTAGGGGCGGCATCGCGCCGACGTGGAGGGACAAGTTTCGGCTTGTCTACGTGCCCACGTGTATTAGCCAGATATGAGGCGGAACGACGTCCTCGCCCCTCGGAAATAAAAAGTAGCATGGAGGTTCCTCAGAGTAGCTCAGCGCGCTCACCGCTCGCCCACCTCGTCTCATCAACGGTGTAGATGACGCATCTATTTAAAAATCAGCCGTTCCAGCGTCGGCCATCGACGGCCACAAATGCCTTCTCATCACATGAAGGCTGTAGCTACAGGTTTATAACTTCGAAGGTGCGGCAGTTCTCCAGCGCCGCGATCTTTTCCGCATCTAGCTGGTGGTAGTGGCGCACGGGGAAGTCCATGTTTTCCGCCGCTATGTACCTAACTGCTGGAAACACGTCTGCTACGCCGCCGCATCTGCTGACAACCACGAGTTTACGTGCCTTGACCCTGGCCTGCCTTAGAATCTCCTTAAGCGTGTCCTGGGAGTAGTTGCGGCCGTTGCAGAAATCGAAAACGGCGACGAGGCAGTCTTTCTTCTCCATTAGACTCTTCTGCCCTTGCGCCCGCTGGGCGGCCTTATTGTGTCGTGGGGAATCGGCGTGACGTCTTCAATTCTCCCAATTACGAGGCCGGACCTCGCCAGTGCGCGTATGGCGGCTGAGGCGCCGGGGCCCGGCACCTTCATGCCGTATCCGCCTGGCCCCCTCACCTTGACGTGTACCGCGTTTATCCCCCTCGCCAGGGCCAGCTGCGCCGCTTTGTAGGCCGCCTGCATGGCGGCCCATGGAGACGGCTTGTCTTTATCGGCGCGGACCACCATGCCGCCGCTGACGCGCGCCACGGTCTCCGCCCCCGTTAAGTCGGTGATTGTAATTATGGTGTTGTTGGAGGACGAGTAGATCCACGCAATGCCCCACCTAAGCTTCTGGGGTTGTTGCTGGGTTTGCTCAGCTGACGACATCAAGCCGCAGATTGTGGGCCATATTTAATGTTTTCTCCGCTTGCCGACGTAGCGAGGGAGGGCGCCGGCCTCCTCCAGCGCGCTGACCAGCGCAACGGCCAGAGACGGCACCACGAAGTCTGTGGCGATTGTAACCTCCGGCACCAGGTCGACGACTAGCGAGGCGAGGCGGAAGACGCCGGTTGGTATCCCCTCTCGGGAGCCTATCAGCACGTTTACGCGGTCTCGGCGGAAGAGCTGGGCCAGCTCCTCCTTTACGTGGGTTATGTAGTCGCCTTTGGGGTCCGTCACCACTATGGGCTCCCCCTCTCTGCTACGGATGTATTGATACAGCTCGTAGACGTAGACCGGGACCTTCCAAACCGGCCTGCCGTAGCTTCTGGCTTGTATCTGGTATCTGCTCTCTATGCCCGCCTCTACAGCCTCTAGAAACGTCCCTAGAGACTTGCTGGGCATAGGTTTGTGGAGGAGGATCGCCAGCTCCCCCACCTCGAAGGTCTGGACAGCCCTGCCGATCCTCTCGCCCATCTTACGCATAGCCTCCTCATCGCCTTCATACACGAGCTGGCCTATGGCGACTTTTCTGAAGAACTGCAGGGGTAGCGGCTTGTCGCGCCTCAGCTTCTTGTACTCCTTGGTAGCCGGCACACATATGGCGGCCATGTCTTGAAATATTTCTATATACAGCGGCTTCGTCGGCTCCTCTAAATCCACCTCGGCGCCAGTGGCCTCCTTCACAGCCGCGCCGACTCTCACGTTTACGTCAATGGAGGTGAAGCCATGCCTGCCTCTCCTCGTTGTCCTAATCGCGAAGGTGTCCCCGCTCTGTATATACCGCCTCGCGACCTCCACCGCCGCCTTCTCTATCTCGGTTAGATCCGCCTTGACCGCCTCTTCAACCACCAGAACCCTATCAACCTCGGGGATCTTCTCAGCTATCAACTCAGCGGCTTTCCACCTATCTGCGCCGAGCCCCTTCACAAAGACAATGCCGAGGTAGCCCCAGGGGGCAGACACCGCCTCCGCCCCGGGGCCTAGGAGCTCCTTGATATGCGACGCCGCGACCCTCTCGAATTCTTTCCTTGTCTTAATTATCAAATCAACCCCAGACATGGAAGACATGACGAGGAGTTGCTGTAAATATTTAAATATAGACATATGTTTAGATATGGCAACGTGGAAACTAGAGGAAAACATACAGCGCGACATGGAGAAGGCGCAGGAGCACGTGGAGCTCTACGGCGGCCATGTGCTTAAGGCGCCTAATAGATACGAGCTCAGGACAGGCATAGTCATCGCGGCTAGGTTCGCAGACAAGCTGAGGCGCACAGCCTTCGCCGTCTTCGGCGGCATACTGCCTAAAGAGGAGATAGTGCGGGCCACGTCTGAGCTCAACAAAAAGATCTACGAAAAGCTTGTATCTATGGGCGTCGGCAAGCTGGACATCATACGCATAACGGTGGAGGCCGCCGTGGAGGGGAACAGGCTGACATTTAGCGAGCCCAAAATCGAGTGGTTCCTGCCATATGCCGAGGTGCAGAAAAGGCTAGAGGAATGCGAAAAAAAGATGACCGACATCCGACAGAAAATAGAGTCGTTGCTCGAGGAGTTGCCTTAGCCAATTCAACCCCCACTTTTTCCCTTCTTAACCTCCTCCGCCCTCCAGCAACTCCGCGACACAGCCAATAAGGGAGAAACTGTGCATATTCAGTAGTCCAAAGACGCGCGGTTTAAAACCGCAGTTCGTATTTTGTCGACGCGCCGTGGAGACACGGCTTAAGAAGCGGTTTCTCAACTCGACATGTGTTCGGCGTGTGGCGTGGGTTTGGGCTTTTAGTCGGCCTCCGTCGCGGAGCCGGGCGTCTTGTGTTGGGTTTGAAGAGTTTATAGGAGGCGCGTGTACTGCCCAGCGCCGGCGGCTGACGCGTTTTCTTCGTAGCTCTCGCCGGTGGTCGTGGTTAACCTCCTTGGCCGGCTTAGAGACGCAGGCCCCCTGACTATATATGCTGAGGATTTTGGCCGGTTGTTCAAGGCGTGATGTATTTTTTAAAACCAGTGGCTAAAACGACTTGTGTTTATAATTCAGGCCGCGGCGGCGAGGGGCTGGGTTACCGAGACTTTCCTCGACGCGAAGATACGGGTCTAAAAAACGCCGAGTGACGCAATTACGAACCGTTTCTTAGGCTTCTCCATGTCATCTGGGGACCCGCCGTATACATCCGCCGTGTTTACAGGTTAGTATCATTTAAATAATGTAAATAGTTGAGGCGTGCTCGGCGTTTTGGAGGCGGTGGCGGCGCGGGTCTCGCAGTTCCTCATGTCCAGCTTCAGTTCGGGTAGCGGCACATCTATTGTGGCGACGAAGGAAGATGACGTGACTAGGGAGGTGGACATAGCCGCCGAAGAGATGGCGTACCGCATGTTGAGAGAGGGCTTCAAGGAGGGCGGGGTTCTCTACGCCGAGGAGAGGGGGGTCTACCGGTGGGGAGACGAGCGGTATATATTCGTCCTCGACCCGCTAGACGGGTCTCTCAACTACGCTGCGGGGGTCCCCATCTTCTCGGTATCGCTGGCGGCGGGGAGGTATAAAGAGGGCACTCTTTCAGACCTGGAATACGCCGTGGTCGCGGTGCCGCCTACCGGCGACGTATACGCGGCGGGTCCCCAGCTGGGTGCCAGGTTAAACGGAAAGCCTGTGAGGAGGGTCCCAAGGAGCAACATAGTCTTCGTGGCGGTCAGCAACAGCTTCCCAGAGAAGACCTGCGAAGTCGTGAGGAGGCTGGGACTGCGGGGGCGGAGCCTGGGCACCTCCGCGCTTGAGCTGGTCTTCGCCGCGGAGGGCGTCGCGAGGGGCTTCGTGGATCTCAGGGGCAAGCTTCGCCTCCTCGACGTGGCCGGGGCGTTGACCTTCGGGAAATACGTCACAGGCTTTAGATACGTCATTTACGGCGACACGCGCCCAGACTCCCGCATCTCCATAATCGCGGGAGACGAGGAGTTTGTAAATGCCCCCTTTTGGCTCTGGCCGGACGAGGGGGGCTCTCGGGCCGGGGTGGCCTAGGGCCTCCCCAGCCGGGGCTCTGGCCAGGCCGGGCGCTAGGCCCCCTCTTCCTCTATGCGCGCAAGCGTTTGGACGGGGCTCTCCAGCCCCGTCCCGGGCGGCGGACAGCTGAGCCGGGCCTGCCCCTCGGCTCCGCGGGGGCGCGTTTCCCTGTGAGGAGATGCGTCTCTCTGTACAACGATTTGTGTCTTTATAGAAATCGGTTCAACTTACCCTTGACGCCGTCTTTTCTATTGGCGCATTGGCTCCATATTTGTCTTCGTCCTCGGCGTGTTGGTTTAAAATATTCTACTGGTCTATTGTAAATGCCGCAACAGCCCTTTGACGGGCGGGTCAAAAACCACCTGCTGAATCTGGCACGGGTCTTAAACATGCGGATCGAGAAAGTTCTGGAGCTCTACCTCTACGTCTCTCCAGAGACCGTAAAAATCGTGGAGGTCGTCGAGAGAGGCGGCGAAGTTGTCGGCGTGAGACTCGCCGTGAGGTCTGCCAGAAGACAAGACATGTGGTACTACGTCGCGGTGGGGAAATACGGCGCCAAATGCACATGCGAGGGCAACACGCTGGGGGGCAAGATATGTAGACACATCATAATAGGCGTCATAACCTGGAACATGGCTTCGCTCCTCAAACACGGTAAAGAGCTGGACCTCTCTCAACTCACGTGGCTTCGAACCAGCGAAAGAGAGGCCAGCGAATAGCGGCACCACACAGACGCAACACCGCGCCCTAAGCAGCGACACAGCCCACGCCCGACCTATCAAAGACGCTTCAAACATCAGCGAAAACATCACACAACGCTTGGAAGGTTTACTAGTAAGGAGGATACACGGCGTCTTCATACGGTGGAAAGGCGCCCTATATTGTAGCCGCTGACGTCCCGAGTGGTGTTTCGCATGGGCCATATACATCGGTCGCCGTTTGTACATCATCTGATACGTGTTTAAGCCGCTTTACGTGGTTGCGAAGGTCGTGGACTAGCCCGCCGCGCTGAGGGACGTCGTGGGGTATGGCGAAGTCTGGTTGTGGTGATGGGGCCGATGTCAGCGTTCAAATCCGCTGTCACCGATCCTCATCTGCCTGTCATCACCGTGGCTGTTTACTTGTCTGCATTTAAAGTTAACCTAGATGTGGTGTGTGTCTACGTCTTTTGAGGTGAGGGTTTCGCCTAGTAGGGTGCTGAGGGTTGAAGTGGATAAGCTTCAGTTGGGGCAGAGCAAGGTGGTCGGCAGGGTGGAGGTTAGGGGGGATGGCGTGTATGTTGATGGGAGGCTTGTGACGTTTAGGCGCGCGTTGAAATGCCCTGTGAGGGTGGGCGGGCTTTATCTGTGTAGCGACCCTCCGGAGGTGCCTAGGTTCTTCTACCGCGACGTGTTTATGCCAGATTTCGGCGATTTGCTGAGGGTCTCTGAGCTGTATGCCACGGATAGGCTAAACGGCGGTGACTGCCTTGCTGAGTATTTATTCTCTGTGATTAGGGGCTCCCCCTTTCTGTGGGATATATACCGCAGGAAGGAGCCCGGCGTGCCGCGTAGGTGCAGGGAGTTGCTGGAGGTGTTAAGGGCGAGGGGGCTAAGGGAGCGCCGTCTCTACACGCCGCCGAGGCTAGACGTGAGGACCTCCGCACTGCTCGGCCTGTTGAGGTTTGGGGAGGCGCTGGAGCTTGTGGAGAGGAGCTGGTTCGGCTTCGCCGTGGCGATGAGGTACGGGATATACAGCGCCCTTAGGTGGAGGTTGCCGCCTGGACCCGACAGTTGGCTTTTCCTGTTGGGGGTATACGCAGCGCTTGATCCGGTGGCGGTGCCCGGCGGCGTCGCCGTGGATCTGGGCCTGCTGAGGGCCTCGCCTTACGTGGTGGCGCGGGTGATGGGGAGGTGGCTTGCGGCGTTTAACTCAGCAGGTATGTACGTAGCTGCCGGCAACTTCAACATGATGGTGGATGGGGGGCGGAAGAGGGCTAGATACGCCTCTTGCGACGGCGATAGATGTACGGTGGGCACTCTTCTCTTTAATCAATGCGTAGATATGCACTGCGGCATGGTGAGAACTGCCGATTTTGAATTTAAGGGGGCAGTTAAATGCCGAGATTTCGGCACGGCCTTTTTCGCAGTGGAGCCTTGTAGTTAGTGTGTCAATGTATATAAATGACTCGTAGAGGGGGTTTGTGCCGAAGGTACCTGTAAAGGTCGTGACGTTCGACGAAATAGTCGAGTGGAGCAGGAGGCTCGCCGACAAGATCAAGGAGAGCGGCTGGCAGCCAGACGTGATCGTCGCCATCGCCCGCGG
>Ga0080004_1124119_pt1 | contig 16691 bp, 14 predicted proteins | sample WasSprMetagenome_FD_69207 | JGI IMG/M metagenome (GOLD analysis project Ga0080004, IMG submission 69207) | Sulfidic aquatic microbial communities from Washburn Spring, Yellowstone National Park, USA - WS (SPADES assembly) (version 2) | ecosystem: Environmental > Aquatic > Thermal springs > Hot... | reverse complement strand
AATATAAAACATTATATAAAAAATATTGCAAAAATTTTAACTTTCATTGAAAAATTGCTAGACTTAAGGACAAAAAGTATATAAACAAGCATCACCAATACCTATAACTCGAAAAAGATATGTCTGAACCGAAAAAGGTGGATAGAAGGAAATTTATCTACGCAGGCCTTGGTGCAGTTGCATTGATCGCTATAGGTGCTGCAGCATACGTTGTAATGAATCCACCAGTAGTAACAAAGACAGTACCAACAACATCCGTAGTGACGACTACTGTGCCAACAACTAGTCCAACAACTCCAGCCGGAGTTACTGAAATACATATTTTCCACCACTGGTGGGAGCCTGTTGGAAGACAAGCTTTCGATAATCTAAGATCTAAATTTGAGGAATTATATAATATTAAGACCAAAACTACATTTTACCCATGGGCTGAATACCGTATTAATGTTATTAGGGCTCTGGCAGCTGGCGAGGCTCCTGATGTCATACATAACGATGGTAAACTTACGGTTGAATGGGCAGAGATGAATGCTTTGGAACCTTTAGATGACTTGCTAGCTAATCATCCAGAAGTAGCTAAAAATTATTACGAAGGTTGGCAAAAATGGTGCTCTTATAAAGGAAAAGTTTATGGCTTGCCTTCAGAATGGCAAGGAGATTATATATACTACCGAAAGAGCATTCTTGAAAAAGCAGGAATAGACCCAAACAAGATAAATACATGGGACGATTTGTTAAATGCTGCAATAAAATTGACAAAAGAAGGACAATGGGGACTGCCACTTAGAGCACATAAAGCAGCATTATGGAAACAATTTAGATGGCTGCTGTTTACAAATGGTACGAATCTTCTTGTAGAAGTTGAGACAGGAAAGTATAGGTCAACATTCGACACACCTGAAGTTCGCGAGGCTGTACAATTTTGGGTAGATTTAGTACAAAAGTATAAAGTTGCCCCCTCTGAAATCGTTGGCTGGGGGGCAGAAGAAATAAAAACAGCATTTTTGACCGGTGCGGCTGTAATGACTAATATGGAGCAATGGTTCGGAACTTATTGTTTGAAAGCCGATCCTAATTTCCAAGATTGGGATGTTATACCCTGTCCTGCAGGTCCTCATGGCAAAAAAGCATCGTCAACGACTGTTCACAATTACCAAGTTACTAAAGCGTCGAAGCATAAAGAAGAGGCTTTTAAGTTTTGCGCTTTCATAACTGGTCCAGATTGGGGAGGATATAGGACGGTTGTAGACGGTACCTTTACCATGACACCTGAGGGTAACAAGAAGCTGATGGAAGGGGTAATACCTTATATATACTATAACAAAGAGAGATTGACAAAATTCTTAGATATATTAACAAAGTATGGAGTGCCTGCAGACTATCCGATTCCAGAATTTTCTCAAATTGTAGACGGAATTATAACACCAACTTTGCAGGAAACTTTGCTCGGCCAAAGGACTGTTAATGAAGCTCTAAATATAATTGTGCAAAAGACGAATGAGTTGTTAGCAGGAGCAGGTAGATTAGCAAAAAAATAAATTCATACTAATGCAGAGAGCTATGATAAAAAGGCGAAGTAGCAAACTCCGGAGGATAGAAAAGGATATACTCCCCTACTTTTTTATTTCACCTGCTATTATATTGTTAATAATATTAACGTTTATTCCTTTCTTGGAGGCTATTAGAATGAGCTTTACTGCTTGTAACCTTTTTCGACCTGGTTCGGAAAATAGGTATGTTGGCTTAGATAATTATATAACTATGTTACAGAATCCTGACTTTTATAGAGTATTACTAAATACAATAGTGTTTACTATATTTAGTATCACCATATCACTTCTTATTTCACTTGTAGCGGCATTAGCATTAAATGAGAAAATAAGAGGTGTGAATGTATTTAAAACCATTGTATTGCTTCCATGGGTAATACCGCCAGTAGCGGCTGCTCTAATATGGCAACAATTATTTGATTCCAACTTTGGTGTAATTAATTATTTATTAACTGTAACAGGCTTAAGTACAAAATATGAAGCCTTTTTAGCAAACCCACAATTGGTATTGTACAGTCTTGCAATTATTGCTGTTTGGAAGTATAGTCCTTTCTTGATTGTTGGTTTACTTGCAGGGTTGCAGGCTATACCAGAACATCTCTATGAAGCAGCGAAAGTAGATGGTGCTGGTAGATGGCAAAGATTCCTCAATGTGACACTTCCAGGGATAAAGCCCATCTTATTCATTCTTCTAATGCTTCAAATTATATGGCGGTTTAATCATTTTGATATAGTATGGATATTAACGGGAGGAGGCCCGGGAGTAAGCTCTCACTTAGTATCAACTTACGCTTATGAATATGCATTTAGATTTTATGATTTTGCAAGGGGTTCTACTGTAGCCGTTATTTCCTTAGTTCTAATATTAATACTTACCTATTTTTATGTAAGGAGGACGAAAATATGGTAAGTTCCAGAAAAATTTGTAGAAGAAAACTCCCCCTCTTTAAAATGTTTACGTATTTCATACTCATCATTATAACAGTGTTTTTCCTATTTCCTATATACTGGATGATTGTCACCTCTTTCAAACCCCCTACTGAAATAACTGTAAAAATACCTGTTCTAATTCCCAAAAATCCAACACTTAAACCTTATGAGTATGTCTTCACCTTAACCGATTTTGTTAGACAATTTTTTAACAGCATTATAGTAGCACTTGGCACAACGGCTGCGGGTGCAATGGTAGGCACCTTTTCTGGATATGCATTATCAAGGTTTACATTTAAGGGGAAAAAAATTTTTTCAATGTACTTGCTAGCTATCTACATGATTCCTGGTGTTTTTCTATTACTACCCTTATATTTAATATTGAAGTCCTTGTTCTTAACGAATACGCATCTGGGACTAATTTTGACACATTTAACTTTCGCATTACCTTTTTCTATATGGATGATGAAAGGATATTTTGATTCACTCCCGGTAGACATGGAAGAATCAGCATTAGTAGACGGGTGTAGTAGAGTAGGTGCGGTAGTTAGAATCGCTATGCCTCTAGCAGCTCCTGGCGTCGCAGCAACTGCACTTTATTGCTTCGTACTTTCCTGGCAAGAGTATCTTTTTGCTGTAACTATTATGGCGTCTGAAGAAATGAGAACCTTGCCTGTTGGGGTTGCCGCTTTCATGTCATGGGCTACGCTCGAATGGGGTCCTATCATGGCGTTCGTAACGCTTATGACAATTCCTACTATGATATTCTTTGCTTACCTACAAAAGTTCTTAATTCAAGGATTAACGGCGGGCGCTATCAAAGGATGAGTGCTAGTGCAGGAGGTAATCTCTTATTATCAAAGTATTGCTAACCCTTAAGCTTTACAACCGATTGCAAAATACAGTATTATAAGCCGAGTTCAATCTTCACATTTTATTTAAGATTTAATCTATTAGACCTTGTAAACCCTCTAATATCCCACGGATAATTTGTATTATGGCAAAGGTAAATTTAGCCCTCCATTTATTATCACCATGGTTGTGCTTAAGTGTTAAATTTTAAGCCAAGCCCCTCTAAATATGATTCCACTTTTGCTTCGCTCTCTATATACCTCCCAGAAGTTTTTTGTTGCATAAAATCATAACATCTTTGAAGGGGTTCGATGAAAGCCCTAGGATTGCTATACACCAACATCCTCCTGTCAATTCTCCCTTTTACAAGTTTCCCCTTCAGCCTTTCTTGAACTACTCTTTTGATGATTTCTTTAAGATCATTAAGCTTAATCCCTCCTTTTATAGTTGCATCCGAAACTTTAATGTTCCAATCAATTAATGATGGTGGAGGGGTTTCAGTATAAACAAGGTTCTTCCCTATTACAGTGTTTACAATTGAGGATAGGGCATGCCCGAGTAAGTTATCTTCCGTACAAAGGTCATCGTATGCACTCTTAACAACATTCCAAAGATATAGTTCTCCGAAAAGAATAATATTTGTGTTTTTATTGATGGCCTTGTTTACAATATAATTAGGTAAGATAACATCAAATATTTCTTTTATTTCTTTATTCACCCGTGTTGTTTCTATAGTTCTAGGTTCAAGCAATGATATCACTTCACCAGCATATTGGATACAATCCCTGTATATAATCCAAGCAGCAAGCGCCTTAGCTATTGCCTCGATAATGGCTCCTTCAACCCCACCACAGAAACCACCAATATTACCAAAGGCACCACCGTTTACTCTATAGCTTCCATAATCCTCATACACAATAGATGCGGTGATAAAATTCTCTTCAACCTTAATATCGGGGAGAATGGAGAGGAGGATACCGTCCGTTCTTCTTAGTCCATAGTCTGGATCGATAGGAGCTATTAGAGTAGAGGTTCTTGTGTGTATTGGATAGTACGTTATAGCCATCCCCTCCCGTCCAGCCTTTTTAACTCCCTCCCTCATCAGTTTCATTGCCCTCTTAGCTGCATAAGCAGCCATCGCCTCCTCATCGAGCTTAAATCCATCCAAAGTGGCGAAGTTAAAACCCTCTATTATATCCACTCTTGGGATCTGTGCGAAGGCGCTAACCATTAATGGGAGGGGGAATAGCTCCTCAGACCAGGGACCGTGTCCTCCCACTATAACATTGACGGGTCGTTTGTCTTCAACCTCCCTTTTTCTTATAATTCTAGCATCTTTTCCTTCACCTACAGTAACCTCTTTAGGTATTTTTCTCACAGCCTCTCTAACTTCTTCTTCCGTGAATTTAATTACTCTACTGCTTGAGACGCAGTAAACGCCCATTTCTACAAGAAAATCTATTGCTGCTTGAAAAGCACTATCAGCAACTTCGTTATCGACCATGAAGGGTTCTTCAGAGCTCAAGCATTTTAAGTTGTATCTTTTTGTAAGTTCATTCATCTTTTTAAAAAGACTAAGGTTCCACTCTTTCTCATTTACCTTAGGACCGTTTCTTGCCCTATATGCAATCTCTAGCAGAGTAATCATTACTCTCACATTAATTGACAGTAAATGATAAATTTATAAACTTTTTAAAAAAGGTGCAGGAAATTAAATAATTGGCTAAGAATGTTTTTTATTCCAGTTTTTGGATTTATTAATATTTCTGAAGCCCTCATTCTTTTTTTTTAAGCTTTTGAATTTTTGAGCCTAACGAGTATACCTTAACATTTTATGAAACCTCGATTTCCTACATTTCTGGGGAAAATCATGGATTTTCTCGTCCTTCGACAGCGCAAAGACATTTAATCAAAAAGCCTGATGAAGGCTTAAAACAAAAAAGATCTGACCATAGCCAATTATTTAATTCTTTTGAACAAGTGTAAAAGTGCCTCCATACCTATGTTAACTCTTTTGCCTCTTCTTCATTTTAGGTTCAAGAGCTCTTGCGCTATGCTTGGACTTTTGCGCCGGCGCACAAGTTCCTCTCTAACGTCATCCGGTAGGCTTAGCAACGCTATCATCCTGCTCACGTAAGATGGGCTCTTTTCAATCCTCCTAGCAAGTTCTGTAACGCTTCCGTAGCCGTATTCTTCCACGTACCTTTTGAAGGCTAAAGCCTCCTCTATAGGATCCAAGCTCTTATGCTGAAGGTTCTCTATAAGGGATACCTCATAAGCTTCCCTGTCATCTAGTTCAATGATATGGCATGGTATCCTCCTCCACCCAAGCCTCTTGCATGCCTCAAGCCTCCTATACCCTGCAACAACCTCGAAGCCATCCTCCACAGGCCTAACAACTATAGGCTCAAGCAAACCCTTCTCCTCAATGGATGCGATAAGCTCATCCAACTGGCCAAGGTCACTTCTCAAAAGAATATTTTGGAGGATGGATACTATAAACTTCAAGCCCCTCCATGAAGCCGAGTTGGCTTCTAGTCCAAAAAAGTTTTCTCACGAGAAGTATGCGAAGTTCAAGAACTATATTCATCACTCATGATATTCTGGAATTTCATTCCAAGATTTTTAACGCCTCTTCTACTGTTATATTGTCGTGTATTATTTTTGATATTGCTTTCGCCATTTTTGCTGGATCTCTGTGCTGCCATATGTTTCTTCCTATTGCACCTCCTACTGCTCCAGCGTCTACGCTGTTCTTGACCATTTGTAGCACGTCTTTGTCATTTTCCATCTTTGGCCCACCCATTACAACTATTGGTACTGGACAGGCCTTTACTATGCTCCTGTATTCTTCTACTGTTCCAGTGTATGCTGTTTTTACCATGTCTCCTCCAAGTTCTGCTCCTATTCTTGCAGCCTTCTTTACCGTTTCAACATCATATATTGTCTTCCCCTTCTCGTCTACTGGCACGACTTCTGCGATATATGGCATTCCCCATTCCTCGCAGGCTCTTCCTATTGCACTGAACTGATTGTATTTTTCCTCGCTTAGTGGTATTGGGCCGAAGTATGTTGTCTTAACTGCGTCAACCCCTAATTTTGCGGCCAGCTCAACATATTTTGGGTCATAGGGTATCGTTAGCACTACAGCAATTTTTCCCTTCACCGTTTCCGCCACCTTTCTTGCAATGCCCAAGTTTACTAGTATTGCGTCAGCTTCTCCCTCGATAACCTTTTCCACAACATTCAGTGCCTCCTCTATTCCCTCAGTTATGCCTATCATGCCATGGTCCATTGCCACGACAAGTGTCCGCCCATCGTCCCTTAAAATATGTGCTAGCCTCAAAATTTTTCCAACACTTTTTTCACTCATGAGCATACCTTAAACGTTTAATATTTTTAACTTTATATTTTCGAATCTTAGAGGTGAAGTTTATGAGGGTTCTCTGTTGTGGTTTTGTTGTAGCAGACTTGATTGCCGCAGGCTTGCCCAAGATCCCTGAGCCGGGGGATATCGTTTACTCTACTTTGGGTATAAAGCTTAGGACTGGCGGTCACCCCACAAACGTTTCAATAGATTTGATGCAGATGGGGCTTTCTGAAGGTGATGTTGGCATTGTCGGATGTGTTGGAGAAGACGTGTTCGCCGACTTTATTGAAGGCTATTTGAGGGCTAAGAAGGTTGTAACGTTTTTGGAGAGGAGTAAGAGTGCTGAAACGACTAAGACCCTCGCCCTGGTTGTGAGGGGTGAGGATAGGAGGTTCATATGTGAGCCTGGAGCTAGTACAATGCTTTCCTTCGAGCACGTTAAGATGACACTTTCGAACACTATGCCAGACATATTCTATCAGGCTGGAGGCCTACTGGGAGAATATGATTTCATGATAGCTAAAGTGTTTGACGCCAGCAGGGAGTCTGGTGTAGTGAACGTGTTTGATTTCGCACCCAGACCATATGGTAAGGACTGGAGCTACGCGCTTCCAGCAATAGGAAAATCCGATATAGTGCACTGCAATGACATGGAAGTAAAGTGGATGACTGGAATAGAGGATGTGAGAAAGGCTGCGATGAAGATGGCGGAGCATGGCGCAAAACTTGTAATAGTAAGCTTGGGTGGAAGTGGGTTAAACGCATACTATAAGAGGGAGGGGGCCTGGATAAAACAGGAGGCGTTCAAGGTTGAGGCAGTTGACCCGACGGGGGCGGGGGACGCGCTTGTAGCTGGAACAATATACAAGCTCCTGTCCAAGGGGATAAGAAGGGGAAAGGGTGTAGAGGAGCTAAGCCTAGAAGAGGTGGTTGAAACATTAGCGTACGCCCAGGCGTCTGGAGCAGCATGCGTGACGGAAATAGGTACAACACCTGGTGTAACAAAAGATAACATAGAAAGGATCCTAAAAGAGCAGGGAGAAAGGGTCATAAACAGTACAAAAATAGAGAAGGATTAGGTGGCTTAAAGCAACTAACATTTCTAAGAAAACTTCATTAGAAAATGTATAAAATTTATATAATAAGCGGATGCAATTAAGTTTATGGACGTAGAATCATTTCTTAATAGGCTTTTGGATGAGAATGGCGGTGTTTTAAGGCTTAAGCCTTCTTTTGTTGCGAGAACACTTTATCCTGGCCTTGGTAGGTTGGGTGTGAAAAAGTTTTCAGTTGGCGAAAGAGGTTGGATATGTGAAAGGTGGATGGCCTCTTCCGTTGCCGCAGTAGGACCGACTCAGCTTAAAGATGAAGGGTTAAGTGAACTGAATGTGAGAGGCGCTAAAGTGTTTTTGAAGGATGCTTTAAGGTTGCTTCCCGAGCGTATGTTGGGCGATGCCTATGCTAGAGCACACGATTGTAGGTTCGGTGTGCTCACAAAGGTTTTGGACATTGGGACGCCCATACCCTTTCATCTTCATGCTATGGAGGAGCATGCTAGAAGATATTGGGGTATGAATCCGAAGGAGGAAGCGTACTACTTCTTAGACCATCCGAACAGAGGCCCCCTCCCATACTCCCACCTGGGACTACATCCTGACGTTGTACCAGATGACCTTTTACCCATTTTGAAAAGATGGGACGATGACAAGGTTCTCGACATGTCTCCAGCGTATAGGCTGAACGTTGGCGAAGGATTCCACATTCTAGCTGGAGTCTTGCACGCGCCCGGCACCGTCCTAACCTTAGAGGTTCAGGAGGAATCTGATGTTGGCTCAATATTCCAGGCTAAGGTTGGGGAGAAGATTCTTTCAAAGGAACAGTTTTTGCTTAACGGACCAAAAAGCGAGGAGGAAGCGTTACAGCTGGTAGACTGGAAAACTTGCACTGACCCAAAGTTTTACAGAAAATATCACATAACACCTGAGCCCATAGTTGACGAGAGGAGATTTAGGGCGCACTGGATTTTTAGCCCGAAGAGGTCTAGGAAGTTTTCGGGAAAAGAGTTGAGGATAATGCCGGGAGAAAGAGTTAGGGAAAGCGAAAGTGGAGCCTTCCTCTTCTTCGTATGGAAGGGTGAGGGAAGGATAAATAATGTTTCCTTCAAAGGAGGAAACGTAAACATGGATGAAATGTTCGTAAGCTACGAGGCTGCAGGAGAACATGAAATAGTCAACGATGGAAAAGATGAGCTAATATGCTATAAAATATTTGGGCCAGACGTGAGTATCTAAAAGTTTAACCTAGCAGTTTATTATAACTATAAAAATTAGTCTGTTGCCGTTGGTATTTCTTCCTTCTTTTTAGATTCAAGCTTTTGCTCCCTACTTGCCGCTATAATGTTATCTATTCTGAGGATCATGCTAACGGCTTCGGTAGCTGCTTTAAATATCTGTTCTTTGACCATTAATGGCTCATATATATTGAGCTTTTGAACGTCTTCTATCTTCCCAAAGATAGCATTTATTCCAGCGGTCTTTTCTCCTCTTTTGTGCCTTGCTCTAAGCTCTGTAATAGTATCAATTGGGTCCATTCCTGCATTTTTTGCAAGAGTTAATGGTATAATTTCTATTGCTTCAGCGAACTTTTGTGCGGCAAGCTGTGTTCTGCCAGGAAGTGTGCTTGCCCAATCTTTTAATCTTAAAGCTACTTCTTCTTCGATGGAGCCAGCTCCAACTAAAATAAAAGGTCTAATTATTACATCTCTAACAACATATAATGCGTCCTGTACAGCTCTTTTTACATTTTCCACTACTTTATCTGTCCCCCCTCTAATAAATATTGATAGAGCTTTCCGATTTTTGCATCCTTCAAAAAAGATCCAATTCTCATTTTCGACCCTTCTTTCTTCTACAAGTTCTGCGTAACCCAGATCCTCGGGCCGTAGTTCATCAATATTAGCCATTATCTTAGCTCCTGTCGCTTTCGCAAGCCTATTGAGGTCGGCGTCTAAATCTCTTCTTATCGCCATGATTTTTGCCTTTGCGAGATAGTATAGTGTGACATCATCTATATCCTTATTCGTAACTATGACATTTATACCAGCGGCAACAATTTTATCGATCATAGCTTTAATCATTTTATTTTTTTCGTCGAATAACATTTTTATTTGTCTAGGACTATTTATCGTGACCTTCGCATCGTATTCAGGCTTTTTTATCTTAAGGGGACAATTAATTACCGCTATTTTTGCTTGAGAAATTCTTTTTGGCATTTCAGATTGCATAACTTCTTTAGTATACGCTCTTGGGATAATTAAACCGCTCACTAGCTTTGTATCATTTATTGAGCCTCCCGCCTTCCCTTCAACCTTTATGTCGTTCACGTCTACATTGTACTTTCCTTCAATCTCTTCGGCAATTGAAAGTACTGATTCAACTATAATTGGAGCTAATATACTTGCATCACTAAAAGTAATCTTGGTTTCCATGGTTGTTCGAGCTATATTTTCTAGAACACTCCTATCTTTGGGATCTATTCTAATTGCAATAGAAGATAGAATTTCTAAAGATTTTTCTAATGCTTTTATGTATCCTTCGGTAATAAGTGTAGGATGAATACCATTATCTATTAGTTCTCCTGCTTTTTCAAGTAAGGCACTGGCTAACACAACTGATGAAGTGGTGCCGTCACCTACTTCATTGTCTATCGCTTTAGACATTTCCACCATAATCTTTGTCACAGGATGCTCTATTTCAAGTTCAAGTTCTTTTAATATTGCAACACCATCACTAGTAACTTTAATGTCCCCGTTTTTGTCGACAAGCATTTTATACATTCCTTTTGGCCCAAGGGATGTTTTCATCATATCTGTTAAAAGTGCTATTGCCAGAAGATTGTTTCTTTGCACGTTTTTTCTTTTATCCTCCCTTAAAACTAAGAAGGGCTGTCCTGATTGGGACATTGTCAAACTGATCACCTTGGCATATTTTATAAACGGTACATTTTATAAACGTTTATAATCCTTAGTGAGTTAATCTAATGTATGCCCTTAGATGCAATACGAGAAGATTTTCCACTTTTATATCAAGGTTACGTTTATCTTGATAGCGCTTCAACAGCACTTGTACCTAAGCCAGTTGCAGGAAAATGTCTAGAGTATTACCTGTACTATAAAGCTAATCCTTTAAGAAGTGTACATACTTTAGCACGTAACATCGAAGAGAAGATAATCTGGGCCAGAGGTGTATGCGCTAAATTTATTAATGCTTCACTAGATGAGATTATTTTTGTAAGAAATGCGACAGAAGGATTAAATCTGATCGCAAGAGGCCTCAGAATTGGTAAAGGAGGAAATATTGTTGTTACAGCTCTTGAGCATCATAGTAATTTTTTACCTTGGCTACTAAGATGTAAAAGAGATCATCGAGAATTTAGAATTGTGTTTCCAAAAAGTGAGGATGGAATACTATATCCACAAGATTTTACAGAAAAAATTGATGAAGCAACCAAGATTGTTGCTATTTCACATGTTACAAATGTTTTAGGCACTATCTTGCCTGTAAAGGAGATAGCTAAGATAGCCCATGAAAAAGGTGCATACGTGGTATTGGATGCAGCTCAGTCAGCGCCACACATTCCATTAGATGTGAAAGAATTAAATGTTGATTTCCTAGTTCTGAGTGGACATAAGATTTGTGGACCAAGCGGTTCTGGACTACTTTATATAAAAAAAGAATTAGCTGAAAAGATAGAGCCATTAAATTATGGTGGAGGAGCTTGTCGGTCAGTAGACGTTAGCAAGTTTGAATACATGGAGCCCCCTCTTAAGTTTGAAGCTGGTACTATTCCCTTTTGTGAAATATTAATGATGGCGGATGCCATTGAATATGTTAAAAAGATTGGCCTAAAAAATATTTTAGAGCATGAGAAAAAATTATTAAAAATAGTTCATGAGCTACTGAATAATCTTAGTTCATTAAAGATTTATGGCCCAAGCCCGGAATTTAAAACAAGCATTTTCACCTTCAATTTGAAGGGAGTTAATCCTATGGATTTAGGTATGATGTTGGATTCGATAGGCAAAATTGAAGTAAGAAGTGGACATATGTGCGCTGAAATTTGTACAAAAAGAGTATTAAAAGAAGAAGAGGGTGTGGTGCGAGCCTCTACATACTTCTATAATAATGAAGAAGATATCAAAAAATTTGCGGAATCCTTAAAGAAGATTGCGAGCGCATTTTCTAAAGCCTAATTCTAGTTCAACATATTTTGTTCCCATTCTTAAAGAAAATATTATCGCAAAACTTATATACAGCTTTATACATTCTGTTTTATGATGACATCAAATCTGCAAAAGTTCACCCTGAGAGGGGGATATTCAAACATTAATGGTTGGCGTAGCAAGATGATTCTCATAAACAAAGTAGATAAGCATAATAAAGTTTCTATAAAATTCTATTCTGATTCAGACGGTAGACAATTAATTATGAACTATCATATTACTCTAGAACCATTGGAAATTAAAGGGATAGAGCTTGACTTCGATCAACTCAAAGAGCATTATGGAAGAATAGAGCTTGAAAGTGATTACATGCTCGATGGTAATGTTATGACGATGAAGGATGACAGTATTATAGACCTAAGGCTTGTTAGACTAGATACAAGATGCTGTTGAACCTACGGAAATACGTTTGTTATGGCTGATATAAAAAAGAAAGTTGGTAAAGATGAGCTAGGCCTTTACTGCGCCCATTGTCAGTCCACTAACTATATATTTCTGCACAAGCATCCCTAAGATTATTGGCGGTATGACGGCTATCAATTGCCTGATACTCAAGGCATAGAAGAAGACGCCTATTGCTGTTATTGATTCAGCTATACGAATTGGAAGTGTGAACGCATTCTTGGATGTAAGAACAAAAGCAAACAGAAATTCGTTCCAAGAAAAAGTGAATGTTAAAATGAACACTGCTGCTAGGGCAGGTGCGACAATTGGCAGGACTATATTAGTAATTACCTTTAAAATAGATGCACCGTCAATAAAAGCTGACTCCTCCATGGCAACAGGTATAGACTTGAACGCGTCCCTCATTACTAAGACTGCATAGGGAAGAAATGCTGCTGCATGGACCAATATAACAGCTAACTGCGTATCAATCAAGCCTATACTTTGCATCAAAAAATAATATGGAATAGCCAGTGCTATGGGAGGAAGAAATCTAAGGGACAGAAAATAGCTAATTATGTCGACATTCTTAATCTTTTTGAATTCAAATCTTGCCAAAGCGTATCCAGCCAGTGTACCAAGAATAGTCGCTATTATAGCGCTACCCAAACCGATTATTGTACTATTCATCAGTGCCTTAAGGTTCTCAGCTGCCTGCTTCACTCCTTCAGCCTCCCAATTACGTAAAGTCGGTTCAAACTGAAGCCATGGTATAAAGCCTAGAGTAAACTGATCTATCGGCTTTTTTATTGAAATTATTACCATCCAAAATAAAGGTATGAAAAAAAAGCCTGAAAAAAGCAATACTAGAATATAAGTTATAACAGACTTAAATCTGTTCACCATGTCAGGCATAGTATCTTCTCAACCTCTTTATGAACAAAGATGTAATAATTGCAATTAACACCAAAAATACGAGAGATATCGCAGCAGCTTTACCTAATGTGAAATCTCTAAATGCTACTTTATAAATATAAATTGACATCGTCTCTGTTGCTATTCCTGGACCACCACCACCTACCAGTGTGAAAGGTATATCAAATATCTTTATAGTGTCTAGAATTCTGAACATCAAAATAGTTATCAACGGACTACTAATCAAAGGAAGGTCTATACTCCTAAATGTCTGAAAAGAGGAAGCACCATCAACTATTGATGCTTCATGCAATTCTCTTGGTATTCCCTCTAATGCGGCAAGAGTTATAAGAAAACAGAACGGCGTCCACATCCATACATCACAAAGGACAACTGTAAAGGGTGCTATAATTGGACTAGATCTCCAAGGAATGCTTGGAAAACCTAAAATGTTTAAGACACTATTAACGGGTCCACCACCTTCATAGAAGAGGACTTCTCCCATAAGTGCTACAGCTACAGGTGCGCAGAATAGGGGTATAAGAAATATCGTCCTAAAGAATCTTCTGAATCTAATCTGGCATCTCATCAACTGGGCTAAAACTAAACCTAGCGCAATTTCTATTGGAACTGCCAACGCTGTGAGAAGAAAAGTTACTTGCAAAGAGTTATAAAACCTATAATCTCCAACCAAGTCCGTATAATATTTTATGCCAACCCAATCCATTCTACTCAGACCTAATCTCCAGTTTGTGAATGAGCCATAAACCATGAAAGCCATTGGAAATATTGAGATAATAATAACATAAGCTACAGCAATTAATATAAATGAATGATATGCTGTAAATTTAGCCATATTAGTCACCAAAGAAAAAAGGGAAAGGGGGTTTCTAGAAGATCACATCTGACGATAAGACACTCCACTTGGGGTCGAATTTCCAGGGTTTAGGTGAATATGTATTCGGTTGACCGTAATTAATCATTTCCTGATACAATGTCTTGAGCTTGTCTCTTCCATATTCATCAATTATCTTGTTCCAATCTTTATATACTCTGTCAAGGGCTTCCTTGATCCCAGCGGCTCCCGTTAGCATTTCTCCAATTATGTGAGTATCAACTGAAGTGAACATTGCTGTCGCTCCAGGAATTCTCAAGTAGTCTTCGAAAGCGTCCATAGCATTTAAGTTGTTCCAAACAGCTATCTGAGCTCTTCTCAAGTCACCTTCATTATAATGTCGCTGTTTTTCGAATGGTAAATCTTTTCCAAATCCGGGATCAGGAGAACCTGAAGGTGGCAGGTTAAAGTCTTCCAGTGTAGCCATGCCACCGTAGTCAACTAAGATGTCTGTAGTAAACGCTCCGGGATCGCAGCCTGTCCAAGTATATGCACTGGCAGCGGTCAGTAAGTGCTCACGTGGTTGAGCAACATACGCAGCAAAAAAGTATGCAGCATCAGGATTCTTTGAAAGTTTTGAAATGAACGGATGCCAAGAGCAGCCACATACGTTTCCTACAAAGTTCATCTTCTCAACCCACTGATTTTGGGCCATGCTCCAGTACTTTTCGACTCCAGGTGTGGGATGTGTCATCAGGTAGCCTCTAATCGAAGACTTATCTGGATTTCCCACTAGCGAGAATGTGTCCGGAGCCTGATATAAGAACATAGACTTTGCTTTAGCAAGGTGTTCATCCCAAGTTTCTGCAAACGTATAGGTGAACACCGCAGGATTCATCCACTTTGTAATCTCCTTGAACTTCTTTGCTGCTTCAACAAAACCGGGATGCTTAGATGAAATCAAAGGCTCCATTGTTTCAGGATCCAAGAAGAATAGGTTATGTTTATTATCCCTCATTGGACCCCATTCTACAACCCAGGGTGCCGCAAAACCATAGAACCAGAAAGACCCTTGTTCACCTGTTCTAAGGCCCATTGTCATACCATAGTCAGGTGATCCATCACCATTCCAATCCCAGTTATGGAAGAACTGGGACATGTCAATTACCTTTTGCCATGTTAAAGTCTTATCTCTAACCCAAGCGTAGGGGTTCAAATCATATCCAAACTTACTCTTGAACTCCGCTCTTTTCTCTGAATTTTTAAGGACTGCATCCATCCCCTTCATGTTCCAAGTCAAGTACCATGCATCATTATCCCAAGGTACACCATAGTATTCACCACGCCACATAGAACATTGGGCATTGGACGCTGGATTATTTTCTGGATACCACTTAGGCATGCCCGGTTTGTTCCAGAAATCAGACATTTTATGCACATAACCTGGCACCACAAGGTCACCTAGCAAGTTGCTACATGGGATAAACATGTCATAGGCACCTGTACCTGTAGTTAAATCTGCAAGTATCTTAACCGGTAAGTCTGCGTAGGCAAGCTCTATAACTTCTAAGTCGAATCCTGAAATCTGCTTCATTATTGGCCTGTAATGATAGCAGATTCCTGAAAATGCCTGTTCACCACCAGCACCAACTGCTACTGTGACCTTAACACCTGGAAACTGTGCCCATTGCTGCGGTGTTGTTGTTGTGGTTGTTGGTGGTGTGGTTGTTGGTGTTCCTGCTACTGTTGTTGTAACTGTTTTTGTTGTTGTTACTGTTGTACCTGGTGCTGTTACGGTTGTAACTTCTTTTGGTACTGCAAAATATGTTGCTGCTCCAACTATAACTCCTGTAGCTACAACCGCTATGGCGTAGTTGAGGAAAGTTCTTCTACCAACCCTTTTAGGTTCAGACATATCCTTTCGAGTTATAGGTATTGGTGATGCTTGTTTATATACTTTTTGTCCTTAAGTCTAGCAATTTTTTAATAAAAGTTAAAATTTTTGCAATGTTTTTTATTTAATGCTCCCTGTTATGATATGGTTGGTGTTTGCCTTTCTTCCTGTAAGCGGCCTGATTTTTCGAACTCTGGTGAGATTGAAATGGTTTTCGTTTAAGCGTCTGTCAACATGTGCAAGATGATTCTTTTTTGAATGTTTGCAAGTCTGTGAAAACGTTTGATTTAGGGTGGGTGGAATAATGTTTAAAGAGTGATCAAACCATGCTAGGATCGTGTTATCCGATTTCATCTCTCGACTGGATTCGTGCTGACCTTTCTCCTGTCGCCTCAATCTTCTCTTTATGGCAGGTAGGTTTTCGAATCATCCGTGTTTATCTCAAACATTCTTTCATTTTTTTATCTCCTCTCTGTTCTCTTAGCCGAGACTTTGGCCTATTGGGGATGTTGTATGCTTCTCTTGGGAAACGAAGGCTGATGTTTGCTTTTCTTCTTATACAACTAACTTTTTCTGGAACAATATTACGTTAAAATGCTATAGCATGTGAAGTGATTAAGCAGTATGGGGATAATGCATAATCTACGCTATGCATTAGGTAGCACTAGTGTATGGTTCGT
>Ga0080004_1129446_pt1 | contig 16694 bp, 37 predicted proteins | sample WasSprMetagenome_FD_69207 | JGI IMG/M metagenome (GOLD analysis project Ga0080004, IMG submission 69207) | Sulfidic aquatic microbial communities from Washburn Spring, Yellowstone National Park, USA - WS (SPADES assembly) (version 2) | ecosystem: Environmental > Aquatic > Thermal springs > Hot... | reverse complement strand
ATGGCGCTCGTCAGCGCGCCGATGATCGCGCCTGGTATCCTCGATAGGGCGTCGAGCGCGGAGCGCAGGGCGGACGATATGCCGCCGAGCGCTTGGGTGACAGACGATACGGCGCTGGCGAGCGCGGACGATAGTGCGTCGCGCAGGGAGCTTAAAGCTCCGAGCACTTGGCCGACGATCCCCCTGACGGCGTCGCCGATGCTAGCTAGCCTAGATGCGATGTCGGAGAAAAACCTCGATACGTCGCCTGCTAGACGCGAGAGAGCGTCGCCGATGCTGGCGATGCGGTCCCTTACCGCGCTGACAACGTAGTTGATCGCGTCTAGAGCGGGCTTGATGAAGGTGCTCCACAAGCCGTTCACGATGCCCTGCACCGCGCTGACGATCCACGAGACAAAGCCCTTCAGGAGATCCTCCAGCCAGGCTTTGAGCTGCCCTATCGGATCCGTGATGCCGAGCAGCTCGCTGCTGAGGGCTTCGAGGTCGAGGTCTTTGACGGTCAGCGCCACCTCCTCCGCTAGGCTGGCGACCTCCAGCTTCAGCTGCGATAGCTGCTCGACGACGGCAGCCGCTTCCGCGCCGACGGTCTCGGGTTTGAGGGCTTCCGCTGGTAGCGCGTCGATGAGCGACAGCAGGTAGCGCACGTCGTCCAGCTGCGGCAGGTACAGGTCCTCCTCTTGAGCTTTCACGAGAAAAAGAGGATGTGGCAGAGTATTTTAAACTATGCGCTGGAAAGGTACTGTGAAACCGGATGCGATCATCAGCTTCATCTTCGCGATCTCGACCTTCAGCTTCCGCTCCAGCTCATCGTTGTCCTTGACGTCCAAGTGGAAGATCGGGGACCTGTAGCCGCCCCACTCGACGGTGCACGAGACGTGATAGTGGACTTCGCCGTCGAAGCGGACTGACCTGGCGACCTCGACGATCGCGACCTTCGCGTCGAGCACTTGCAGCTCGACGGGGGGAACCTGTATGGTGATCGATTGTCTCGCCCGCGCGCTCATCGCACCTTCATCCTCTTCCTGACCAGACGCTGGAAGCTCTTGACGGCCCTAGCCACCTCCCTACCCTGCTCGACAAGCTCTCTTATGTCGGCGGGCAGGTCGCGCTCGTTCGTGTCGATGCTCGCAAGAGTTAGACCGAACTCCTGCGCGGTCGTGAACAGGTTTGTGAGCGCATCCATGAACTCCTTCTCCTCGGGCGTCATCTCGCGCGCTGGAACAGCGGGCGCCGCAGGTGCAGTAGGCGGTTGAGCGGGCGGTCTAGCCGTCTCTTGCCCGTAGAAAGGTCCTTCCTGGGACACTTTCTCACCGCCGCAGCATACGGGCTATGTCGCTATATACTTTACGTTTCTCAAACGCTTCCGCCCTCTCGAAGCACGCTTGGGCTAGCTCGCCGCGTCTCTTTCGTATTTCGTCTTTAGCCTGCAGAATGTTTTCCGCGAACTCCGAAGGGTCGTAGAGGTGATGCTCGTATAGGATGCCGGTGCGCAGGTGCATAGCATCGTGCGCGTACTGGACGTCGACCACAGGTACCCTGAACGACGTTTCGGGCGTAGTTATCTCTGACAAGGGCTCGTAGTCGGCATGAACTATAGCGCGTCCTGCTGCTAGCGCCTCAAGCGTTGGAAGCCCGAAGCCTTCGGCAAGGGCTGGGTGCGCGTAGAGGTCGAGGGCGTGGTAGAAGCCCCACAGCCATTCCTTCCCCTTCTCGCCGAAGCTGGTTAGCACTAGGGTGTTGGGGCAACCGGCGTAGAACTGCGCAGCTTGGGGCTGGGTGAGGACGACGAACTTGACCGTGGGGTCGCGCTGGGCTACCAGCTTTATCACCTCGGCGAACTGGTCGTGCCCTTTCCGCGAGTAGGCTCCAGCCAAGTACCCTACGACGAAGTCGCTTTCGGAGAAACCCAAGCTCTTGCGAACTTTCGGTCCCCAAGCACCGTAGATGAAGGCTTCTTGTGTGTCCACGCCGTGGTAGACGATGGCTTTCACCCTCGCTCCGGCTTCGACCAGCTTCCTAGCCACGTAGCGCGAGACAGCCACGAACTCCAGCTCGCGGAACACCCAGTCCTCATGGGGAGTGCGGAGGACTTTGCCTTCGACGGTGGCGTACCAGACGTAGCGTTTACCGTCCGCTTTCGCCCTGTAACCGAGGTAGAAGAAGGGCGTCGCCCAGATCGTGTCGAACGCCATCACGATGTAGGTCGCCTGGAAGCGGAGCTGCTGGAATCGTACGGCGTCGGGGTAGAGCATCGGCTCTAGGACGCTGAAACCGTTTTCGCGCAGCACGTCGGCTATGTCCATCGTCACCTTCCGCAATGATACCGCTCTCTCCGACGTTACAGGTAGGACTCTCATCAATATGCAGGACGGGCGGAAGGGTGAAAAGAGTATCGTCTAGAGTGCGTTCAGGGGAAAAGGGAAAAGAAAAAAAGATATTTGATTTGGTACGGCGGAGACCCCGCGTTCAGCGTTCTCAGTACGGTGGGACGGCGCCCAGTATGGCGGTGACGATCTTGTCGAGGATCGCGGCGTCGGCTTTGTACGCGGTGACCCACATGTTCTTCAAGCCGACGATCTCCTTGTTCAGGGTGGCGCCGGTGTGGCTGAACATAGCAGCGGCCACTTTCTGGCCGAAAGCGTAGTACAGCGCGTGGAGACCCGTGGGCACGCCCTCGCTCTCGATGATGCCCCTCACGATGTCAACGACGTTGACGATCGGCGAAGAGGCCGCCTGGTAGCGCAGGTCCATTATCGGTTTGACGGCTGTGATCCTAGCGGTCTGGGTGGTGGCGTCAGGGTACTTGATGTTGTACTTCTCCAACCGGTCCGCAATCTTACGGACGAACGGCATGCTAACCACCTACTATGAGTTTCGAGAGGGTGTCGAGGATCGCTGGATCGCAGCCCTTCTGCGCGAAAGCCGCCTTGAGACCGTTCACGTACGCGGTCAGCGTCGCGCCGCTGTGGCTGAACGCGGCCTTCCTGATCTTCTCGACGAACGCGTAGTAGACTCCGTGCTGACCCGCGGGGACGCCCTTGCTCTCTAGGATGTTCCTAGTCAGCTCGATGATCTCGCTGATGGGTCCGGCTCCAGCCAGCTCCCTCTTCACGGCTATGGGCTTGCTGGCAGCGTACCTAGCGCCGGTGACGTCAGGCGGGGTCTTCGCCGTGAACTTCTCGTACCTCTCTTTCAAGCCCTTTACCAAGGGCATTACGTCTTCCCCGAGGGAAAGGGTTGAGGGAAGCTCTCTATAAGCGCATATAATGCGAGATGAGTCGTACCTGTTAATGGGAGTATTTTAGGCTGCGTGCTCGCATGTTCCCATTCTCTTCCGAATGGGGTTTGCGCTGTCCAGCTTCGTCTCTCTTCCGGTGAAAAGTTGATATCCTGCTCTCCGGTCTCCAGCGCGTGCAACGCCAGCTGCGTGTCGATCCAAACAGGGTGCTGAAAGCGGCTAGAACCGAGGTCTGCCGGTATATGGGGCGACTAGCCCAGATCGCAGAGTACCTAGCGAAGAGAGCGGCGATGAAAGGCGTGGACACGGCTGTATCGTACGAGCGAACCCTGTTCGGGGATAACGTCTACGCGTCGGTCTCGTTCAGGCTCCTGCGAACTTCTCTCGACGAAAAGGAGACTGTGAAGTACTTGGTGACGAGGGCTCGGGCGCTGGAGAAGGTTCTCGACTTCATCAAGCGGGAGCTGGAGGAGCACGGTATATTCTGCGAGGTGAGGTCGCGGGTGACGACGGGACCAAGTCCCGAGGTTCTCGTCGCAACAATGTCCGCCGAGTTCAGGGTCGTCGACGTCGACGTGAACAAGATTCTCTCGAAACCCTTCCTCCGCGCGCTTGTGCTCGGCGGCTCGCAAACCAACGTCGGCATGATGCGAGCGGGAGATATAAAAGCGGTTGAAACCGAAACCTTGATCGAGTATGAGCGTGGAGGTGAGGTTGCTTCTGCCGAGGAGAATATTCGAGCTATTGCAGAGGGAGGCGGAGAAGAGGAACCTTCAGCTGCAGGATCTCATCCTGTTGGCCCTAGAGAAGCTGCTGAGAGAGGGTATCTGAGGTTGAGCAGAGCGGTGCTCAAGTACAACGTCCCCCTGTACGCACTCACGAGACTCGCGCTCGACGGTAGGATAGAGGCGGTGCACGGCGTGGACGAGAAGGGCGCTCCAGCCCTCTACGTGAAGGAGGATGATGTGAGGGAGGTCGCTAAATACATAAGGCTTGAGGAGAAAGAAGCTGGACAGGGTGGGGAGAATGGCGGTTGATGTCTCCCAGATCGACCCTATATTGTCGAAGCTGAACGAAGTGTATAGTGGCACGACGCTGTACCGCGAGAAGATGGACGCGTGGACTCTGCTCAGGGGGATCATGGAGGAGTACGCTTCGGGCAACATCATGGAGAACGAGCTTCCCCCGTACGTCCGCGAGATCGCTGTGACCATCTGCGCTCAGGTTGCCGCCCAAGGCAAATCGTACCCGCCGGAGAAATTGACAGACGAGCTGCTCAACCTCGTGAAGCAGCAGGCTGCAGCGAGCAGCGCGGCGAAGTACATGGCGATGATGGAGCGGCTCAGCCGCGTGCGCGAGAGAGCGAAAGAGAAGAAGGAGGGTCTCAGGGTGCTCTAAGCCGGCTGCGAGAGGTCGATCCACTCGCCCAGCTGGTAGACTATCGGCTTGACGGCGTAGGTTCCCGCTAGGCTAGCCAGCTTTCTCTTCAGCTCCGCAGGCAGACTCTTCCTCTTTGTGACTTGGACAAGCAGGATCTCCCTCTTTTCGGTATCGAGCGCGATCAAGTCGAAAGGTCCGTGGCTGCCGGCGGTTCGGACAACTAGGTAACCCTTCTCTTCGAGGAGCCGCTTAACGTAGTACTCGTAGCGCGCGCCCTTCCGGTAGGGGGACCTTGGCACGGTGCGCTGGCGAACTGCATGTAAAAATGGTTTGCGATGGGAGAAAAAAATGGATGGTTTCGGGAACCTATTGCAATGCGATCTGCAGGTTGGGTTGGACGGGACGCTTGAGACGTTTGCATTTGAGTGTCACGGAGTTTTTGCTGGGTTGGCGTTCTTTCGCGATGGCTTTCCAAGTTACCACTCTCCCGTCGCACTGCACATTGAAGTACTTGATCTCCATGATGTCGATGATGAATGCTACGGCGTCGTGCGGGTCCACCTTGGGGAAGTATTTCCGCAGGATACGTCCTGGGTGCAGCGTGGCGCTCCACGAGACGTATTTTCGAAGCTCGTTGCACATTATTGTGTATGCTGTGTGCAAACGCTCTCGTGTGGGCAGCTGGCTGTACGTCAGAGATCGAGCTTGTAGGGGTTTCATCATCGGTATCCCACCTGCGCTTTGTCTTTATCGTCCCAGAGGAACCGGTACTTCGCCAGCATCTCGAAGACCGCTAGGCGGATGGCTTCGCTTCTCGTGTGGAAGATTCCAGCTTCCACAAGCTTGTCGATGGCGTCGAGCACGGTTGGGGGGATGTGGAACGAGATGATCATCGACGAGGATTTGGGTGCAGGCTTTCTCGCTTTCTTTAGGATCAACCGTTGGTCCGTCACAAGAAGGGTGCGGGTGGGTGGTAAAAAAGGGATGCTGTTCAGAGAATATTCGGGTATGTTTTCTGTATTATCTGCCTGGCTTGGATCAAATCTTTATAGGTGTTGATCGTTAGCCACTGACCTTTAACAGCGTACGCGTACAGCATCCCGTTGGCGGCGAGCGCGGGGAGGGCTGTCGTTTCGACGTCGCCCTTCTCGGGTAGCACCGATATTGCGACATCCTTATCCCAGAAGTAATGCCCGACTGACACATAGAAGGGCGCGAAAACCTGGAGGGCGTTATCCAAAACTGGTTTTTCGATAAACTCGACTACCCTCCCCCTCTCGACCCTAACCAACCCCCAAGGCAGCTTCGGCTTTGCGACAGCTATTGTGGCGCCTCTAGCCGCGCGCGCAGCGAGGTTCCAAGGGTCGTCGAAGAGGAGGTCGTCGCAGTTGCACGCGTAGAATCGGTCCCCGCGCAGCAGGAGCGCTGCCTTCTTGAGCGCGCCTCCCGTGCCCAATTTCTCGCGCTCGTCGACCCAGTACACGTCGAGTTCCTCGATTTTGAAACCCCTAGCGCACACGTATACATCGTCGAAGCCGTGCTTCTTGAGCCAAGCAACCTGCCATTCTAGCAGCGTGACGCCCTCCACGAGTTCAACTAGCGGTTTGGGAACCCAGACGTGCGGCTTCAACCTCCACGACTCCCCACCGGCTAGAATTACGGCTTCCACGGGATTGATCCAGAAAAAGAGGATAGAAAAAAGGTTTCGTTTAGAAGACCGCGCGAACCTTGTATTTACGCTTGCGTCTCTTTCTCAGCGCTACGGCTGCCGCGACCGCGATCCAGTCACGCCGCATCCTTGATCGCCCTCTCCAGCTCCTCCTTGAGCTTCCTCGCGCAGTCCAAGCACATCCTGACTGGGACCTCGACTGTGCAGTAGGGGCAGGGCAGTCTCACAACGATCACTTTGTCCACGATCCTGCCGCACACGTAGCACCACGGCTTCGTCTCCTCCTTCGTCACGATCTGCGCTCTCACTTCGTCTCACCTGCCAGCATCCTGAGGAGTTCTAGGTGGTAGCGCTTCAGCTGCGAGGTCTCCAAAGGCACGTTGTACTTGTCCGCCACCTCCTCCGGCTTCAGCCCCTCCCTCTCCGCTATCACCTTCAGCAGCCGCTCCACCTCCTTCGCCTGCCTAGGGCTCAGTCTCCTGTTCAGTCTCCCGAGGATCTCGATCACCTTGCTCGCCTGAGAGACGGTGAGCTGGCTGGGATCGTCGGGCACAGGGAAACCGACGAGGTGCGAAACCACATCCTTCACGTCGTTCCAAGAAGAAATCTCCCAAGCGATGTTCCAGATCGTCTCGACCTGCGCTGGGGTCGCCGGTCGATCCTGCTCGACCTCGGTCGATTGAGGTTGAGCAACCTCGATCTCAATCGATTGAGGTCGATCAAGTTTGATCGTTTGGCTGCGGGACTCGTAGAAGTCGAGGAGCCGGCGCACCACGTCGCCGAACGGCTCCCTCGGGTGCACCTTGATCTTGGCTAGGCGCTCGTACACGTCCTCCGACACCACGATCTGCCTACCTTTCTTCATCGCTATCGATTGCACTCGACCCCGATTTATCTGCATCGATTGAGATCGATCGAGGTTGATCGGTCGTAGGCGATTCAAGCCTCTTCTCGATTGCCTTCCTCGTCACAGCGAGAAGGTGTAGGAGATCCCGCAGGCGCTCGTCCAGCTCCTCCTTCAATTTGTCACGGTGGAGGACGATATCTAAGGTGTGCCGCCACGCTGAATCCCAGACTGGGGCGATGGCGATGGTCACGTACTCTTCCTCGTACTCGATGACGACCTCGTAATGCTTTCCGCGGATGATCTCGTAGCGCTCCCCGCGGATGACCTCCTCCGAGATCACGGCCTAGCCCACCTCTTTCCGTCTCGCGTCGAAGTATTCTGCTAGAGCCATGCGGATCACATCGCTGCGCGCGAGCCCGTAACGCTTGCGGTACTCCTCGACGGTCTCGAAGAGCTGCTTGGGGAGCTTGACGGTAACCATGATCGACCTATCCTTCTCCTTCTTCTCTTCCATCCCGTTCACCGGTTGTGGTAGTACGATAGTCTTATATGTTTGTTACGCTCTAGCGACGGCGATGGGACATGCCGGTCGTGGTCGTGAGGTGTCCCAAGTGTGGACACCGCTTCACCGTTAAGGTCCCGCGCGAGAAACCGAAGGGCGGGGGCGCTCACTACGCGGAGAAGATCAAGAAGCTGAGCCCGCTGCACTACGAGATACTGCACGTTTTGGCGGTTAAGGGACCTTTGACGAAAGCGCGGATCGGCGGTATCTTGGCGGAGAGGGGGAGACGGGTCTCGGGCAACTCTCTGTCAGGTCGTCTCTCTGAGCTGGCTGGATTGGGTTACGTGGAGTGCGAGTACACGGAGGTGAAGCTGTACGATGCGAAGGCGATGAAGTTCCGCTTCGTCAGGAAGCCGGTGTGGAGGATCACTGATCTCGGGCGTGCGGTTCTGGAGGACCATTTGAAAGGGTTCGTTTAATACTCTTTTTTTATTGTTTCTACATGATGAGGGTGGAGCTTTCTGATGCTCGATAGTGGAAGCGTATCATCTCGTCTAATGCGACGTCGAGGAGCCTGATGACTCCCGCGCGCGTGACAAGCGCCACTTCCACGTCGCCTAGGAGCCTGCCGAGGGCGATGAGCAGGGCTGCGCTGCGGTCTTTCTCGTCTTCGATGCTGTTGATCGTTTCAACCAGTTTCTGCAGCAGCTCCTCTAACTGCTTCTTACGCTCGCTCATCCCCCACCCCCCGCCTGCGCAGGTGCTCTTCAAGCTCGATCAGGTCGAACAGGTCCCTCAGCCGTTCGCCGATCAGCGCTAGACCAAGAGGTGAGAAGAGCTGCAGCAGGTGGATAAGCGCGTGCACCCTGCTCCCCGTCTCAAGGCGGAAGGTTCGGTAGTGGTGCGCGAGGATGATTCCGATGAAGATCCACACTTCCACCATCTCCCGCACCACCTCCGGCGGTAGCGTACCGCCCTCCGCTGTTCGGATGTACTCCTCCATCGCTTTCCTCACCTTCTCGCCGGTCTTCTCCAGCTTCTCGATCTGCTTGTCGCCACTTGCGAATTTCCTAGCCAGCTCGATCAGCTCCCTATCAGACATATGTCTACCCGTTCGTATCTGTAAAACGGTGATAGATGTTACTATCGTTTCGCCGCGCCGAAAAAAGAGGTGGAAGAACCCCTTTCCGGATATTCTGGGAGCGAAAAAAAATATGGTTTTTCAGTCGGCAGCCCGCGCCCCAGTTGCGCGTCTTAACAGCTCGACCTGCTGACGCTTGAGATCCAAGTACTCGCTGTACATCTTGCGTTGTTCCTCTAGTACCTGCTCTAGACGCTGGAGCACCTCAACGAGCACCTCGCCAACAGCGGACTCGCTGATCAGCGTAGCCACCTTGGGGGCTGCGGACTTGGCGACAGCGTCGGCGAGAGCCCTAGCCCATTGTATCGCCATCTCCTGAGCCTCCGCCTCGCTGGTGGCGGCAACCGACGGCGCTGCTGGGTGACCGATCACGTTCCTTGTTAACCAGAGACTCCTAGCGACTGTCCCAGGTGTCGGCAAGTTCGGCATCCGTGCACTAATATCCCATCTGATGATTGCCCGTACTATGGGCGTCCTAGTGCGCTCATCGATACCCCACCCAGTCGCGTACCAAGCACCGCTTTGGAAAGCGAGCTTCTCCAAAGCCTTGGGACCCCATTGAGCAGGGAGAGGTCCTTGCGCAACTGCTACTGAACCAATCCTCTGCATTAAGCTCGCCGATGGAATCTGGTCTGCTCTCGCGCGAGCCTCAGCTAAGACGGTCTCGGGACTCTGGAGTAAAGCCCTAAGGGTGCGAAGCGCCCCGTCCCTCTCTCGCACCAACACGTCTACACCGTCTGCCAGTCTCTGCAGCTCTTGTGAGAAAAGCCCTTGTCGCACTACCTCGGGGTCTCGGTCTCCCACGGCACCCACTAAGGCGATCGTTCTATCAATGTCGGTAGCTCCCTGTATCCTGCCGAGCAGATAGTTGTTGAGCGTTAACGCCGAGGGTCCGAGGAATATCGGCTTGACGCGCTGGAACATTTGTAGGAACTGGACGCTGCTCTCGTGGTGATCAATAAACGTTATTTCGTGCCGGAGGGCTAGGTCCTCCAAGCCCCTGACGAATGCGCTGGGGTTTTTCAGGTCGATGGGGATGTCGACAAGTATGATACGTAACGAGGTCGGCGCGGCGCTGTAGAGGTTCTGGAGCGTGGCAACTAGGTTTTCGGGAGCGGTCTGCGGGAAGTTGGCGTAGATCTCTGCGGCACCGAAAGCCTTGGCAGCGAGGTACCCCGCGCTCACCCCGTGGGTGTCGAAGTGGGCAACCACGACGGTCGGTAGACTGGCTCCGCTAACGGGCGCGGGTGCCTGAATTGGGGTTATTTTCTCCGCCATTTCTGCCTCCCCGAGAACCCCTTCACACCGATGGTATAAATGGCTTGCGGTGTATGGCGGAAGTATTGCGGATGTATGGCTGAAGCGGGCATAACGTATATATATCAGATATCGCTTGTATGCCGCGATGGAGGGGAAAATGGAGAGGGAAAGGGAGCTGGCGCGGAGGGGCTGGTTGCTGGCTAGGCGGCTGTTCCGCCAGATGGATCGTTTCGACAAGTTCGACGTCGTCCTGATGCACTTGGACTCGATACTGGCAGCGATCGGTAAAGAGGACGTGAAGTACGTGCTCTCGTTCTACGACCTCGGTGAATTGAGGGCGAAGCTGCGGAGCTACGCTGAGCGGTGCAAAGCGCTCGCCGACCGCATCGACGAGCTGCTGCGGGAGGGGATGGGGGCGCAGGTTCAGTAAAACCCCTGTTTTTTACTCTTTTTGATTATTTCGCCGACTAAAAAAATTATGCGCGTCTCTTGGCGTAGGGGTTTTTGCCGAGCTTGTTGAGACACCTGTATACGCGGTCGATGAGACGGGGCTGGAAGTTCTGCTCCATCGCCTCCATCACCCCCCGCCACTCCTCCCTATCGAATATCTTAGCCAATGTGGCTCCAGCGAGCAGAGTCTCGAACGCCGCTACCGCGATCTCGGTCGCTAGGTCGATGGTGTCGCGCTGGAGCGGCTCGCCCATCTGCCTGTTCACGAAGTCGCCGTACTCCACCATAGCTTCCAGCATCCTTCTGCGCAGCTCGGCGTACCTTTTTTGTATCTCCGGCGACGCCCAGCGCGCGCGCTCGTACATACTCTGGACGCGAGCCTGAGCCTCGAACAATTTGCCGAGGAAGGTGCTCACTTCCTCTCACCCCATAGGAGGGGGCAATGGTGTTTCCGCTCCTTCGCGCTCAGTAGATAGGGTCGGAACATTATGTCGATGGGCTTCCCCGATTTGGTGCAGATGAATATGTCTCCCTCCCTCCTTTTCAAGTGGGGACAGATGTCGATAGCCACGACGCTCTCACCCTTCGATCATCAGCTTGAACCTCTCGACCTTGCGTCCGCGCCTATCTAACACGTCGACTATCAGCTCCCTTGCGTACTCTGGGATCTCGACGGACCAAGCCTTGACCCCCGCTTCCACGTTCAGCAGATAGAGCGAGGGGCGCGCAGCTACGTTGTCGTTGAACTTCGAAGCGAAGCTTTTGATTCGCAACAGCCATTCGCGCCTAAGGGATTTGCCTTCTTTGTGGAGACGCTTGAAGAAGTTGAGCATCGCTTTGGAATATGCGATGTCGATCAGCAGAGACTTCCAGAAGTCCGGCGCCCTTCTCTGCGAGAACGCTATGACCGCTGCCAAGGGATCCTCTAGCTGCTGGATCAGCGGGAGAAGCTCGGGCGCCACGTCTTCGGACATCATTATGGCGAGGGCGTCGCTCTCGTGCGTGGGACGCTTATACTTCTTCGCCATTCCCTGTCACCCCTCAGAACCGAAGTATTTTGAAAACACTCTGACGAATTCGTCGTCGTCGATGCACCAATTGTTGACTGCTCGGAAGAACACATTTTTCAAATCTATAATGAATTCCCTCGCCTCCTTTGGAAACATTGAAACTTTCGTCTGCTTCAGAAGTATTGTCCCCCCCTCGTAAAAGTCGCCCCGCACTCTTTCATATCTCAAGGTTCCCGTACAGACCACCACGGAGGGAGTTAATTTTGGGAGCCCAAGCTCGTCACAGTCGAAAACAACGATCAGCGACGCGCCGCGCGCGAAGACGTGGAAAGTTAGCGATTCTGGTTTGAACGCGATTTCGATATCACCACCCCGCTCGGCTTTCCTTACAAAATACTGCAACGCTCTGTAGAGAATCTGCATCGGCAGCGGAAACTTAGATACTTTGGTAACCGCTTCAGTAACTGCGTCCTCGCGTCCGCTCATTCCTCCTCGCCTCTGCCGTACCACTCCTCGATCTCTTCTTCGCTGGGTAAAATCGTTAGGAATTCCTCGGCGTCTTTGGATGTCTCGTGCACTAATGCTAAGAACGAGTGCAGGTCCCGCAGCTTCAAGTATTGTAATTTAGTGATCAAAATGTCGATGTCTTGGAGCAGCTTGGTGTTGTCCCTGTACTTCGTCTTCATAGCCAGCAACCGCAGCGTCGCCTTAGACTTCCAAGCACTAAAGCTCCTAACCATTGCTCTCACCCCTCTGTGCCAATTGTCTTGCCGTGATCTTGCACGCCTCCACGTCCCGCATCAGCGATGCGATCGCCTTCAGCGTGACTGTGTCTGCCGTGTTCTCCAGCTCGGTGTACGCTTTGTACAGTTCATCGAAAGCTTTCTCGAGGTACTGCGCAACTTTCTCTAGTCTGTTGCCCTCCTCGACGGTCACATCGGCCACTTTGCCGATCTCCTCAGCCAGCTTCTCGATATCGTCTCCGTTATACGCCTTCTCCCACCTAGTCCATCTATCGTTCCAGCGGAACCCGAGCTGCTTCAACGTATTCCTGATCTCGTAGGTGTCCCCCGCGACATAGATCACGTTCGCTGTCTTCACCAACCTGACCTTCGGCTTGTCGATCGGGATCTCGCGTCTTCCGGCGGTTTCTCTGTAGAACTCGATTTTCTTCCCATCTTTGGCAACAAAGTAGTAGACCCACCAGCTTTCCACAACTTTGAACTTCCTATCGTTCCTCAGCTCCTCTCTCTCTTTCTTTTCCTCTTTAACCTCCACGTCGCCCTCTCCGTAGATGATCTCCCAGCCTTTGCTGCCGCTGCTCGTCTTTGTGGTGCTCACCACGGCTTCCACGGTGTTGACTGGGATGTAGACGTAGATGTGCGCGTTCTTCGAGCTGCTGCTGTTCTCCACTCTGACCTCCGTGTTACCGATGGTTTTCCTCGCAACCATCCCTTTCGGCGGGTAACCGATACTGGCTGGGTTCACAACCGTGCCATCCTTCAGGATCGCGATGGCTATGCTGTGCTGTCCGTAGCTGCCCCACGTGTTGTACCAGATTTTGACTTCCTGGTTAACCGCAACCTGCTCTCCCATCTCTCACCACCCGTTCTCGAAGTACTCGGGGTCGTAGTCGGGCTCGGGCAGGGGTGTCGACTCGGGCTCGAACCACTCCTCGAAGGGGTTGGTCTCGATGGGTTCCTCGCTGTCTATCCTCAAGGCGGCTCTGACGAAGCCCTCCACCATCTCGGGATCCTTGTGTGCGATCCACGCGCTCTCAGCGAAGTCGCGCACCCTTTCGGGGATGTCCCCTTTGAATTCCACCACATATTTTCTCCCCCTCTTTATCAGGCGAATCTGGGGCTTGTCGGTGTCTTCGGACGACAGCTCGTCCGGCTCGTATGGTCCGCCGACTTCCTTCTCCTCGATGTCCAGAACCAGAACCCAGATCTTCTCCTTCAAGCCCGTCGGGGTGGCGGGCGCCGTCCCCTGGGGCGCGGGGACGGTCGCTGCCCTAGCTTTGCGCCCCGCTTTGGCGGTCGCACCCCGAGACCTATTTTTCTCGGACCTCATCGGTCCTCAAGACACCTTGGAAACCCCCCCTTATAAATGCACCGGTGAACGCCGAAACTAATGCACCGTAAACGATCCGGTAAACTTCCTCCAGAAATGTTTGATTTATTGTTCTAAAACGCTTGTTACCGACTCACTTGAGCGGAGTATTGGCTTTCTAACCACGGATCTGCGCCACTCTTCGAGGAAAAGGAACGGCAGCGTCACAGCTTCGAGCAGCTCGTCCAAGCCCGTCAACCTCGCCAGCAGAGCGACGAGCGCCAGCAGGATCCTATCGGCGATTCTCACGGCTAGGTTCCCTCGTCTCCTTCATCCGTCTCTCGACGGTCTCGAGTATCCTGCGCATATCTCTCTCTACCATAAGCACGGTTCGCCGGAGGAGTCGCTTGAAGTGGCGCTCGCAGAGGTAGACGGCGAACTTGGTTTCTCCGTACGTGCAGATCAGGCGGAGGGCGGCCGGTTTCCGGCAGGGCTTCTCGGGCGTGTAGGGACCGAGCGGGTAGTCTACGCTGTACCTGTGCATATGGTCGCGCGCTAGGTTCCACTCGCACCTCTTCCTGCTGCGCTTGAGGACTTCGAAGGCGATGATCCGCCGCCCGTCGAGCAAGCCGTTAGCCCGCGCCATCAGGATGGCGTACGCGACCCTCTCGTCGACGGTCAGGTTGCAGTCCTTGAGACGGATGTACCGTTCCATCAGATCTCACCCGACGGTTGCGATGTCTTCAGCACTTCTTTGAAGGTTTCTTTGCCGAGTCGCGGTATAAGCGTCTCGAGCAAGCCTGCGAGCCGGTAGATGACGTGCTCGACGGCGTTGATGGTCGCGGTGATCAACGCGTCGTTGACCGCGCGCATCGGCGTGACGATGAACACCGCGTCGTCGTGGTTCCTGAACGACGCGACGGGCACCAGCCACAGGCCGTGGCTGCGCTGCTCGTCGTAATCGATGAACACCTTCCTGATGCCGGTCAGCCGTATGATCTCGCTCTGCCCGACGAAGACGGAGACTTTGGCTATTCCCCGCCTGTCGATCTCCACGATCGCGTAGGGAACCGTCCCAGACATCCCTCAACCACCCCCCTCTTTGCTGCACCCCGCTCTCTCCAGCAACCAGCGGATGACGTCGTCGAGCGAGCGCAGCTTCAGCTCCAGCTTCAGCTCCACCAGCCTACGCCACGTCCCCTCTGAAACGTGAATTGTCTTCAATTCCTTCTTCATCTTCCCCCACCCTTCTCCAGCCTGCTCGCCACTTGACGTGCGATAAGCAGCAGGGTCTCCTCGGTGTAACCGTACTTCCTCGAGTACTCGTCCACCAATTCGGAAACGACCGCGTCCCACTCCGACCGCGGCGTCCTCTTCAGCTTCTTCCGCAGCTGCTTGACGAACTTATTGAGACGCTTCCGGCTCTCGTGCGCTGCGAGCCACATCCGCAGGCTGAGGTACGCCCACTCGACGGCTGTGACCGATGCCATAGTCACTCACCCGCCTTCTTCACCGTGAAAACGGCAATGCACGCTACGAGACCTGAGAGCGTCGCCAGCAGCAGCGAGACGACGAGCGCGAAGAGTGGGTCTAGGGTGCGGGTCGTCGCGATCTTGAACAGCGCGTCCATAAAGATGGAGACGAAGAACACGCAGGCTGCGACCGCGAACGCGAACATCGCCGAAGCAACCAGCATCACTATGACATCCGCCACGACGTCGACCCATTCTATTCCCATCGCGGATGACAGTAGAAAAAGTGGTATTTGTATCAAATGGTCAAAATACCATACCGCGTTAGCGCCCAACCACGTGTCTAGCTGCGTCCTCCCTGTTCTTGTAGAGAACCCTGCGCTCTAGGTTCACTTCGATTCTGCGACCGCAGTAGCGGCAGCGCACCGCCTTGGTCCACCGCGTCACAATCACGAACGAGCGGTGGCAGTAGGGACAGGTGATCACAGCGTACTTGTGGTCGCGCATAACTCTGTCCCCTTACCACCTGAATATCACGAGAACCCTGTACTTCCTTCCCTCCTCCGCCGGCAACCCCCTTTTCTTCAGCTCCCCGCCGTCCATCTCCACCACTTCGAACGCGGTTACGCCCTCCAATACTCCCTCGCTGATAGAGTACTTGCCGTCTGGTCCGTACAATACGAAGTCAACCAAGATCTCGCGCTTGAAACCGTGATCAGCGTACACCGTCACGTGCGGCTTACCGGCCAAGTTCTCGATGTCTAGTATCACGCTACCCCACCCGCCCTGTGCACCAGAGTATGGCTATAAGCGTTGCGAAAGCCAGCGCGCCGAAGAGCGCCATCAACGCGAGAGCTGCGAGCAGGTTGAGCAGGGCGGTCAAGGTCCACGTCGAGATCAGCAGGTAGAACGATTCGATAGCGTACGACGTGGCGAAGACCGCGAGCGTGAACACGACGCTGTAGATGATGAACAGGGGGACGCACTTCAGGTACTTAAGCCACCCAGCGCCCATCCGATCCCACCCTGATCAGTTCTTCCAACTCCTTCACCTTTATCTTCCTGTCGCAGTCCCTGATCACGAAGACTTTGAAACCGAGACGTGTCAGCTCCGCGTCCTTCCGCATATCCCTCTCCGCGTTCCGCTGCAACTTCGGTATCCAGTAACCTTGGTTGGATTTCGGGAACTTGGAGAGTCTACACCCCTTGTGGGGGTGCCAGAAGCAGGAGCGGTACTCGACGATCAAACGGAGATCGGGGATGAGGAAGTCCACCCTCCATCGACCAACCTTGGCTTGGTAGACGTATTCAACCCCGAGCTTGTCGAACAGTCTCCGCAACTCCAGCTCCGACTTGGTGCCCGCCCCCCGTATCCTGCGCATTATTTCTGACCTCTTTTCGGGGGTGAAGATGTCCGTCATACCGCGTCACCGAGATAGTCTGCGAACGCGCGACGGAAGTAGGGCAACCGCCACTCCTCCTCGCGGGGCGGCTCCCTCGCCGGTAAGCCGAGCGTCCTAGCCAGCGCGACCGCCAGCCGGTACGCTAGGATCGGCGGGACGGCCTCGCCAACCAGCCGGTACTTCTTCGTCGTCGACACGTTGGCTGGGAACTTCCACCAGTCGGGGAACGACTGGCCGCGGAGGCACTCTTTGACGCTCAACCGGCGGGGC
>Ga0080004_1135914_pt1 | contig 16702 bp, 21 predicted proteins | sample WasSprMetagenome_FD_69207 | JGI IMG/M metagenome (GOLD analysis project Ga0080004, IMG submission 69207) | Sulfidic aquatic microbial communities from Washburn Spring, Yellowstone National Park, USA - WS (SPADES assembly) (version 2) | ecosystem: Environmental > Aquatic > Thermal springs > Hot... | reverse complement strand
TTATAATTTCAAAGGATTGGATAGCAGTGGCTAATAGGTTAGTTCCTGTGCTTGGTACAGGGACTATGACATCTCCCAAATACCGCCTGTCGGGATCGGAGATGTCTGAAATGGCGGAATATAAATATCCCGACCCAAGCTGTGCAAACTGATTTTTTACTTTTTTACAGTTTTTTACAGTTTTGTACAGTTTGGTTAACCAGGTAAAAATTAAAATGGAGCTAATAATTGGTTTAATCGCATTGATAGTTTTAATTTTTATGATTAGAAAGGCTGGAGTTAGAGAGTCTAATAGAAATTTAGCTTCTAATTTGCAACCACCACAAAATATTCCACAGTATACATCAAATACACAAAACATTCCACAGAATACACCACCACAAAACAACTCAAACGCATTGAACGACATAACAAAAGCCGGATTAATTGGAACTGCTACAGGCTTAGGACTAATCGGAGCAGGAATGCTTTTAAACAGAAATAACTATTACAATCCTTACGAAAAACCTGACACAGCACTTGCAGAACATCTACATGACTTAATATGGCACGATGACTGTAATAAATGTGATAATGATATAATTTACAACACCTTTTCAAGCTGTGACGATACAGGCTCTGATCATTCAAACTCTTCATGTAGTAGCTCATGGGATGATAACTATGACAATAACCACCATGACGATGGCTATTCCTGGAATTCTTGGGATAGCAACGATGATGGTTATTCTTGGAATTCTTGGGACAGCGGAGATGATAGCTCCTGGTAAAAAGTTAAATGGAGGTGGCTTAGATGGATTTAACACCTTTATTCACTGCAATCGGGTTATTCATACTAATTTTAGTAGCTTTAATAGTTAAAGGTATCACATCATCTGATAGTACTGTATCATCCGATTCTGTTTATTCTTACGATGATTCAAGAAGATTTTACTATCTTACCGATTACTCATCAGACTGGTATTCGGGCGATAATTCAGACTCTTCAAAAAGCTCATCTTTAATTTCAGGTAGTTACGATTATCTAAATTCAAGCTCTTCAGATTATCTTACCGACCCTGCTTATGCTTGTTTGCCCGGTAATATTTACCATGACACAATTTGCGAAAGTTCTTTTTTAAGCTCAATTTTTGATGACTCTTTTAGCTCATCTTGGAGTTCTTTGGATAGCTTATGGGATAGCTCCTCTTGGGATTCATGGGATTCATGGAGTAGCTCAAGCAGTAGCGATTGGTAAAGTTATAATTTTTCTATCATCTTTTTTAATCTTTCGTAATCAGCCTTGCTTAATGTTTTATCTTTATATACATAACTTTCAAGCTCTCTTGCAAACGTTAAAAGTTTTTGCTTAAGCTCTATACTCTCTACTCTTGAGATAAACTCCTCTAATCCTTCATTTTCCTTTCTTTCATAGCCATACTTTTTTAGTCTTTTGTTTAACATATTTAGCAATCTTTTTTCATAAGGCTGTTTTAAGTATTTGATAAATAAAAATGTTAAATAGCCTGCCAATAGCAAAAGCATTGTAAAAATCAGATAGTTTTTGTTAAATTCAAACTCTATCTTTTTAAAATCTTTGATGTTAGAAAAGCTTTTTTTAACTTTGTTGAAAAGTTCAACTTGCTTAGAAAAATCATAGTTTACGATAAAGGTTGTGTAGTAGTAATTTATAGTATCAAGCCAAAGTTTTAATTTGTTTAGCCTTTTTTCTCTTTCGATGATTGTATTTCTTGCCGCCGGTGTAGGGTCAAATCTTATCCAATGTTTGTTTATGTATGCTTCAACCCAAACGTGTGCATCTTTTTGTTTAACTATGTAATAGTTGGCTGTTTGGTTATAAGTAGCTGTCTTATAACCCCCTACAAGCCTTGCAGGTATGCCGTTTAACCTAAGCAGTAAAACCATTGATGATGCGAAATATTCACAGTTTCCTTGCTTTTTTACAAACAGAAAGTCATAAATAGGGTCTTGGCTAACAGATAGGTTTTGTAATGAGTATGTATAACTTTTTAAAAACTTCTCTATGTTTTTTGCCGTATCTTCTTCGTCATTTCCTTTTAAATCTTTGGCTAATTTGACTATAGATTCATTTAATTTTGGAAGCTGTAAGTATTCATCCTTAGATTTTAACTCTTCATAGTATCTATCGTTGATAAAAGAAATACCCGAGTATTTAATTTTGTTGAATACAGGCTTATCAACAACGTATGTTTTATCCATTCTTGGAGTAATAAAATAACCGCTCAGCTGTGATATTGCATAAGGATATTCAACGGTAAACAAATAAACATCTGAATGTGGTTCTAAGTAAACTGTGTATTCATATTTTTTACCAAACAATCTTCTTGCCTTAACCGCTGAAAATAAATCCTTAGACATCCACTGTTTTCCATCAAAGTAATTCCAAGTTAAACCCCTTAAGTAAATTTCTCCGATATTCTCTCCCGAAACTCTCATCACGACAGAATCATCTTCTTGAATGTTTGAAACATCACCAAGTTTTACATCTTGAGAAAATCCGGTTGAAGCTTTTCCTTGACCTTGCAGAAAGTTTAAAAATGGATAATTGCTCCTTGGCAGTGTAAAAAATAGAAAAATCGTAAAAGGAATAGAAAGTAGCGGAATAATAGCTGTTTTAATCAAAATTCTTTTTATTACGTTAATATCTAACTCTATCTCTTTATTCTGCTGGTAGTAAGTTAAAAGTATTACTGATGCGTTTATAAAAAAGATTAATACAAAGAGATACAGTAAAAATATCATGCTGGTTGAAAGAATAGTGTATCCTGCAAAGAGTAGAATGATTAACAAATATATCTGCATGTAATCTCTGAATGCTTTTTCTTCAAGAAGTTTTAAACCAAGTAAGACTAAAAGAGTTTCCACCGAAGGCTGAACGATATTGTCAGGATTTACTCTTAAGACCAATAATATTACAAATAAAACACCGATAATGTTTATAAACGTTCTATTTATGTTTAAAGGCTTTTTAAAATCTTTGTAGGCTGAAAGTGTGTATAAAGCTATAAAAATAAAGCTGTATGCCGGACTAACTTCTTTAAAAATCAATAGAAAAATAAACAAACTTCCTACGTAAGCATTTATCTTAACTATGTTTTCAACTGATAGCTTCATCTTTCATTCCGTATAATGCAAGCTTTGTAAGAAGTTTATTTCTATCTGATTTATCTTGTAGATTATAGGTTGTATTTTCTACTTTTACAAATGTGTTTTCAAACTTTTTATGATTTACTGCTAAGTAAGTGATGCAGGATATTTTTGATTCTAAATCCATGTTTATCTTCTCAAATTCTATTATTGTTGGCGCTGATTGAATGGCTGACAGGACTTTCTCTTTTAGAATTTCCGATTTCGTCGAAGCCTTCCAATCTATGTACTTAACCGGCGTTCCAAAATTGTAATCTCTAAGTCCTAAAAAGTCTCCTTCATACCCTTGCTTTTCTATAACCTGACCTTCTGATTTTTGCTTAGCTTTAATTTTATAGTCTGATATTTGAAATAAATTACATTCTTTTGGCTCGGGAAAAACTACTTTTTTAGCATCTACTTTTAAAGTAAAACATCTTTCAAAAAAGTTAAAAGGAAATACTGAACAGACTTTGGCTTCTTTTATGATAAAAATACCTCTCTTGTCAACTGATATTTTCATCTTTCCTTCTCCCTCTTTTTCTGCATACGGAATTAGCACACTTTTATCGTTTATCAATACTTTAGTCAAAAACATTGGCATAAAGGCTTTTTTGTTTATTGCTTTAACGGTTAGATAAAACTCTTTTTTTGCAAAAACTTCCTCCGGAAATTCTACCCATATGTCTATTTTAGATATATTTCTCTTTCCAAAGTATCCTGAAATTCCCATAAAGCTAAGTAAGGCTGAAACTATCAAAAATAGTAAGTTGTTTCCTGTGTTTACAGCAGCAATGCCAAGAAGTATGGTAATAAGGATATAAAGCCAACCTGCTTTTGTTATCTTTATCATATAGGTGTTGGAATGCTTTCAACGATTGTTTTTATAATCTCTTCTTTTTGAGATTCATACTCTGGTTTGAAGATTACTCTGTGTGGAATTACATATTTATAAAGTTTTTTAATATCTTCCGGAATGACAAAATCTCTGCCTTCCATGTATGCGTTTGTTTTGGCAGTGCTTACGATTGCAAGGGTTCCCCTTGTTGACAAACCGGACTCAAGATATTTGCTCTCCCTGGTAGCCCATACAATATCAAGAATGTAATCAGCTATTTTGTCTGACACATAAACGTTTTTAATCTCTTCTTGGATTTTTATAATCTCTTCTTTTGATATGAAAGGTTGTATTTTATAAAGCTCTTCTCTTTTACTACCACCTTTGATAATCTCTTTTTCCGCCTCTCTGGATGGGTATCCGATGGAGATTTTCATTAAAAATCTGTCTAACTGAGATTCTGGAAGTGGAAATGTTCCATACTGTTCAACTGGGTTTTGTGTTGCGATTACAAAAAATGGCTCTGGTAATTTATAAGTTTTTCCATCTACTGTAACCTGCTTTTCCCCCATTGCCTCAAGAAGTGCTGACTGGGTTTTTGGCGTTGCCCTGTTTATCTCATCAACAAGAATGATGTTATTGAAAATAGGACCGAGCTTAAACTCAAACTCGTTTGTGTTTTTGTTATATATAGAAACTCCGATTATATCAGATGGTAGTAAGTCGGAAGTAGCTTGCACTCTTCCATAATCCAGCCCTAAGGTTTTAGCTATTCCTATGGCAAGGGTCGTTTTGCCAAGGCCGGGCAGGTCTTCTATCAAAAGATGCCCTTTTGAGAATAAACATATTAATGTAAGCTCAATAGCTTTTTCTTTCCCATGGAGATAGCTTGATAAAAAGTCTATTATGTTTTTAAATTCAGCTCTCATAAATCACCCTTAAAATTCAATGTTATCAATAAGCCTTGTATTTCCTATATATACCGCTACAGCCAACACGTCTGATTTCTTCACTTTATCCACAGGTTTTAACGTATTGCTATCAACGATTTCTACATACTGAATTTCTTTTAGATGTTTTGCTTGGGATATTATCTGTCTTACTTTTACTTTTAAAAGATTTGGGTCTGTTATTCCATCTTCAAACATTCTTTTTGCTTCAAACAATGCTTTACTAATATAAAGTGCCGATTCCCTCTCTTCATCAGATAGATATTTATTTCGTGAAGACATGGCTAAACCATCCGGCTCTCTTACAACCGGACAGCCAACTACATTGACCGGAAAGTTTAAATCTTTGACCATCCTTTGAATAACTTTAAGTTGCTGAAAATCCTTTTTTCCAAAGTATGCGTTATCCGGACAGACTATGTTAAAAAGCTTTGCTACAACTGTTGCCACACCCTTAAAATGACCCGGTCTAAAATCTCCACACAAACCTTTTGAAAGCTCTGCAACTTCAACGTAAGTTTGAAACCCGTCAGGATACATTTCTTCATAGCTTGGATAGAATATATAATCCACATTTTCTCTTTCACAGAGGCTTTTATCTCTTTCAAAGTCTCTTGGATATCTTCCAAAATCCTCGTTGGCTCCAAACTGTATTGGATTTACAAATATACTAACGACTGTAATATCGTTTTCTCTTTTGCTGCATCTGATTAAAGACAGATGACCTTCATGAAGATAGCCCATAGTAGGGACAAAGCCTATTTTTTTACCTTGCTTTTTTAACGATAGCATCAAAGTTTGCATTTGGCCTGGATTTGTAATTACTTCCATCACATACTACCGGATGTTAAGTATTTGATAAACTTTTCGTTTTGACTTTTGTTTAAAATAGATTGAATTGCTTTAAGTAAATTTATATCTAAAACTGTAAGCTCTGTTTTTAACTTTGCTATTTCGATAACAAGATTTTTTATTTTCTGTGGGTCGTTAGATTTATAAACCGTATCTAATAGTTCTGACTCCTTGTCTTTTAAAATTCTTGCTTTTCCAAGCATTATTGGAAAGTATTTATCATACTCAGCTTTTATAAGCTCAATTTGTTTCGGAGACAATTCCAAATCCATTTTTTGAAGTAAAGATGGGTCATATGGTGTGAATCTTGCTACAAGATAGTATTTATCCATCCAAGCATAATCATTTGGAGAAGAGCTGAAAGATGGACTTATAAATGTTAATAAAAATCCAAATCCAAAAATAAATTTTTTCATTGTTTTACCTCGTATAAATTACAATTTTTTTAGCTCTTGGGTACAGATTATCTAATAGAAACCAACCTGCAAGAAATCCGCCAATATGGGCATACCAAGCTACACCGCCAAGAGATGTTGGAATAAACATGGCTGATAAAACTTGAATAACAAACCAATAGCCTATAAAAAACCAAGCAGGAAGAGCAAAGATAAGGAATATAAACGGTGGAATAACTGCATAAACTCTTGCAAAAGGATAAAGCTTTCCGTAAGCCGCTATTATACCGCTAATTGCTCCGGATGCTCCAACCATAGGTATGTTTATGTCTCCCATTAAAATAGCAACTGCAGATTGAAGTATCGCAGCAGCAAATCCGGACAAAAAGTATAAAATTAAAAATCTAAATTTTCCAAGTGCATCTTCAACATTATTGCCAAAAATCCATAAAAACAGCATATTTCCAAAAATATGTGCAATATTTCCATGAATAAACATATGTGTTATAAAATTTAAAAGATTAAAATGAATAAGGTCAAGAGGAAGGAGTCCATAAGTCCTAACGAATATTTCAAGCTCTTCGTCGGATAAACTCATTTCATGCAAAAAAACTCCTACATTAACACCTATCAAAAGTAAAGTTATTAATGGGAATGACCTTGTAGGAATATCATCTTTAATTGGTATCATTATTTAAAACCTCTTTTTTCTTAGGCATCTCCATTGTAGAAACCAAGCCAAGCCAAATAACGGTCAGTATGATTAAGAATATAAAATTAAAGTTTGCTGATTCATCTAATTTTAATAAATAGCCACCAACGCCGCCCCCAACAAAAGCACCAACAAACTGAGCAGTGTTAAACACTCCAGAAGCTGTTCCCTTAACATGAGGTTTTGCATACTTACTCATCAGCGATGGCATAATCGGCTCTAACATCATAAACCCAGTAAAGTAGACAACTATCGCTAAAACTGTAAGGTAAAAGTTATTTTTAAACATTAAAAACATTATAAATGAAGCTATCAACACTAAAATTGCAAGCATTTTAACTTCTTTTATTTTATTTTTCCTTTCGGCAATTATTGTAGATGGAACCATGATAAATAATCCTACTAAAAACATGAGTAAGTAAATTTTCCATAAATCTTTTACATCGATCGTATGCTGATGTGCAAAGATAATAGGAACTGCTGTAAACACAGCCGTTAATGTCATATGCAACACAAACATTCCAAAGTCCATTTTTAGAAGATTTTTATCTTTTAAAACAATACCCAAATATGATGATGTAAACTCTGCATCATCGTGGTGTTTAACTATAGGAGGCTCTTTTATTCCAAAGATTATGTAAGGCAGAGAAATTAGACCAAGTATTCCTGTAAATGTAAACACGCCGGCTAAACCAAAATGAGAAGCAATCAGTGGTCCTAATACCATGCCAAAAGCAAAAGCCATACCTATAGATGCACCGATAGTAGCCATTGCTCTTGTTCTTATCTCTTCTCTTGTCATATCTGCAAGAAGTGCAATAACTACAGAAGAAACAGCACCTATACCTTGCAAAAATCTACCAATGATTAAAAGATGTATATTTTCTATACTTGCAGCGTAGGCTGATAAAAAGCTTCCAAGAATAAATATTATCGTGCTTGTTATTATTATTGGCTTTCTACCAATCTTATCACTCCAAAGCCCGTAAGGTATCTGAAAAATAGCCTGCGTAAGACCGTAAGAACCTATTGCAAGACCGGCAAGAAATGCATCTGAACCTGGCATATTCTTAGCATAAATACTTAACACCGGTAAAGCTAAAAATAGTCCAAGCATTCTTAGTGCAAAAACAAAAGCTAAACCTAAGGTAATCTTTTTCTCTTCCGGTAAAAAATCTTTATCTATCATTTGTTTTCCTCCATAAATTCAAATTTGTATCCTCTGTTCATAAGCTCCATGGCAGCATCTTTTGGATTTAGATTCTCATAAAGAACTCTATAAACTTGATAAGAAATTGGCAGCTCAATATTGTATTTATTTTTTATGTCACAAACTGCTTTCACAGTTGTATAACCTTCTACAACTTGCCCTACTTTTTTTAATGCTTCTTCTACAGAGTATCCTTGACCAATAAGCATTCCAAACGTCCTATTTCTTGATAATTCTCCCGTTGCAGTCAAGACCAAATCTCCAAGCCCAGATAGTCCGTAAACTGTCTGTGGATTTCCACCATATATTTTTACTATCTTACTGATTTCATACAAACCCCTTGTGATTAAACTCGCCCTTGCATTATTCCCAAAACCAAGTCCATCACTTATCCCGGTTGCTATTGCTATCACGTTTTTAATAGCTCCTCCAACTTCTGCACCTACCAAATCATCAGAAAGATATACTCTAAAAGTCTTTGTATTTAAATAACTTAAAAGTTTATTACCTATTTCTGTATTTCCGGCCAAGACAACAGCCGTTGGCAGTCCTTTTATTACCTCCTTTGCAAATGATGGACCGGACAAAGCAAATATATATTTTTTATCAATGCTGAGACTTTCTTCTATGATATCAGACACAAGCTTTAGACTTTCTATTTCTATTCCTTTTGATGCAGAAATTACAGGCTTGTTTTCTATCTTTACTCTTGACAGTGTCTGTCTAATATACTGTGTAGGAATTACTACGATGAGAATATCGCTTTTGTTTATCAATTCTTGCAAATCAAAGATTGGTTTAATGTTTATATTTAGCTTAATATCCGGATGGTATTTTACATTTATGTTTGAATTTTTAACGCTATCTAAAACTTCTTTATCTATATCCCAAATAAAAACATTTTCAAAATTAACACTAAGAACCTGGGCTAATGCAGTCCCCCAACTGCCAGCACCAATTATTCCTAAATTCAAATTTTTCCTCCGTGAAGTAGTCTATATAGTATTATATCAATATAAGTGAGAGTCTTGGCCGGCTGCAGAATTACAAATAAGGCTGCCCTTTTCTAATTTTTATCAATGTATAAGTCTTACCAGTTTGGGAAAATTCCAATTTGTTAAAATTCATAATATCACAGAAGTATTGTAAAGGTGGTTTTTTGTTTAAACTATGATGAAACCATTCTGTGTTATACCATAGCATATATTGCAACATCTTTTCATTAAATTCATGAATGTCTTCTAATTCATAATCTTTATAGTACATGATAAATTCATCCTGTAATGTCCTGTTCATTCTCTCTACATATGCCTGCCCTTTCTGTAATGCCAAAAACATTGGTAAAATTAAAAGAAACTTCTAAAAAATGGAGTGTTAGAAAAGATAGCATTCTTGAAGATTTAAAAATTCTATTCTCTAAATTCATATTGGCTGTAAAACTATTTGGCTCATAAAGCACATAAAGAACTTGATTTGGCTTACAGTTTATATACAAATTTGTCTCAAAAGATGACCAGCTTTTATCAGGATAGGTAGAAATGGATGAAAGTTATTTTGGAGGAAAAAGGAAAGGCAGTAGAGGAGCAAAGAATAAAATTCCTGTGTTTGGAATTCTTGAAAGAAATGGAAAAGTTAAAGTTGGGATAGTGAAGGATGTATCTGCTGAAACACTACTTAAGAGAAACCATAAAGAAAGTAAAGAGAGGAAACTTGATATATACAGATAAATTCAAAAGTTATGATGGTCTTGTGATATGCATATAAATGACATAGAAGGATTTTGGAGTTATGCAAAGGAGAGGCTGCTAAAATTTCATGGTTTAAGTAAGGACAACTTTATCTACTGTCTAAAAGAGCTTGAATTTAGGGATAATATTGAAGATAGTTTATATAAATGTTTGGGTGGAATGGATTGAGGAGTTAACAAATTTTATTTAGACACAACATTATTTTAACTCTCTTACAAGAAATTTCAGAAAGGTTAAAAGAAGCATTGATAGAAGGGTCTAATAGAGTAGACACCATACACAGACCAATAGAGATAGCAAACCTTTACAGAATAACACATAGAGAAGAAAAACTAAAAGACTTGAGTAAACATATAACATATAGCAGGATATATAATGTAAAAATATTAAAAACCACAAAGTGGAAATTATCTGAAATACTATTAAAACTTATGAAAAAAGAAATCATAGAGATAGAAAAAGGCGAAAGAAGTAATAAGAATAAATTGGTTAAAGTTCTGTCATTACATATAAAAGATGCTTTAAAAGTTCTCAATAAAAATAAAAAAGCTGCATAGCATTTCAAGCTTGGCTAAGGCGGTAAATAAATATTTAACTGTCTTAATATCTAACTGTTTGATCTAATATTGAAAAAGGTTTTCGTGATAAATTCAAACAAATCGGAATTTTCCCAAACTGGTATAACCTATAAATTTGCTTGACAATAATAAAAAATTTATATATAATATTATCTCACTGTTGGGCGGTTAGCTCAGATGGCCAGAGCACCTCCCTTACAAGGAGGGGGTCAGAGGTTCGACTCCTCTACCGCCCATTAAAAAGCGAACGGAGCCGTAGTTCAGCCAGGTCCAGAACGCCTGCCTGTCACGCAGGAGGTCGTGGGTTCGAATCCCATCGGCTCCGCTTTTTTAATACAAAAGAAGGTATAAAATGTATCGCAAGAGGGAAAAATCAGACTATATAGTTCAAAATGTAGATTTAGCCTTTGATATTTTATTTTACATAGCCAGAAGGCAGTATACAAAACTTAAAGATTTAGAGGAAAAATTTCAAACAAATTATACAAATCTTGAAAAAATCTTAGAAGTCCTTATAATCCGTGGTTATTTAGATTACAATAAAAGAAAGAAAATATATTCTTTAGGAATAAAAAATTTTGAACTCGGTCATTCATATATTTCTCATACTGAGATTAGAAAACAAGCAAGACCTTTTTTACAAAAACTGGCTGAAGAGTTTCAAGAAAATGTATATCTTGCAACACGTAGCGGACATGAAATTGTGTATATAGATTCTTATGAAATTCCAAGAAGCGTAGTAGTCAAATCAAGAGTTGGAAGACTTCTTCCAATGTACGCGTCAGCTTCTGGAAAAGTACATCTTGCATTTATGGATAAAGAAGACTTAGAAGAATTTTTTAGAGAGGTAAAATTGGAGAAATTTACTGAAAATACAATAACAGATAAAAACCTCCTATTAAAAGAATTAGAAGAAGTTAGAAGAAATGGGTATGCCATAGATAACGAAGAGTGGGAAAAAGAAGTTAGATGCATATCTGTTCCGGTAAGAGATTACACTGGTGATGTTGTAGCAGCTATAACGTTATCTGCACCTGCGTTTAGAATGCCTTTCAATTTGGTTCATGGAAAAATGAAGGATAGTTTTAAACAGGCTTCTCAAGAGCTATCGGAAAAGCTTGGATATTCCAAAGATATTCAACTTTAGAAACTATGACTAATTGCTCGCAATGATGTTCTTTTTTATTGTTAGTCCCAGGACTTTAATCTGAAGGATTTCTGTCAGCCTTATTCAAGGTTGTTCCAAAATTTTTGTAAATTTACCTCTCCTTGTCATTTTGAGGACGAAGTCCGAAGTGTCTCTTTTTGATTTTTTTACTTAAAAAAGAAAAAATGAGATTTTTCGCCGGCTGCGTAATGACATCTAAGATTATCTGTTCTCTAATGCTAACTAATCAACCTTTCTTCACCATCCTGAGGGCGTAAGTCCGAAGGATCTAATTTTTAAGAATTAAGGAAAAAGCAGTAGGCAAAAGGCAAAAATTCTCACAGCTGTAGAATAAAGAACAAGATGACAATTTAATTGTGATAGAATAAATTTTTATTATTAGCTCTTCCATAGAATTTAAATGGCTTACGTTATAGATTATGAGCTTTTAGAGAAGCTAGAACAAAAGTTGGGCAAAGAAGAGGCTAAAAAGATTGCTCAAACGATTGAGCTGATATATAACGAATTAGATAAAAAATCAGAGAGCTTAGCACAGCAGAAAAAGCTTGAGCTTAAAGATGAACTTACTAAAGAGCTTGCTACAAAGGCTGATATTGATATTGTAAATCAAAAATTAGAATTATTAAAAACAGAATTAGAGGCTAAAATTGAAAAAGAAGCGTTAAAGCTTGATAGAAAGTTCACAATTATGTTTATAGTTTTGGCTTTTTTAATCATTTTCATAAACAAAGATGCGGTAGAGTTAATAATTAAACTTTTACCGTTTGCCAAGTAAGGAGTCACAAATGGCTTACGTGATAGATTATGAGCTTTTAGAGAAGTTAGAGGAAAAAGTAAGAAAAGAGGAAGCTAAAAAGATTGCTCATACTATTGAGCTTATTTAAACGAGCTTGACAAAAAATCTGAAGTTTTAGCACAACAGAAAAAGCTTGAGCTTAAAGACGAACTTACTAAGGAGCTTGCTACAAAGACTGATATTGATATGGTATATCAAAAATTAGAATTATTAAAGACTGAGCTTGAAACCAAGATAGAAATAAGCCATAAAGAGCTTGAAGCTAAAATTGAAAAGGAAATCCTAAAGATAGATAGAAAATTTACAATTATGTTTACTATATTAGCATTTCTGATAATTTTCATAAACAAAGATGCAATAGAGCTTGTAATTAAGCTTCTGCCGTTTGCGAAATAGGTGTTTATCTGTATTTATAAAAACCGTGATTTATCAATAAAAGCTAAAAGAGTGTTCTAAAATTCTCGTAAGTTCACCTTTTCTTGACATTTGAAGAACGAAGTCCGAAGTGTCTATTCTTTTAAAATCAAGGAAAATAAGAGATTCTTTGCACGGCTGTGGAATGACAGGCAAGATGACACCTTTATTAAAAATCTTTATGGAACAGGATGATCGTAGCTAATGTTACAATTTTTAATCACATATAAAACTAATTTATATGTCGGGCGAGAGATTCAGCAAAAACATGAGATTCCTAGCTTCGCTCAGAATGACGAATAAGGCTTCCATTCCTATAATGCCCATCGGTCAACCTTTCTCCGTCATCCTGAATACGTAAGGCCGAAGGATATCATTTTTAAATTTTATAAAAACTGCTAATTTATCACCCAAGGTATTTTTAATCTCATATAAACCTATTTTATTTATCCAATCACTGTTGCTAATTTTTTTAATTTTTCAAGTTGGTCTCTGATTTCCGCTGCTTTCTCAAACTCCCAATTTTTAGCATAGTCCCACATCTGTTTTTCAAGCTGCTCAATCTTTTTCATTAAATCTTCTTCTGAGTTTATATCGTCCGGTAGCTGGTTGTATATTTCAAGTATTCCAAGCTCTTCTAAGGAGATTAAGTCTTTTACTTCTTTTGATACAGTTTTTGGAGTTATTCCATGTTTTTTATTGTATTCTTCTTGAATTTTTCTCCTTCTGTTTGTCTCTTCTATTGTCTCTATCATTGCCGGTGTTAGTTTATCAGCGTATAAAATAGCTTTCCCATTTACGTTTCTTGCTGCTCTTCCGATGGTTTGAATTAATGCTGTCTTCGACCTTAAAAATCCCTGCTTATCTGCATCAAGCACTGCAACTAAAGATACTTCTGGCATATCAAGACCTTCTCTTAATAAGTTTACACCAACAATTACATCATACTTTCCCTCTCTAAATTCTTTTATTATCTTTACCCTCTCTATTGTGTCTATTTCTGAATGTAGGTATATCGCCTTAATTTCTCTTTCTGTCAGATAATCCGCTAAATGTTCTGCCATTTTTTTGGTTAGCGTTATTACAATGGCTCTTTCATCCCTTTCTTTTACTTTCCATATTTCATTGATTAAATCATCTATTTGACCTTCGGTTTTTTTGACTTCTATTATTGGGTCGAGCAAGCCTGTTGGTCTGATTATCTGTTCAACTATCACACCTTTTGACCTCTTGATTTCCCAATCTGCCGGCGTTGCAGACACGTAAATTGCTTTTTGTATTTTTTGCACAAACTCTTCAAACTTTAAAGGTCTGTTATCGTAGGCCGATTTCATTCTCCAACCATACTTAACAAGGTTCTCTTTTCTTGAAAAGTCTCCGTTATACATTGCTTTTATCTGTGGAATTGTAACGTGAGACTCATCTACTATGAGTAAAAAATCTTCCGGAAAGTAATCAATAAGAGTGTAAGGTGGTTCTCCTGGCTTTCTGCCATCAAAGTACCTTGAATAGTTTTCTATTCCTTTACACGTTCCAAGTTCAAGCATCATTTCTATATCGTAATTTGTCCTTTGCCAAAGCCTGTTTGCTTCTATCTCTTTTCCTGCTCTTCTAAACTCTTCTACTTCTATCTCTAAATCTTTTTGTATCTGTTTTATAGCTTCTAACATATCAGGTCTTGGTATAACATAGTGACTCGCCGGAAAGATAACAGTCCTGTCAAGTTTTCTTTTCACATCTCTATTAAAAATATCTATTTCTGATATACTTTCTATTTCATCACCAAAAAACTCAACTCTTACAATAATGTCTTCTGTGTATGCCGGCAAGATTTCAACTGTATCACCCTTTACTTTAAATGTTCCTCTTTTTAATGAAAAGTCATCTCTTTGATATTGAAGCTCAACCAATTTTCTCAAAAGAGTTTGTCTGTCTATTTCCATTCCAACGTAAAGTTGTAATCTTAACTTTTCATAAAATTCTGGCGTTCCAAGTCCGTATATACAGGATACAGAAGCCACTACAATCGTATCCGGTCTCTCTATCAGACTTCTTGTTGCTGAGTGTCTAAGCCTATCTATTGCATCGTTGATTGCGCTGTCTTTTTCTATGTAAAGGTCTTTTTGTGGAATGTAGGCTTCCGGTTGGTAATAATCATAATAAGAAACAAAGTATTCAACGGCATTATCAGGAAATAGTTCTTTTATTTCTCTGTAAAGCTGTGCTGCTAAGGTTTTGTTATGGGATAGTATCAAGGTTGGTTTTCCGTATTTTTCAATAAGGTTGGCTATGGTAAAGGTCTTACCTGTTCCTGTTGCGCCAAGCAAGACCTGCTGGTTTACACCTGAAATAAGATTTTCATAAAGCTGTTTTATAGCTTTTGGCTGGTCTCCGGTAGGTTTAAAGTTTGATTTTAGATTGAATATTTTTTTACTCATACAGATAATTTATGCTAATTTTGGATTAATTCCAACAGTAAACCGTGTCTTACTCCCCACTCGCTTACTATGATCTCATCTTTTTGGAAAACTTCCATAGCTGTTTGAAATATAACAATTCCCGGCACTATAGCTTCAGCCCTCTTATCTTCTATCATAGGAATGGCTTTTCTTTGGTTTACTGTCATACTTGCAAGTTTATTTAGCCATTTTGTAACTGTTTCGTAGGTAAGTTTTGAACCATGAACTTTTTTAGAATCGTACGGATAAATGTTATACTCTAAGGCTACAACCGTAGTAATCGTCCCGCCAAGCCCAACCAAAATTTCTGTATCTTTCATCTTCTCATAGGCTATTGGCAATTGCTGTTTTAGAAAGTCTTTTATTTGCATAATCTCTTCCGGCTTTGGCGGGTCTGATTTTATATATTTTTCTGTAAAGTTGACAATTCCAAACGGAAATGATATTGATGCTAATAGGTTCGATTTTTCACCGTAGGAAAACTCAGTACTCCCGCCACCTTGGTCTATGACTGTAAATTTTCCCTCGATGTTTAAAGCTTTTGCTGTTGCTATAAAAGCTAATCTTGCTTCCTCTTCTCCTGTAATAACTCTAACATCAATTCCAAGCTCTTTTACTTTTGAGATAAACTCTTCTGCGTTTTTTGCTTCTCTGCAAGCTTGCGTTGCCACTGCCAATATTTTTTCCGGTTTATACTGGCTTGCTATCTGAACATACTCCTTTAAAACAGCCAAAGTCTCTTCCATCGCTTCTTTTTGTAAATAGCCGGTCTCTTTTAATTTTCTTCCAAGTGCTGTAATTCTTCCTACGCTTAATATCTCATCAAACCTTCCATCAGAGCGGACAGCAACTATTAACATACGCGTTGAATATGTTCCAATATCTAATAATGCTATGATTTTTGGCTTCATTATTCTATAAAAACCTGACCCTCTATTGGTTGGACTTCTACGCCATTTTCGACCAAGAAGTTTATAGCTTTTTCTATTTCTTCATCATTTCCGATGAATTCAAGCTCCAACCAGCCTATCTTTTCTTGAACGTTTGCCTTTCTTATGTTTATGTCGATATTAAAATTTTTACAAACTTTACTTAAAAGTGGTTCTTTTATTTTCTCTTCCGGATAGATAAGCTTTAGCTTCATCGAATTCATTATTTTCCTGGTTAACCAAACTGTACAAAACTGTAAAAAACTGTAAAAAAGTAAAAAATCAGTTTGCACAGCTTGTGTCGGGATATTTATATTCCGCCATTTCAGACACTTCCAGTCCCGACAGGCGGTATTTTGGAAGTGTCATAGCCCCTGCACCAAGCACAGGAACTAACCTGTTAGCCACTGCTGTCCAATCCTTTGAAATTATAACACGTTTCAAAGGAGAAAAATCTCTATAAGACCTTTCAAGACAGCAGAAGGCTAAGGCTATGGAAAGAACTT
>Ga0080004_1096037_pt1 | contig 16704 bp, 12 predicted proteins | sample WasSprMetagenome_FD_69207 | JGI IMG/M metagenome (GOLD analysis project Ga0080004, IMG submission 69207) | Sulfidic aquatic microbial communities from Washburn Spring, Yellowstone National Park, USA - WS (SPADES assembly) (version 2) | ecosystem: Environmental > Aquatic > Thermal springs > Hot... | reverse complement strand
ATGTGATATATAAAGCTGCAAGTTGTAAATCAGATACTTTACTGCTTTTCTTTTTGATTAAATGTTTAAAAGTATAGTTAAATGCTTATAGATTTTTTGAAATATTGTAAAATAAAGATTAAAGTTTTTCATTTTTAACTTCTTGGTGGAATTTTTGCTATTAAAATTTAACTGCCATTAAGGAGTTTTTGGATGTTCTATTTATATTTGAGTTTCTCACTCGAGTATTTTAAATTCTCATATTCTCCCATATTTCTTTTAGCTTATACAGATTTGTAGAAAGGCTAAAAATGCTTCTAAATTTAAAAATAAAACACTGTTTGATTTTTCATTTAAAACTATGTTATAATTAAAATCATAATTACCGCCTGCTGGGGTGTTTTTTGTTTTGGCGGAATACAAATATCCCAGCCTGTAGCAAAAAAGCTACAGATGGAAGGTTAGAAATGGCACAGAGGGGAATTAGAGAATACGATGGTAAAAGAATCATCGCGCAAAACTGGAAGGATTACTTTGGTGATGCTTTTAATTATGAGTTTAAATCTGTTCTCGTTACACCAGAAACAGATTTCGACAAACTTCCAGAGCAATATCCATGGTTAAAAGACACTCCATTGGTAGCAAAGCCAGATATGCTATTTGGTAAGAGAGGAAAGCTTGGATTAGTCTTATACAAAATCGAAAAACCAGGTGATGTTAAATACGAAGATGCAGTTAAATGGATAAAACAAAAAATGCAAGAAGAAGTGGAAATCAATGGAGTTAAAGGACATTTAACACACTTTTTAATAGAGCCATTTGTTCCACATAAACCGGAAGAAGAATACTATGTCTCATTCTCAATGGGAGACGATTACGATACTGTTTACATGTCTGCTTTTGGTGGTATAGATGTAGAAGAAAACTGGGATAAAGTAGTAGAAGTTCACATCCCGCCAGCAGCTTCTGACGAAGAGATTGAAAAACTAATAAAAGCCAACGTTCCAAAAGAGATTAAAGATAGAGAAAAATATGGAGATTTTGTTGTTAGAGCTTATAAAATGTTTAGAGATTTACACTTTGTATATTTCGAAGTTAACCCACTTGTAATGGTTGGCAATAAGGTTTACTTATTGGACTTTGTTGGAAAGGTTGATGATACAGCTGGCTTTGTTGCTGGTAAAAAATGGGGAGAGTTAGAGTTTCCATCAGGATTCGGAAGAGATTTAACACCGGAGGAAAAATACATCAAAGAATTGGATGAGAAGTCTGGTTCATCATTAAAATTAACGATACTTAATCCAGAAGGTAGAATCTGGACTCTTGTTGCCGGTGGTGGTGCCTCTGTTGTGTATGCAGATACGATTGCAGATATGGGATATGTAAATGAGCTTGCGAACTACGGTGAATACTCAGGAAATCCAACAAGAACAGAAACAAGAGAGTATGTTAAAACTGTACTTGACTTGATGACAAGAAGCAAACACCCTTCCGGAAAGCCAAAAATACTCTTGATCGGTGGAGCAATTGCTAACTTTACTGACGTAGCTAAAACATTTGATGGAATAATTGATGCATTTAAAGAATACGCTGATAAAATGAGACAAGTAGGTGTAAAGATATACGTTAGAAGAGGTGGACCAAACTATGAAGTTGGATTGAAAAGAATAAAGCAAGCTGCAGAAGAGCTTGGACTACCAATCGAAGTTTATGGACCAGAATTACACATGACAGATATAGTTAGAAAAGCTTTAGAAGAAGAAAAAGCTGCATAAAATAAGGAGGATATGAGATGAGCAAACCGGAATATTTATTATTTGACAAAAATACAAAAGCAATTTTCTGGAACTTAAACACAAGTGCAATTCAAAGAATGTTAGACTATGATTATGTAGTAGGAAGGTCTCCTAGCATTGCTGCAATCGTTGCTCCAACTTCTGAAAGAAGCTTTGAAAAGTTTTTCTATGGAACAAAAGAAATAATAATTCCTATTTATAAATCTACAAAAGAGGCAGCAAAGTTTCACCCGGAAGCTGATGTGCTTTTAAACTTTGCATCTTTCAGAACAGCATATCCTGTAACTTTAGAAGCCTTTGAAATTCCACAAATCAGAACCATAGTTATCACTGCTGAGGGTATTCCTGAAAGATACGCAAGAGATATGAGAATTAAAGCGAAACAACTTGGAAAATGGATAATCGGACCTGCAACAGTTGGTGGTATTGCACCGGGAGCTTTTAGAATAGCAAACACAGGTGGAACAATTGAAAATATCATTGCTTCTAAACTTCACAGACCTGGTTCTGTTGGATTAGTCACAAGGTCTGGTGGATTATTTAATGAGCTTTCTAACATAATCGCAAGAAATGCCGATGGTGTTGCAGAGGGTATAGCGATAGGTGGTGATAGATTTCCGGGCTCAGATTTCTTAGACCATATGTTAAGATTTGAAAAAAATCCACAAGTTAAGTTTATGATTTTACTGGGGGAAGTTGGTGGAGAAGCGGAGTATAAGGTTATAGAAGCTGTAAAAAATGGCTTAATCACTAAACCAGTCATTGGTTGGTGCATTGGTACAATTTCTAAATTCTTCGGTGGAGAAGTTCAGTTTGGACATGCCGGCGCAAAAGCAGGTGCAGATAGAGAGACAGCAGATGCTAAAAATAGGGCAATGAAAGAGGTTGGTATTCATGTTCCAAACAACTTTAACGAGCTTCCTCATGTAATAAAAGGTATTTATGAAATGCTAAGAGGTGAAGGCAAGATTCAGCCTATCGTTGAGCCAGAAGTTCCACCTATTCCGGAGGACTTATCTAAAGCAGTAAAAGAAGGAAAAGTAAGAAAGCCAACAAACTTTATCTGTACAATCTCCGATGACAGAGGAGAAGAAGCTACATACTGCGGCGTTCCTATAAGTGAAGTTATTGAAAAAAATCTATCAATCGCAGATGTTATAGGATTGCTTTGGTTTAAACAAAAATTCCCAGACTGGGCGTCTAAATTTATAGATATGGTTATCAGAGTTGTTGCAGACCACGGACCGGCAGTTGCAGGTGCTCATAATGTTAAAGTTACAGCAAGAGCCGGAAAGGATCTGATGTCTTCTCTCGTTACCGGTATTCTTGCAATCGGTCCAAGATTTGGTGGTGCGATCGACGGTGCAGCTAAATACTTTAAAATGGCGTACGAGAAAAATATGTCTCCAAACGAATTTGTTGAATATATGAAAAACGTTGAGAAAATACCAATCCCAGGCATTGGACATAGAATTAAATCAACCAAAAACCCGGATAAAAGAGTTGAACTACTCAAGGACTTTGCAAGAAGAAACTTCCCTAAGATTGAACTCTTAGATTACGCTTTAGAAGTAGAAAAAGTTACAACTTCTAAGAAAGAAAACTTAATCTTAAACGTTGACGGAACTATCGGAGTTCTACTTGTTGACCTGTTTAAGCAAATAGGCTACTCAAACGAAGATATAGACAAATTAATTGAAGCTGGTGCATTTAATGCATTTTTCGTTCTTGGAAGGTCTATCGGATTTATCGGCCACTACTTAGACGAAAAACGCTTAGATATGCCATTGTACAGACATCCAACAGACGATATACTCTACGACGTTAAAAGACCAGAAGGTATATAACATATAAATCATCGGGGCAGGATTAAACCTGCCCTGTCTTGTTTAAATTCAGACTAAAATTATAAAACTCCTTTAAAATTTTTGTAAGTTTACATTTAACAGTCATCGTAAGAAATTTAGTGTGAAACTAGAATTAGGAAGTAGTTTCAAAAAACCAACATCTTAGCCATTCTTCAGCCGGCGAAGAATTTCCTGTTATTGTTTCCTTCCTTTTAAAACAAATTGAAACATGAAACCCTTTACTTAGTTTAGGATGACGGAAAGGTTAGCTTACAAAAATTTTGGAACACCCTTTACAAAACTATTGCAAAAAAAATTTTTTGATTTACTTTTTATTATAAAGGTATGATTTTAGTCATAATTTAAAAGTAAAACATACAGTTAGGAAATTAAAGGAATACGAGATTCTTTACTCGGTTACAGAATGATGAGATGGAGAGATTTGTCATCTTGAAGGCGCAAGTCTGAAGGTTTACTTTTTTAAAAAAGTATCCTTCGTTGCAGCTTCAAAATAACCTTTTCTAACCCTCTTCTCATCCTGAAGCCCAACACTAAAGAATCTCTTTATGTATTTAAACTTCAGAAAGATAAATTAATCTTTGGAGGTGATATCACAAAGCTAGAAAGGTTTTTTGTTGGCAGAAGTAGTAATTTTTTTCTGTTTTTATCGCCTCATGTGGTGGAGAGGCAAAGGAAGAAGAGTCATGGGAAGAGATGTCAAACCAATTTTAACAGTAAAAGGAGGAAGAATCATGAAAGGAAGCATCAAACGAATTTTAGCAGTATTGGCAAGCGTCTTTTTGGCAATGTCGCCATTTAGTTGCGGTGGAGGAGGCGGCGGAGGAACTACTACATCAACTCTCTCAGGAACTGTGGCAACAGGAAAGCCTTTGGCTTATGTTCCTGTATATTTAAAAGATAGTAAAGGTAACAAAAGGTCTACAATTACAGATGCAAATGGCAAATTCTCTTTTGACACAACAGACTTAACTCCACCATTTTATTTAAAGACACAGGGGTATGGTCTTTTTTCTTACACAGACAAAAAATCTGGAACTGTTAACATTACACCTCTTTCTACAGCAGTAGTAGCAGTTGCAAATAACGGGAATGAGATATTTATAATACCAACTCTCTCCTCAGTTGAATCTAAGCATTGCAAAGGATTCTCTTAAAAATCTTCTTAACCCTGTTTTGCAAAAATATGGAGTCCAAAATGCAGACTTTATTACAACACCATTTAATGCAAATGGACAAGGAATGGATGCGGTTCTAGACAGTATATTTATATCAGTAAATCCTGATAAGACTATCGAGATTAAAAATCCATTTACCGGGGAAACAATTGGCAAAGGAGCAATTTCTAACGGTTCCGTTACTGGCTCTGTTGACATCGATAAAGTCAATAAATTACCTCAATCGGTATCATCCCGTAAATATTTTGTTTATGTAAAAGATAATTATGGCCTCCCAGAATACGGTCCAATAATGGTGGATATTGTTGATGACGGTAATGGAAAAATATCAGTAACGATGTCAGCTACAGTAGGGGATACAGGTGATATCTTTTTCATTTACGGAAATGGCACAAAAAGCGGTAATAGTATCAGTTTTAAAGCCTCTGTTATTATGTGTCATGATACAAACGAAAATGGCACAGGAACTGCGGTCTTTAGCGGAACAATAGACCCTAATGGAAACATAACAGGAACATTCACAAATACCTTGTCCGCAGGTGATACTTGTAAAGAGAATAATAGCAACATCTATGAAGGAACATTTAAAGCTGAAGATGTAACAAAAGCACCGCCTGCTAATGTTGCTGGTACATACGATGCATATGCAACCCCTGAGGAATGGACAGAAGAAGGTCCTGCTACATTACAAATCACTCAAAATGGTAGCATTATAAGCGTATCAATAACTGCTATTGACGGTGATACAGGAAAACCATTTACACGCTCAGGTCAAGGAATTGTTTATGGTAATTACGTAATATTTAGGGTCCCAATAATTATGTGTCACGATACAGATCCAAAAGCTGAAGCTGAATATGCAACATTCTTTGGTAAATTTGATAGCAAAACTAACACAATATCAGGTATTTATGGTGATGGTGTTCCTGCTGGAGATTATTGTAAAGCTCCGGATTATGACAAAACCAAGCGTACTACTGCTGCTCAGGGCTTCTGGAGAGCTGTAAAAAAATAATATAAATAGTATAAACGTGGGGATTTCTCCCCCACGTGTTTTAAAATGATGCTCCATTAAACCTTATTTTGAATTTATCTGTTTATATTAAGCCTCCTCTCACCACATTCTTTATGACGACTTTTCTTAATAAGAATTAACCCTTTAAAAAATAAATCGATAATTTTTTACACTTAAAACTAACTTATCTTAACTCTTAAAGAGTTTCCTATTACAAATACACTGCTTAATACCATTGCAAGAGCTGCAAAAATTGGGTTTAGATGTCCGGTTATTGCAAGACCCATTCCTATGATATTGTAAATGAAAGCCCAGAACATATTCGTATAAATTACTCTTTTAACCTTTCTTGCTAAGATTATAAGCAGTGGAATTTTTCTTAAATCGTCGCTTATCAGGCTAACGTTGGCTGATTCTCTTGTTAGGTCTGTTCCGCAACCCATAGCAATTCCTATATCTGCCTTAGCTAAAGCCGGAGCATCATTTATACCATCTCCAACCATCGCAACAGTTTTTCCTTTACTTTTTTCCTCTTCTATGAATCTTAATTTATCTTCCGGTTTAAGATTTGCCCTAACGTTTTCTACATCAAGGGCTTTCTTTAAAACTTTTGCAAAGTATTCAGAGTCTCCCGTCAATACTTCTGTCTCTACTTTTAACTTTTTGAGAGCATCAAATGTTATTTTTGCTTCCGGTCTGATTTTTTGAGAAAACGTGGCAATTGCGAGAATTTCTTTTCCATCTGTCAAATATGTTATAATCTCTCCATTTTCTAATGCTTGATTGATTAGACTTTTTATATTCTCATCAATTTGAACATCTTTTAAAAAATCTTGACTTCCAAGATAGTATTTTTTGCCGTTTATTTCACCGGAAACACCAAGCCCGTAATGGACTTTAAAATTTTCTACTTTTAACTCTTTACAATCTTCACACCATTTTACAAAGCTCACAGCCAAAGGATGTTCTGAGTTTTTCTCTAAGGAATAAAAAATATCTTTTGCTTCATCATTTTTAAAGAATGTTTTTGAAACTTCCATTATTCTTTCTGTAATCGTTCCTGTTTTATCAAAAAACACTTTTTTAACAGATGCTATTTTTTCAAGAACGTCTGCACCTTTAACAACGATCCCTTCTTTCATTGCTTGACCAAGTCCAAGCCATAGAGCCAAAGGGGCACCAATGCTAAACGCACAAGGGCAAGATATAAGCAACACAGATAAAAACACAATTAAAGCCTTTTCAAACCCGGCGTTTACATACCAGTAGATAAATGAAGAAATTGACAAAAAAAACACTATCGGCAAAAAGTAAAAAGCTATCCTGTCAGCTATTCTGTTTATTGGAGCTTTTGTGTTTCTTATTTGCTTCATTATCTCAATGAATCTGTTTAGCGTCCACTGTGATTGTGGTTTATCAACCTTTATCTTAAAACTTCCATCTAAAACAGTTGTTCCAGCAAACAGATAATCTCCGGATTTTTTCAACACCGGGTTTATCTCCCCGGTTAAAACTGATTCATCAACATGACCGATTCCTTCTACTATTACACCATCAGCTGCCACTTTTTCGCCCGGACGGATTTTGACTACATCTCCAACTTTAACTTCTTCAACCGGAACTTCAACCTCTACATCGTTTTTAATAACCGTTGCTTTTTTTGCAGTTAGGTCCATAAGCTGTTTCATAAAGTTTGAAGCTTTTACTCTTGAAGATGTCTCTAAATATCTTCCAAATGTTACTAAGACTAAAATCATCGTAGCAGTTTCAAAGTATATTGCATTCTTGCCGGTTAAGACTGAATAAACAGAAAGAAAGTAAGCAGAAAAAGAGCCAATGGCAATAAGCGTATCTGTATTAAAGTTTAATAAATTTTCTTTTGAAAAAGAGTTTTTAAGAATAGGAACGCCAAGAATCAGCATGACAGGAGTAGATAAGACAAGGATTACGTATTTGATAAATCCTGTGAAAAGCTGCATCTCTCTGTCGTTTGGGTCAACAAGATGAGAGCCGTATATATAAGTGCTAAGCATCATTACAATCATTGCAAGGAAATAGCCAAATCCAAACTTTCCAAGAAAAGCCATTGCCGTGCCTTCATCACCACGAAGGCCGGTGGTTTTATTTATCAGATAACATCCAAAACAGCAAAAATCTTCCATCTTGCCATTGACTTCAAATTTTAAAGGTCTTCCGGTGATTGGAATTCCACACTGATAACATTCGGCGTTTTTTTCTTCACTTAGAGATATTGGACCACAGGAGCATGATATAGTTGGCTTTATCTCTAAACTTTCCTTTTTCTCCTGACTTTCCAAGAAGTACTCCTTCTGTGTTTTTGAGATATAAAATTATATATCAATTAACGTTGATTTCAATTTAATACCAAAGACTGCTTGCAAAAATCCAAAATGTCATTCTGCAGCCGGCGAAGAATCTCATGCTTTTTTTCAAGTAAAAGACCGAAATGAGATCCTTCGGCCTTACGGCCTTATGATGACGAGGAGCTTCTAAACGACGCCGCTCTGAGCGAAGCGGTGAACCTCCCTTTTCTTCTCTTTTAAAAAATGAGACCCTTTGGACTTGCCTCCTTAGGAAGAAGAATAAAGTGTAAAAGTGGAAGATTAGGCGCGTTCCATCAATCGCCTCTAAGAAAGTAAAGTTGTCATTCTCAGTAAAACGAAGAATCTCATACTCTTTTTGAATTTATAACCACAAAGATTTTATTCCTGCTTAAAATCTATTATATATAAACTGAAAAATCCATCACATAAAACGACACAATCTCCATTTAAAAACCTTAGCCAATGCTTTACTCTTATAATGTAAATTTATTTTAGGGAGGTGTAAGTCATGTTGCCAGAATCTTTGAGGTTTTTAAGAATCGGATGGTGGGTTGTTCATGTGATTGGAATTAGCCTTGTGTTCTTTCTTGGGCATAAGTTTGGTAGTGCAATCTTTGGTCAGTGATGCTAAAATTTTTCCTCCCTAAGTTTAGGGAGGTTTTTTATGTATCTTTTTTTGAAATATCTACATATACTTGCCGTGATAAGTTGGATAAGCTCTTCAAGCTCTATGTCGTTGTATTTGATATATAAAACCTTTGTTTTAAAAGATGAAGATCAAGAAAAAGAAAGAAAATTTTATAGATACTTAGTTTACTTAGAAGTATTTTTGTTTTCAACAGTAATATCACTTGGATTAAGCTTATACTTTCTATTCTACGATGATTTTTCGATAACTTGGTTAAGAGTTAAGATTTTGATAGCTTTGTTGTTTTTTGCTCCCATGGAAGCTTTAAATCTATATTTTATTTTAAAGGCGAAGAACATAGAAGATTATAAAAATTATGATAAATTTGTATTGATAATTTCGCCGTTTTTGATAATTTTTGGACTAATTATTATATATATGGCTGTTTTTAAGCCGGATTAAAGGAGGTTTGACCATGAACGTTTTTATCGTGGAAGATGAACCGATCGCAAGAGAAAGATTGATTAGGCTTTTAAAAGAGATTGGAAATGTCAATATTGTTGGAGCTGCTGACAGTAAGGAAAAAGCTCTATCGGAGATGAAAGATAAAGAGATTGATGTGTTATTTTTAGATATTAAGCTTCCAGACGGCACAGGCTTAGAAATTGCAAAAGAAGTGATCGAGAGTATGGATAATCCGCCTTACATAATCTTTGCAACAGCATACGGTGAGTTTGCGCTTGATGCCTTCAAAGCAAATGCAATAGATTATCTATTAAAGCCATTTACAAAGGAAGATGTAGAAAAAGCATTAGAGAAAATAAAAAATATAGAAAACAAAAGCTTTAACCTTGCAAAGATAGCAACCATTACTACAAACACAGAAATACTCATACCGGTAAAACATCTTAGTAAGATAGTTCTTTTAAAGCCGGATGATATTTATTACATAAAGGCTGAACTTTCTGAGACAGTCATAAGAACAAAGGATAAAGAGTACATTTCTAACAGAAAGCTGTATGAGTTTGAAGATATCTTAAAATACAAAGGTTTTTTTAGAGTTCATAAGAGCTACTTAGTAAATCTTACAAAAATTAAAGAGATGAAGTCAGTAGAGCAAAGTAAATTTTTAATCACATTCCAAGATATACCAGACACTTTAAAAACAAGCAGAGATGGTGCAAAATATTTAAGGGATTATCTAAACATATAAAGAAAAAATCATGAATTATTACAAGCCAAGAATCGTTTTAAGTAGATGTTTAAACATAGAGCCGGTTAGATACAACGGCGGTATTGTTAACGATGAGTTTAGCAAAAAACTTCTTGATTATGTTGAATACATAACAGTTTGTCCAGAAGTAGACATAGGAATGCCTGTTCCAAGACCTTCTGTATTGCTTTACAAAAAAGACAACCAGATAAGAATGATAGAGCCAAACAGTATGAAGGATTACACAGAAGAGATTGTAAACTACTCAGAAAATTTTTTAAAATCAATTGGAGAGGTTGACGGATTTTTACTAAAAGCAAAATCTCCAAGCTGTGGAGTAAAAGATACTAAACTTTATCAAGAAAACTTAAAAGGTTTGATAAACGGAAAAAGTAGCGGTTTATTTGCACAAAAGGCTATAGACCATTACTCCCACTTACCAGTTGAAGATGAGGGAAGGTTAAACGACTACTGGATAAGAAGAGACTTTTTAACAAAGATTTTTTCTTATGCAAGATTAAGATATTTGAAGGATAATTATAAAGATATTAACGATTTGCTAAAATTTCACCAAGAATATAAATATTTGCTTATGCTTTATGACCCAAACGCTTTAAAAAAGATGGGAAATATGCTTGCAAACTGGAAAAAGTACGGATTAGATGAGACAATGAATCAGTACGTTAATTTATTCTATAGTGCTTTATCTAAAAGGTCGAATTTAAACAAACATTTAAACGTCATCCAGCATATATACGGACATTTCTCAGACAAAATCTCCCATTCAGAAAAAAAGCATCTGCTTAGAATGATTGATAAATTTACAAATAACAGACTTCAGCTTGAAGGTCTTCTTGAATACATCAAAAGCTTCATATACAGGTTTAACGACAGCTATCTAAAATCACAAGCCTATTTGAACCCTTTTCCGGAAGAGTTGATGTGAATAAATATTTTTTTAAAAAAGAGATCCTTCGGCTTTACGGCTTCAGGATGACAGGAAAAGGTTGATTGGTAAACATTAGAAAAAGGACGACCTTATTTGTCATTCTGAGCGAAGCTATGAATCTCATGCTTTTATTGAATTTCTTACTAAACGTATATAGAAGATGATCGAGATCGTTTATCGAATAAAATAATACGTTAGCTAAGATACGAGGTATAAGAAAAAGATTCTTTGCCGGCTGCAAGATTGCAATACCTTACCTCCAAAATTTGTAATGGCAACTCATGAATTGCTTCAACTCTTTCAATTTCTCTATCATCGGAGGACGTAAGTCCGAAAGCCTCCCTTTTTAAATTCTAATTATTTTTTGCATTCTTAAATTTTAAAGCTTAAATTTATATTAAAAGAAGCGTTATGTTAAATTTAGTTAACAATTATAAAATCTATTGACAAAATTAATATTAGGTTATATATTATTAGTAATAATAAAGCAAGGAGGTAATGAAAATGGACAGAAGATTAATTCCAGCATTTGCAATTTCCCCATTAAGAGAATTAGCAAGATTGGAAAATGAGATTAACAGAATTTTTAAAGAACTGGTTCCTGTTGAACAAACAGCAGAAGTGGTTGTTTGGTCTCCAAGAGTTGATGTGTATGAAAAGGACAACAACGTTGTAATTGAAGCAGAAATACCCGGTGCTAAAAAAGAAGATATTGAAGTGAAAGTAAAAGACAATGCTGTTGTAATAAGAGGAGAAGTTAAAAAAGAAGAAGAGAAAAAAGATGAAAATTATTTCAGAAGAGAGAGATTTTATGGAAAGTTTGAAAGAGTAATCCCATTACCTGCAGACGTAAAAATTGAAGAAGCTAAAGCAGAATATCAAGATGGCATTTTAAAATTAACAATACCAAAATCCGTTCAAGAAAAAGAAGTTAAGATAGAAATTAAGTAAAAAATATACATGAAGGTGTTTTAAAATTCTCGTAGGCTTACCTTTTCTTGTCATCCTGAGGCCGTAGGCCGAAGGATCTCCTCTTTTTAAAATTGAGGGAAAAGGAGGCTCTTCGCGCGGCTGCAGAATGACAGACAAGATAACACCTTTATCAAAAACTTTTTCTGAATAGTCTCTGTATATATAATAACATTGAAGTCCTCTTTACTGGGGCTTTTTTTATTTTTCTCTAATATTTTTTTTGGGGGGGATTCTGCGTTTCAGGTCTTGTATCAATGTCTAATTTTTTCACTTACAGAATCATAATTTAAAATCTACTTTCAAAATCAAAATATAAAAAGTGTTCCAAAATTTTCGTAAGCTTACCTTCCTGTGTCATCCTGAGGGCGAAGTCCGAAGGATCTCATGTTTTATTAAATAAGTTAAAAAAATAGATTCTTCGTCGGCTGCAGAATGACAATTTGGATTTTTACAAACAGTCTCATTAAAATATAAACTTCCATGGACTGAATTCAAAAATAGTTTACAAAACATTTAAACATTGTTAACATAGATTAGAGGTTTTAGATTTATAATAATTAATAACAACGATTGAGAGGATCTAATGAATAAAAAAGCGGAGGTTGTAAAAATTATGAAAAAGGTAGTTTTACCAATCGCTTTAATTTTAGCAGTTGCTTATGTTGTTTTTGCTCAGTTTGGAAAACAGCAAGAAAGTTACAGTCAAAGTATAAAAGGTCAGACTTTATCGCTTCCGAATCTTGAAGCTATAGAAAACGAGAGGATAAAGCTAATTGAAATGGTTTCTCCTGGTGTTGCAACCGTGTTTACTACTCAAGAAGTCACAATTCCTAATCCTTTTAGTGATATTCCTTTTAGTGATTTTTTTGGTATTCCAAACACACCAGAATTTAAGCAAAAAAGACAAGGTCTTGGCTCTGCTTTTATTGTAGATGTAGATTATAATAAAAAGGTTGTGTATCTTCTAACGAACAATCATGTGATAGAAAATGCAAAAGATATTCAAGTTGCTTTTAAAAACAAAGTTGTACTAAAAGGGAAAGTTGTTGGTGGTGATAAACTAAGCGATGTTGCATTAATAGAAGTTCCATTTAAAAAAGGAATAGAAGATTTTGCATCTAAGCATGTTTTAAAGCTTGGAGATTCTGACCAATTAAAAGTAGGTGCAACAGTTATTGCAATCGGAAGCCCCCTTGGACTTTCAGATACAGTTACAATAGGAATTGTATCAGCTAAAAACAGACAGATAGAAGATAGACCGGGAGAGGGATTTATTCAAACAGACGCAGCGATTAATCCAGGAAACTCTGGCGGTCCACTTATCAACATCAAGGGTGAGGTTGTTGGAATCAATACTGCTATAATTGCCGGCGCACAAGGTCTTGGCTTTGCAATTCCAATAAATCAAGCAAAATGGGTTATGGAGCAAATATTAAAATATGGAAAAGTAAAAAGAAGTAAAATTGGTGTAATCGTTCAACCTTTAACTCCAGACCTTGCAGAACACTTCGGAGTAAACGAAGGAGTGCTTGTTTCTAACGTACAGCCAGGAGGACCGGCAGACAAAGCAGGTATTAGAGCAGGAGATATTATAGTAGAAGTAAATGGCAAAAAAATTTCTGAAGTTCAAGATTTACAAAATCAAATAATGAAAAATCCACCGGGAACAAAAATCAATCTAAAAGTAATAAGAAATGGTAAAGAACTAACTTTTACAGTAATTACCGTTTCATTAGAAGGTAGCGATGAACAAGAGCAAACAACTGACGAAGGTTCGTCATCAATAGAAAACAGTATAGGATTGATAGTAAAAGATTTAACACCTGGATTGATACAAAAATATGGATTACCTAAGGTGGCTAATGGAGTTTTAGTGTATGCCGTTAAAGAGGGTAGTGCTGCAGAAGAGGCAGGTTTACAATCCGGAGATATAATCCTTTCTGTGAATAATATTCCTGTAAAATCCGCTTCTGAGTTTTGGTCTATAATATCAAAAGCTAAAAAAGAAGGAAAAGATAACGTTCTTCTTTATGTACAAAAAGGAGATAATAGAATATATCTAACATTACCTTTAAGATGATCGCACTATTTGGAGGAAGCTTTGACCCAGTTCATCTGGGTCATCTTCGTATTGCTGAAGATATAAGGGAATATTACAATTTTTCTAAAATTATTTTCATCCCAGCCTATCATTGTCCATTAAAAGAATCTCATTTTTCAAACCCAGAAGATAGGCTTAGGATGTTAGATTTATCCGTAAAAAATAATCCTTTTTTTGAAATTTCAGATTTTGAAATAAACAAAAAAGAAAAGTCTTATACCATCGACACTATTAAATTCTTTAAAGAGAAGCTTGGATATAATCCATTTTTTATAGTAGGTTCTGATGCTTTTTTGACTTTAGATAAATGGAAAGAACCTTTCAACTTATTAGAAAACACAAACTTTATTGTTGTAAGTAGAGACAATACAGATTTTGAAAAAATAAAGGAATTTTTACTTGTAAAGTTTTCGTATAACAGATTGTGCTTAGATAATAACTTAAACCTAAGCGAAACAACGGTTTATTTTTTTAAATCAAGACAATTAGAAATTTCATCAACAGAAATTAGAAATAGAGTAAAAACCGGCAAATCTATTAAATACTTAGTATTACCAGAGGTTGAAGAGTATATTTATGCAAGAGAATTGTATAGATAGGAATTATCTAAGAGGAAGTCAACAGATGAAAAATTAGTCAATAAAGTTCTGATGCCTTGGGATAAGAAATTAGTAGCTTTTATAGAATTTAAAAGTAGGTCTTTCAGACTAAATTCCTCAAGATGACAGTGAAAGGTTGAATGATAAGCATTGAAGAAATGATAACCTTGGATGTCATTTTCCAGCCGGCGAAAAATTTCCTGCCGAAGCTGCTTGAAAAACCAACACCGTCATTCTGAGAATGAAAAAATCTCACTTTCTTTGATTTTTAAAAGAGGAGATCCTTCGACTTACAGCCTCACGATTGCACGGAAAGGTAAGTCTACGTGAATTTTGGAACAATCCCAGATGTAAGTTTATTTAATCATTTCGTATAACTCATTACTCTGTCTTATTCAATTATGATAAAATTAAAAATATTATTTTTCCAGGAGGATGGTTTTTTGAAAATAGCAATCGGTAGCGATCATGGTGGTTTTTTTTACAAAGAAAAAATAAAAGAATATCTAAAATCAAAAAAATATGAAGTTATAGACAAAGGAACTTATTCTCCTGAACCTGTTGATTATCCTTACTTTGGTGAAGAGGTCGGTAAAAGTGTTCAATCTGGCGAAGCTGACAGAGGAATAATCATCTGTGGAACCGGAATAGGAATATCTATCGCAGCTAATAAAATTAAAGGAGTAAGAGCAGCCCTTTGTACAAACGAGTTTATGGCAAGAATGGCAAGGTCTCATAACGATGCTAACATTTTAGCCCTTGGTCAAAGAGTCATAGGCTTAGACCATGCTCTTGCAATCATCGATGTATTTTTAGAAACACCTTTTGAAGGCGGAAGACACGAAAGAAGAGTCAAATTGATATTAGATATTGAAAATGGAATAATCTAAGTAGGCGATGCACAACAGTCGCTATTTTCTGCAAAGATATATACATTTATGACACAAAAACAAAAAGTTTGAAATAGTATATAAAAAAAGAGAGTAGATAAAAATGATGACACTTCAATGTCAACTTGAATTTCAAAATACGCAAAATAAAGAGATTATATTAGATTTGATGTGTAATTTGATGCGTGGATTTTCATCTGCTATGAGATATGCATATAAAAGATTGTTAGAAGATGAAAAAAAGAAAGATTTAAAAATACATCTATCAAAGTTATTTAATATGAATACAGGATACTCAGATGGTACTACATTTTTAGCACAATCAACTATTTCATCATGCAAAGAGAGAAGTCGAAACCCAAAAAAAACCATATTTGGCTCAAGAAAATTATTTGGGCAATTAAAGAAAACTCATTTAACAGGAAAAAGAAGAAAAGAGTTAAAATCAAAATGGAAAGAAAGCAGACAAGGGAATTTATATTCAAGGGGAATAAATATAAACCAATATCCATCTCTTTTAGCATTAGCTTTTACAAGTAAAGACAGAAATTTAGAAAAGTATCAAAGCATTAATTTAAATGAACTGTTAGAATCAAATTCAGAAAAAAGACAATATTTAGAGTGGCAAATAGCTCGTATGATAATAGAGATAGCAAAAGAAGAGAAGAAAGCTATTGCTATTGAGAATTTAGAAAAACTGCCAAAAGGCAATAGAGGAGACGGCTTTGCTAAGCTAAGAATTAGATTACAGAAATGGAGTTATAAAAGGCTATTAGAAAAAATAGAAGTTCTTGCAAGAAGAAACGGCATAGAAATAAAAAAAGCCAATCCTGCATACACATCAGTGATAGGTAAACTAAAATACGCACCACAATACAATATAGATAAAGACATAGCAGGAGCTTATGTAATAGCAAGAAGAGGATTAGGATATAAAGAAAAACTGCCTAAAAACTATAAAGAACTGTTAAACGATATTGATTTCTTATCATACACCATAGCAAAGATTGAAGATAACATTACAAAACTAAAACAAAAACTAAAAGAAGAGAAAAACGAATATAAGAGAAACAAACTAAAAACACTACAAAAACACGTCTCACTTCTCACATCTCACGTCTCACGTTTAGAAAGTGGAAAGAGTGAGAAACCTACACAACAACATGCCAACCAA
>Ga0080004_1209913_pt1 | contig 16711 bp, 22 predicted proteins | sample WasSprMetagenome_FD_69207 | JGI IMG/M metagenome (GOLD analysis project Ga0080004, IMG submission 69207) | Sulfidic aquatic microbial communities from Washburn Spring, Yellowstone National Park, USA - WS (SPADES assembly) (version 2) | ecosystem: Environmental > Aquatic > Thermal springs > Hot... | reverse complement strand
GAGAGCCTAGAAGGCGAAGATGCCCTCTACCACCTTCTCTCAAAGCATTTAGACTTGGCACTAGCTCTGGCAAGCGGGCTTTTCAGGGTGTCCAAGGACTACCGTTGCTGGCTCTGCGACCTTGAGCCAGACGACACGCAAAACGATGAGGAGTTGTTGGAGCACCTGCTGTCAGGACACTTTGAACTCGTAATTAACATGGCTAAAGGACTTTTCGTTGAAGTGGATGGAAAATGACGATACTGCTCATGCCGTCGCTTTCATGCAACTTGCGTTGCACCTATTGTTTTGAGAGGCCTGTCTGGGAATCCGAGGTAGCCAGACTCAGGTGCAACGTGGATGCAATAACGTCGGTTCTTGAAAAGCTGGTCATGAAATACGGGAGGGGCTCTGTCTGCATACATGGTGGCGAGCCTCTAACGTTGCCGATAAGCGAGCTCGAATACCTGTTCAACTACATAAGGGGCAGAGGTCTTTCCCCATCGATACAGACTAACGGAACCATGATAACGGAGAGGCATATTGAGCTTTTCAAAAAATACAACGTGCACGTCGGCGTATCTGTTGACGGCCCTCCAGAAATAGCTAGGCTCAGGGGCGGGGACGTTGTGTTGCTTAGGCAGGCAAACGACGCCATAGCTAGGATGAGGGAGAAGGGGGTTAGCGTCGGCGTTCTATGCGTCCTTTCAAAGGTTAATGCCACAGGCGAGGCTCTGGACAAGCTGTGCAATTGGGCTCGCTGGCTCAACTCGATAGGTGTATCGGGCAGGTTCTTGACAATGAAGGACTTTTTTGGGATTTCGGAAGAGTTTGAGCTTACATCAGACGAAATGGCCGATGCTTGGGAAAAGCTGTACTATGCTCTGGAAAGTATAGGGGCCGCTGACAATTGGTCACCGTTCCATGACTTGATACTTTCGTTGCAGGGTAGGAGGAAGGATGCCGTATGCTGGCTTAACGAATGCGACCCGTTCTGCACGCAGGCATGCCACGTAATACTTCCTGACGGTACAGAAACGATATGCGACAGGGCTTTCTTCATGGGGTTATTGCTGAGGCCTGAGTCATCCATGAATATAAGGCAACAGATACTCGCAAACTCTGACTGTAGGGGTTGCAGGTGGTTCCCAGACTATTGCGTGGGCGGTTGTCCGCTCGATGGCGAGGGCGGAGACTGGAGGAACAAGAGCAAGTGGTGCAAGGCGATAGACCGTATGCTCACTATACTTTCGAAGAGGCATCCGCCGACAAAGCCGACATGCACAGGATACAGCCCTACGCATGGCGACATACCGCATGGAGACTTTACCGACCATGCAGATAGGTGATGCCCATGGTATTCGAGCCAGAGCCGTTCACACGCATTGTATGGCGCTGGGGGACTCCTGCGATATACAGACTCGCACTAGAAAAATCCAACAGTTTGGTCAACTATGCGGAATACGAGATGGTGCTGAGGGGGTACAGGAAGTGCGACGTTTTCCACATAATGCCCGAAAGCATGTTTGAGCAACTAAAGAAGATAGAGGGCGACGGGCTTTACTTCATACCGATAAGGAAGGCTAAGAAGGTGAGTGGTTTTGCACACAGGTTCTACGAGCCTCAGAAGCCTGAGGAGGTCATGGTCTATGGGGTGGTCGCAAGGAACTACCACGACGCCAAGAAGTTTGCTGAGGCTCACGAGGGTATGACGAACCATAAGACAATCGGCAAGTTGCTCGGCTACCCTGATTGTTGCATAGAATTCTTCTCAAAGCACTTCTCAAGCGGGATGCTTGACCTAATACCCGTGATAGAGGGGGAGCAGGTCGCCGAGCTTAACGTCATGATAAGGTATTTCGGCCCTAGAGCCATACCGTTCTTCCCGTGCTCCTGGAACTGCAAGGAAGCCAAGAAGTTTGCCGACAGATTTCTGGAAATCATGAGGGAGAGGGACGAGAGGACGGTAGAGCTTATGCTTGAGCTTTTGTCAATGCCTGCTAGGTGGAGCATGAACAAGGCCGTTATACAGGTTGACCACTTGCTCTTCGTTGGGCTGGCTAACGGCTTCTGGCTGGATAAGCCCGTCACCAAATTTTGGATGCCCGACGGCCTTGAGCGCTGGAAAAATCAATTCCCAATACATGCAAAATGGGTGAGTTATCTTTATAAACAAGAAAAAATAACCTTAAATACGAGCTGAATTGAGCCAGCAACATTCGGACTTTACTAACCACTCGGACACTTCCCATAGCGATTGGTCTAACCATTCTGATACGACTCACCGTGACTGGGCTGACCACTCGGATGTAGCGCATTCTGACACCACGGGCCATTATGACGTATGGCATGAAGATAGTTATCCACACAACGACGTAGGCTTTGGTAACTTTGCAAACCATTATGACACGCCGCATTCAGATGGCATAGCATGGCACGGCGACTCGGCACATAGCAATTTTACTCAGCATGCGGATATCGCACCTCAGCCACCTTGGACAAACCATTCAGATGCGCCGCATGACGACACGGTAATTCATAGCGACACGCCGCATGACGATACGACATACCATACCGACCAAGCTCATGGAGATTTTTCGAACCATTATGACGCAGGGCATAACGATGTAGTTCACAGCGATACGCCGCATACTAACTGGTCAAACCACAGCGACACAACACATGCCGATTGGGGAGACCATAAGGATGCGGCTCATGGCGATGCACCTATACATGACGATTCTACTGTTATCCAACAGCCATTCCTAGATCTTAGTTTGAAGGTGAACGGGACTGATTATGTTAGCGGCAAATCACCATTAGATGTTACAATGACCGTGGAAATTAACGGATCAGACCCGCCGTTTAAAGTTGAAATAGAAGAGTATATAGACCGTTCGGCAGTTGGCACTATATATAAAGATACTATTAATTCGCCACAAACCTTGGTATTTAAGAGAACATATACTTATAGAGGACCGAGCTTATTACTCGCAGAGTATGTTACTCACTACCATATTTTTGCTAAGGTTGTTGACAGCAAAGGTGGGTATAAATATAGTATTGCTTGGGTGGACGTAAGTCCTCCAGATTGGACAGGATATCTCAAGTTTGATGTCGACTACTCGCCAAAAGAATATATATGGGACTGTGACAAAGGAATTTGCATTCCAGAAACGTTCACCATAAACTATAAGGTCAGCTGGGATGCTGGCAACTTAGAGCAAGCACTCGGTGTAGGTTTTGGTCGTGTATCAATTATTAAAAGAGAGTGGGGAGGGAAATATACTGAAATATGGTTAAGTGGACAAAGGAGCGGGTCTTATAGTGATAGCATTACGTCTCCAATCCCGTTTCCCTGTAGTTTTGGTGGAATAATAGAGTTATCTGCTTGCCTAATAGAAGCTGAAGGGGGAAGCGTTACACAAATCACCCGTCCTATCAGCCTTCCATGCGTGCTCAAAAACCCCAAAGTATACGTCACGTGGCAGGACATCAGTTGGTTAAATAACGCAAAAGTAACCGTAAAGCTTGGAACAGAAACCAAAACTTACAAGTATTCTCCAGCCGAATTTACCGTCCCCTTAATAAAGGCGGGCGACTCTCTCCCGCTCACCGTCACTTGGACTTGGGACGCCACAGACTTGGGCGGCGGAGAAATAATACCAGCAGGCTCCAGAACATTCTCCACGAACGTAAGGATAGCGGGTTGCGACACCAGAATAACTGCGGTACCAGACCAGCCATTCCCTGAATACAAGCCCTACTTTGACATAAAGGTGAGCTGTCTAACTAAGGTATATACGGGCCAGAATGTGGCGCTCAGGATTTCAGTACTTGGAGGAAAATCCCCATATACTTGCAAAGTGAAGGTGGTCGGGCCTACCTTCCATTCAATGGAAGAGGTGATATTGGACAAAACCGAGACGAGTAGCGCTGGTATTTTTGCCTACGACTTTGACTTCGGACTTCCTTCCGCCAATATAACATCTGCCAAGGGCACTATCTACGTTTCTGTGACGGATGGGGACGGCAGGGTCAGGGAGAAGACGATAGAGGTTGAGATTTACCCGGCCGTTGAGGGCGTCACGCCGGGAATACCCCCGCCACCGCCTCCTCCTGAAAGGAAACGCAGGCTTGCGGTAAAGCTTATGGTAGAACCAAAGCCTCCTTGGGAGCCGAACCAAAGGATCGAAGTGACGACATACGTGACATGCGACGACCAGCCCTTCGACAAGGTTAAGGTCTATTGGTATTTGGTGTGGGATGGTAGGAAGCAGTATGAAATTGGCCCAGCATACCCGAAGAACGGATATGCTACAGCCGAGTTTTTGATACCGTTAGCGGCCTCGGGCAAGAGTATAACGTTGTGCACGCTTGCCTTCCCAACCGAAGAGGCAACCTACCTGTATGGCGAGGAAGTAGAGACCTGCATACCCAGCGATGTCTCGCTCTGGAAGGCTGGCCAGACCAGAATAGTACTGAACATGCTCACGGCAGTAAACGTTGGGTCGATAAACGACATATTGGGCGTCGTTGAGGGTCTTGGCCCAGACTATACGTGGAAGAGGGTTTCTGGCGGTAAGGTATCGATTTACATAAACGACAAATACGTAGGCGACGCACCGATAGGCTCTCTCGGAGAGTTCAGGTATCCATACACTTGGGAAACCGCTGGGAAATATGTGGTCAAAGTGGTTTATCCTGGACAGCCTGGCGTATGGGAGGGTTGCTCCGCATCCATAACAGTCCTTGTTACTGAGACGCCGCTAGAGACTGGCTATCCAAAAACTCCAGAGAACGTGGAGCAACCACCACCCGGTACAACTCCACCAACTTCGGCGAGCACGCCAACATACGGCGTTGTGAGTGTAGACCTCGTTGTAGAGCCGTCACCACCTTGGAACGTCGGTCAGTCCTTGAGGCTTACGGCCACAGTTTGGAAGGATAGCACACCGTTGAAGAACAGGCTAGTCTATTTCTATGCATCTGCAGGCGGCTACACGAAAATGATTTACGGCAAATACACGGACGTGAACGGAAGGGCGACAATTGATTATACGGTTCCATCATCGCTGGATGGCGTTTCGCTAAAAGACAAAACATTGACGTTCTTTGCGGTTGACGTGGAAAGCGGCTCTATAAGCAACATGGTTGGAGGTCTCGTGAAAGCGCCGAGCGCATGGGCAGTTGCGGGCATTGCTGGCGCTCTGGCGGCCCTCGGAGGCTTAGCCGCATGGTTTTTAAGCAAGGGAAGGAAGAGGTAATGGTGAGGTTGGGGGTTTAGTAATGGGGTACACCCTATCCCTATATGCCGACCCGAAGACGGCGGCAATAGGGACTCCCGTAAGGGTATATGGATACCTGTACAGCGATAGTACCCCAGTAGCCAACGCAATCATAAGAATACATTACGTCGACCAAGAGCAATATCCAAAAACCGATAGCAAGGGCTACTTCGAGACGTACGTTACGGCAGTCCTTTATGCCAACGTATGCACGGCGGCATACTATGACATTTATAACAATTTGCGTGCCACGGCACAGGTTACAATCACGGGAACTTTTCCGACAGTACCTCCCGGAGTATACAGCATAACGCTCAATGCGGAAAAGTCCTCTGCACCGACTGGCTCACAAATCAAGGTATACGGCTACCTGCGTAGCGATTCGACGCCGATAGCTGGGGCTAATGTCGAGATAGAGTATGCTGGAAAGAGAACGACCGTCACGACGGACAGCAAAGGTTACTTCGAGGTTATGGTCACAGTTGCCTATGGATACTATGACCTCTGCGCCAACTACTACACCCCAGACACAAAACAACTAGCCGCCAGAACATGCATCTCACTAGTCGGCGAGGCTGTTTACCAAGTTACCGTCAAGACTGACAAGACCAACTACTACATAGGCGACGACATCAAGGTCTCTGGCAACTTAACGATGAACAACCAGCCTGCGGCAGGCATGACCGTGGAGGTCGAGATGAACGGGAACACTAAGCTGGTCACCACGTCAGGCGACGGCACTTACAGCACAACGTTCAAGGCGGCATCCGTCGGTACGTTAACAATCACGGCCAGATACGCCTCAGTTAGCGCTACCACCTCAGTTACCGTGTCACCAAAGCCCTCAGCCGAGAGCTACGTAGCCGCAATCACGATTGCGAAGAAGTCTCCGTCAGGCAACCCAAGGCCCGGTGAGGCCATAACCTTCTCCGGGTATGTTAAGGACAACATGGGCAACCCAGTCCCGAACCAATTGGTTACCGCCGCCGAGAAGGACATCCTAGGCAGGTACTGGCCTATAAAGAACAAGGCTGGCCAGTATGTTGCCGCAAGGACTGACTCAAACGGATACTACGAGCTGTATGACGACGACGGATGGCCAGATGCTGGAGTAAAGACTGTTTGGGCGATAACCAACAAGGTAATCGGCAAGGACATTAGGGTTGACGGCTTGTACGGCGTCGTCCCCTCGGACGGAGAGCGGGTCCTCTCAGACTCCCTAACAATAGAGGTTAGTGCGGCACCGACTGAGTACACTCATGTGTTGAGGCTTTACTTCATACCGCTTCCTTGGGCATCGCAGAGACAGCTTGAGGAGGCAATACCGTCGATAGCTGGAGCGGTCAACCCATTTATCACGCCCTTAGGATACGACTACGTTGGCGGTAGCGTCAATTGGCAGGGTAGGTACGTTGACCTGTACTACAGGAAGAGGGGAACACCACCAATACCTCTAGCCGAAATACTTGCGGTAGTAGCGATTGCCGCTATACTTGGAGTAGTATACGTTTCCGCCGTCTGGTATGAGGTTAAAATGAAAGAGCTTGAGTTAATAGAGTATCAATACCGCACCAAGGCGGAGCTTCAGCAGGAAGCCATGAACTTGTACAAACAGGGCCAACTGACTTACGACCAATTGCAACAAACCCTAAAAACCATAGACGAATCGTACCAGCTTCCAGAACAAATTACGAAGAAGTGCAAGCTATTGGGCATGTTTGAGATCCCGATACCGGCTGAGTGGTGCGATACGGTGAACGGCATAGTGGCGCTTGGCCTGCTCGGCTTGGGCATGTATGCGGCATACAAAATAATCAGTAGCTTAGGGAAGAAGTGATTTGATGAATTCAATTGAATGCCCTACATGCGGTTACTATCTAGAGAGGGTTGACAGCAACATCTGGAGATGCATACTCTGCGGTCTATACTACATCGTTAGGCGTGGAAAGGCAATTCCCCACCCATTCTTAGCTTATGAGGACACAATAATCGGCGAAAAGGTCGATATTCCTAGAACACCAGCAGATAAGGAGGAGCATGATTATATGGAGGACTTGCTATTGAGCATGGGCGTTAGGCTACCTACGTCAAAGGTAAGGGAATTTGTCGCATGGCTCAGGAAACAGCTTGGCATAAACTCATACCAGTATGCTACCTATAATGAAAGGCTAAGGAAGGAAATCCTAAACGGCTTCCTTGCAAACTACCCATTCTAACGTCGTTCAACTTTCACAGTAGTGGTATATAGCCTATTTACATCCGCCTTTATCAGCAGGTCTTTTATGACATCATTCAACGATACCTTTCTTTTTTCCGTCATCTGTATGAATCCCTGTAGCGCCACTAATGCATTATATACTTGCTCATCGACTTTTACTGTTTTCCACATCCTCCATTTTGTTACAAAGTAGAAGGTGCTATAAAAGGTTTAAATTCTAGGAAAATTCACTTTTTCCCGAAGGGAAATGGTCAAGTTATACCCCCCACTACTGTCTAAAATTAGCATAATCGCCCTGCATAAGGCGTCAAAGAGTCCAGAGATGACGATATCGTACAGCCCATTCGGGCTAGTTGAGGAGGAAGGTACGGTATATACGAAGGATCCGCCAATAGTCAAGGGTCTAAAGGGTCTTCATGAGAAGTCAGATACCGAGCTTACAGAATCTCAGAGAAAGATCAAGGCTGGTCTGAATAAAGCCATAACCATGTCCAAAGCTCACAAAGAATTGGGTGTTGCAATTGTTAACATAGGCGGAACGCTGAAGAGGATGCCGAGAAAGTCCGCTGAGATGCTGATGGCAGGTCGCAGGAAAGCACTAGTGGTCGGCAAGCCGGTTACGGCCCCTCATAGAGGATACGTTGGCGTAAAAAAGGCCTAAAGACACTTCAATAGACTACCAATTTAGCCGCATGCCCTAGTTAGGGCTATTTACTTCCCCTTTTCTTTTTCTTTTAGCCATAAAATAAAGCCTCTTTTTAGTTCACGTTGTATCGCCTCGCTAGAGGCAAAGAAATTATCGAGTGTAAAGCCTACGCTTTTTAAGTACTCTGGGAATAGCGGATGCGTTTCAGGCGGTCTTGCCTCTTCCAGCCTTGTAACAAGTGGTGGATAGCGGGGAGGTGGATAGCGGGGACGTACGTATGTTGGCCTTTCTACGGCTGGAGGAACTGTTGGGGTTATAGATTTCGCTCTAGCCCTAGCCTCTTTGAGAGCCTCATCATATCTTGCTGACCAGTCCACAAGCCTTACTACTTCTCTGAATAGCGCATCAAATTCCTTACCTCTGAACCCCCTATCTTTGAGTATGATCGCTACCTCATCCTTTACCGCCTCGGCCTGCTCTGGGGACATGACGGCCCTGCTTACTATTCCATTTTCGATAAGCTTACGGAACTTCTCGCTCTCAAAATCCCTCTTGTCAACTTCTATTATATCGCATACGCTACCGACGTACCTGCCATAACTACCATAGTATTCAAAAAATTCGTTACCTGTCGGCCACCCCTTTTCTATATGGACGTAAACGACCTCTCCGGGGAGGTATGACTCGTATTTTTCAAGCTCTTTCTTAAGCCTAGCTATCTCCTGCTCCGCTTCCCTCAACTTTATCTCCTTCTCCTCAACCTGCTTTTTAAGCTCTTTGACCTGCTCCTCAAGACTTCTGACCTCCGTTGGAGCTATCTTTTTTTCCTTTAACTTCTTTACCCCTTTCTCAAGCTCTTTTATCTTTTGTTCAGCCTCAGCATACATCTTCGTAAGCGACGGCGGCATCATCTTCTCTATTGCAGACAATTCTCCGTACTTGCTACGCAACCATGAAATTAACGATGCTCCTCCCCTTTCCTCAAGTATCTTCTTTACCTCGTCCATTACCTCGCTCTTCGTAAGAACTTTGGCCTTTACTTGAGGCGTTATTCTATCATCTATGTCCTCAATTATTGGTAAAGAGTCTGTGATTATGCCTTCATTTTTAGCTTCCCAAAGAATATCCGTTAAAGTGTCTAAAAACTTCCTCCAACCCTTTTCAGTAAAGTACTCGGTCAATCTCCATCACAGTATTTCACTACTTGTCGGGGGATAAATCTTTTTTTCCCTGCGGATGCAGTCCTCAGTACTGAGAAGCCCATCCATAGGCATCCCTTGAACTTTTCGTCGGCAGAAGAATCCAGAACTATTCTCTTAACATTTTCAAAATCATCGAGTTCTTTGTCAAAAACTACGTGGTAGTGGAATGGGCTACTCTTCCTTATTATGAAGCCGCCCAACCCATACTTTTTAGACAATCTTTTAGCCTCTTCGAAGACTTCTAGAATTTGCCTGTTGTCGTAATCTAAGAAGACCTTGAAACCCATAAAGCTGACCTCCTCCCCGCCCTGAAGGACGAGGCTTGCTCGTTGTCACGGCGGTTTGTAGTAGTGGATTGGGGGCTCGTTCCACCTTATTGCAGCATATCCTCTCTCTTCGTGCTCCTCGCAATACCTCAGTATCTTCTTTATGTTCCCTTCCCCTTCTCTATCGACCAACCGGGTAGGGGCATCTATTATCATGGCGTAAACATAATTTTCGATATCCTTCTCAACTTTTTTGTACTCTTCCATATCCAACTCATCAACCCTATTCGTCAGGCCGAAGTTAACGTCATAGCTGGTTATTCCATAAGGCGGGAGCCAGTAAAATACGCATTCCCAAATCTCCCTCATCAACCTTATCAAGTCTGGGTCGTATTCTTCGCCCTCTTTAACCCATTTGAGTATCTTGTACTCCTTATCCTTTCCCCTTCCTCCCATCATTCCGGGTATGTAATTCAAGTACGCCGTCACCTCTACAATCCTTACCTTCTTAGGAGGAGGTGGTGGCGGTATCAATTTCTCTTTCTCTCTTTCTATCCTTTCAACAAACGCTATCTCCCTCTCTATCCTTTCAAGCCTAAAGCCATATTCCCTCAAAGTATCCCTAAGGGACGCCAAAGTATTCTTTATGGATACTACCCAATCGTAAACAGTTCTGGGCTCAATCTCCTCCTCTCTAGGCGGAGTGAGAATCTTTAACAGAACATCCCTAGTTTCATAAACGTCTATCAGCGCTCTGGCCATATCTACCAGCCTATCAGGAAGCCTAATTCCCCTAAGCCTCCTAGTCCTCACAATCTCTTCAAACAACCCCCTCCTCTCCTCAGAAGTCCTTGCCCTCTGAAATAGCCTATACAGCCTTCTTGATACCGCATAGAGCCTATCGTAGAACGTCCTAGCTATGCCGCCTATCAGTGGGATAAGGTAGCCGCTGTCAAAACTCATTATCGAGTATCTTACGACCCTTATGTTATCTCGTAGAGTCCTCCTTATATCCTCAGACATTTTCTCGCCTCAGCTTCTCCCAAAAGCTTTCCAATTTATTCCGCAATTTGTCCCTAATTCCAGATGATGCGTACAGCTCCCTTAGCAACTCATTAAGAATTGCTAGCGGCTCTACGCTCCTATCGAGCCCCTTATGGGAAATAAGGTAGGATTTGAAGAGCGCCTCCATGGCTATTGTATTGAGCGTATGCTCCCTCACCTTCTGGAGGTATTCTGGCTTTATGTAAAACTTGAACGGGTTGAAGTACGTCGTGTTATCCAGCTTGCTTATCTCGACGCTACCGACCAACAAACAGGCCTCGTACTTTTCTCTCGGCGGCAGGTATGCGTACCATATTCCCCTGTGGTATTTCTCTACGGTCTCTAGCGAAATGCTTGTCAGCAAATACTGTAGCGGTATTACCAGACCCGAATGGCTCTTTACTTCCCTTAGCTCCGCACCGCAATTCGGGCACTTCATATTCGATCGACCATCTCTGGAAGCTTTACAAGCAACCTCTTGCACGACGGGCAATTCGTGGAAACCACTCCATCCTTTGGAACCCACGTATGGCCGCAATATGCGCACTTTAGCATCTTGCCGTCTGGCACTTTTATGCTACTGTTCCTCTCCCTTATCTTCTCATAGTATCTCTCTATGGCCCTGTAAAACTTCTTTTTGAAGCCCTCATCCTCCTTAAACCTTCTCTTTATGTACTGCTTCAGGTATTCTTTATGCCGCTCCTGATATTCTGGCCTCTTTGCATATTCTAGAACCTTCTCAAGAACCTTCTTCTTTCTCCTCCTGCTCAGGTGGTATTCCACGGTAGAAGGATGTAGTCTAAGGGCCTTGGCTATTTCGGCGTAGTTCATGCCCTTCTTCTTAAGCTCCCTCATCTTTTTCTTAAGCTCCTTCGTCACCTTCAAAGCATCAGCCTCCTCGCAACTTTGACTGCGCTCATTGCTTCCCCTCCTATCGTGTGTATTATGAACAGCTTGAGCCTCTCTCCCGGCCTAAGACCCCTTCCTATCCTCTGTATAGCCCTCCTGAGCCTCTTGGGAACGCTCAGTATGAATATGTGCTTGCACGTCGGAACGTCTATCCCCTCGTCAAGGGCTTTTACGGCCACCAGAATTCCGCCAGAATACCTAAATGCCTTCATTATCGTGTCCTTGTAGCTTTTGTCCAGCTTGCTGTGGTAGCTGAATGCCTTGAACCCCCTGCTCCTGAGCGCTCTTGCTAACATGTCTGCATGCTCTATGCTCTCGACGAAGACTATTGCCCTCTCTGGCCTCTCTTCGTTCAGTATATCACATAATGTCATCTCCTTCTCTATGGTGTAGTCCAGAAGTTGCCTCAACCTATTGTTCCATATCGCTAGCCTGTTCAGTATCTCGGCCTTAACTTCGTCATCCTTTGCCCATGCCAGCCTTTGCCTGAGGGTGGCGATAACGTCCCTTATGTATTCGTAGGAGCTCCGCAGGTTTGGCGGTATAGGCAGGTTTATTACCTTAACCTCTAAGTCGCTTATCGCTCCCTGCTCTCTAGCCTCCTCTAGCGAGCACTCATAGACTATCAGCTTCTCTGGAACGTTCTCTGGGGTTGCGGTCAGCCCCATCCATACCTTTTTGCCTTGGCTCAGGAACTCGGACAATATGTTCGTCCACTTTTCGGCAAAAGCATGGTGAACCTCGTCGAAAATTAGCATGTTGTGTATTTTGCATAGGTATTTAGCATAAGCGTATGCGGAGTTGTACGTCGTGAACGTCACGTCCCTTCCTGTGCTCTTGCTGGCTTCGTTCCATACGCCCGTCACAAAGCCGTATGACTGAAAAGTGCTCCTATGTTGCGACAATAGGGTATTCGTAGGCGCTATAAATAAAACGGGCTTTATGTCAAGAACCCTAATTGCCTCAATAGCTACCCTCGTCTTGCCAGCGCCCGTCGGCGCTACTATTATGCCCTCCCTCAGCGTTAGCCATGATTCAAGCGCCTCAATTTGCCACTTGTACATCACTCATCACTCATATCCGGGAATAGTATTTGGCTAGCTGTTTTAAGAACAGCCATCCTGACAAACTCGCTTCGGCTGAGCCCTAGCATCTTAGCAGCCTTATCCAGCAAATAAATCAGCTCATAAGGGAACTTAACAGATACTATGGTGGTTTTCTTGTACTCGGCCTGAAGCTCTTCACCGTCATTAAGATTGGATAAAAGCTGTTTGTTGCTTGCTATTGCCGAGGCCACGAGACTTCTAATTGCCTCAGAATAGTTGAGGAACAGCCCATTCTTTACCATCTGGCTTATGACGTCTACCATCGTAGGAGGAAAATACACGGTTTTCATTTTCATTTTCATACACCTCAAAAAATGAAGGGTAGTTTTACAATACTGATTCTAATAGCGTAGGAATGTCAAACATTAACGTAATGGGAATGCCAGTTATGTCAAATATTATTATTTCACTCCACCGATATCCAAAATTTGGTTGCCACTCGGCGACAATATATTCGTGTATTTTATCAAAAAATTTTAGGTAGAACCTAGTTACGTTCCACCTGCCGTATGGTGGCCGATAAATGCGATATGTCCCACCCAATAGCCAATAGTCATTTTCCAGATATTTTTTTAACACATATTCCCCCTTATCTGATGACGTCAATATTTCACCGTTTCTTTCGTGATATTCTATTTTCATTTACCTCAATCACCTCGCATAATACTAAAACTAAGAAATATATAAACCTTACGTTCAGGAACACCAAAAGGTAATACTCAAAATGGAAATTCAAAGGCGTCTTCAATAAATGATGCCAAAGATTTCCTGATATTCCAGAAGATATCGTATCTTCGCCTACTCCTTAGCTCGTCCTTTAGGAGCTTTGCATTTAGCCACCAAGGACAACTGTGCTCAGGCTCGAGCTTGATAACGGCTGTCGCCCTAGTGGCTATGTTGCCGGAATCAGAAGCCTTAAGGTATTGCACAACGACCTCGTCACGGCGGCGTCGTACTTTATACAACATAATACGAACCCACTTTTTAACACCCATCGCACTGACCTCTAACCACTCTACCATTTCTCCTTTGCCTTCCTTGAACCTTATATAATATGTTCTGCCAGAGTTTGTATGCATCTCCTCTTCATAAATCACGTCTTTTTGCTTACCCATTTTCACATTAATTAGGAACTAACTTATATATAAACTTTGCGTTTACACAACCAAAAAGGTAATACCAAAAAATAAAAAATAGGGGAATTTAAGCTTGTTCTGGCTCAACCTCTAAGGGTGTTATTGTCACGCTTTCCAATTCGTCACCTTTTAACAAAGTCAATAAATCACACACTAAGGTTTTTAAGGAATCCAAATCTTCCACTACACCTAATTTAACTTCAGTTAAACCCTCCTTGCTGCATGCTACTATACGTATCTCGTAAACTTTTTTCATCCTTGCCCTCCTTGAACATGGTAATTAACGTTGTCGTTTTAGTGTAACGTATGCCCGCAAAATTTGGTAGGCATTATGTAGCCTAGTCGTTAGATTGTAAAGCCCTTTGGCGTATTCGTAACGTTGTTCGTAAAGTCTAACCAATTCTGGGTGTTTTTGCCTTAGCAGATCAACAAGTTCTGGGAATATTTCGTCTACGGTTTCAAATATTTCCTCACACCCTTCTATTTCCATTCACCTTATCACCTCACATATACATACATTTGATCATTATATAAACCTTACTTTTAAAAACACCTTAGGGTAATACCAAAAATAAAAAAGGATGTAGTTTTTACTCGACGTGACTCATAGGCGCCATTTGGATCTCCTCATGGGCTACATGTACTAACAAATCCGTTACCCCTCCGTTGAGCAGGGACATGTATAGCTTATCCCTCTCTTCTCTTGGCATATCCCAAAACTTTTTGTATTCCTCAACTTTATAGCAGTCTATTCTCCATGAACCATTTGAAACATCAACTACATAAACGAATTCGACAACGTCGGCTATATTGCCAACGGGCCTGAAACCGACGTTTATTGCGAGATCTCTTTTCCACTTTCTTTGGATTTGTTGTTTTTGTTCTTTTGCTTTGATGCAATCGTAACCGATCATGTATGCGGCCACGTCTTCCGCATACGTTAGCCAATGCGTCTGTTCTTTTGCCATGTATTTAGCAAATTCGGCAATTTCACGGAAATGCGGCAACATAAAAGACGGATACCCGTCCCAATGGCGGTACAGCACGATCATAGTTTGGCCGTCCCAAATCACGGTCTCGGATCGTGTTCCCATATTATTCACCATCCCATCTTAGTAATACCTCGGCCACTTTTTCACGAATATCAAAGAACTTACAGCTAAACACTTTTTCTAAAGCCTCACGGTCCGCCTCAGTTTTTACATAAGCTAGGAGCCTAGGCTTAGCATACTCTATTAGTGCATCCATAGCTTTATGTAATCGATCTAGCGCCCCTATAGTGTCTATTTTGTCTTCTAGCTCATCGAATATTTTTTTGTATTCCGCCTCGGATAATTTACCTGCAACTAATAGCTCATCAAATGGTCGGATCATTTTGGCGAATAGCTTAGTTCTATATTCATGTTCAAGCTTAGCGGCTATATACCGTTTTTTTAACTCTTCTAGCTTTTCTTCCATCCCCAACCACCTCATAGTATATGGAGACCTAATACATATATAAACCTTACGTTTTAAAGAACAAAACGTAATACGCAAAAACAAAAAATAAAAAATAAATAGGGAATTAAAAGATTCTTATTGTTTACTTTAACCTAACCTTTTCCTTCCATTCCCGTTCTATTCTACTTAATTCCTCTTCAATAACTTCTTTTTCGGCAACTTCTTTCAGACACTCAGGTGAGTTGTAAAGGTGCTCCAGGTACTCCCAGTACAACCCGGTTTCGAAACTTGAGTAATAGAGGTTGCCATGCTCGTCATAGACATAAATCCATGCATTCCATGGGTTCTCTGACGGAACAATTTCTGTTCTCATGCCGAATTTTTTGTAATGTTTACAAGCCTCCATTTTCTCACCCCTACTCTATAATAGGATCAAGGTATATATAAACTTTGCGTTTACACAACCAAAAAGGTAATACCAAAAACAAACAAAAAATAAAAAAGGTAATATGCAGAATTACATTTTTACGTCCGCAACTTCGTTTAGTTTTTCTAGCACTTGCACTTTTTCGTCGCTATTTTCTGTGTACCAGGCTTTTTTAAGCGCATCCCATTTGAACCCTAGCGCTTTTAGTTTCTCACGTATTTGGTATGTATCGCCAGTTATCAAAATGCGGTCGCTTAATTTATTAACTACAATCTGCGGTTTGCTTATAAGTTCCGTTTGGACGCTTACATTTTCGCTTTTTAGCGGTATTTTAACGTTAATAGCGTTATTCTGGTAGTAATATGTTTTGATGCGCTTAATTATGCGTTTGTTACCGTTTTCGGTTACATTTTCGGCAATTTCGGCTACAATTTCGCCCGGACCGTTTAGTTTAAACCCTTTCCAGCCACCAGACGTGGCCGATTCGCTTATAATTGCAATTACGGCATTTTTGGGTACGAAAACGTGTATTTTGCGGTTTTTTCTGCTGCTTTCGTCATTCACGACGATTTTTATGCCGAAAATGTCAATTTCAACGTTTTTATCGCCCTTTTTTAACGGTAATTCTGCAGGATCAAGCAGTTTACCGTTTTTTAAAACAGCTGTTGTTTTAACAAATTGCCCGTAACTTCCCCACGTTTCGTATACTAATTCAACGTTTTCCATACCATCACCTCGCATTAATCAGGAACTAACTTATATATAAACCTTACGTTTTAAAACACCAAAAGGTAATACCAATATTTTGTTCAAATTTTTGTACAAACTCTAGAATATCAAAAAGAGAATTGAAAGAAAATAAAATAAAAAAAAGAAAGAAGGTATTTACTGTATGATTTTTATTACGTATTTACCTCGGTCATTTTCACCGTTTATTATAATGCTTACGTCGTCATCAAGTCCAAGAAAATACTGCGCTAGCGTCAACAAAGCGCTGGCATATTTTTTTTGGCGTTCGTCACATATTGATGTTTCGCACAAATCAGCTAC
>Ga0080004_1114928_pt1 | contig 16711 bp, 15 predicted proteins | sample WasSprMetagenome_FD_69207 | JGI IMG/M metagenome (GOLD analysis project Ga0080004, IMG submission 69207) | Sulfidic aquatic microbial communities from Washburn Spring, Yellowstone National Park, USA - WS (SPADES assembly) (version 2) | ecosystem: Environmental > Aquatic > Thermal springs > Hot... | reverse complement strand
CTCAATTTCCTTTAAAAATTGAAGTTACTCTTTTTGCTCTTTCAACTGCTACTTCCTTTTCCGAGGAAATTTCAAAGAAGTTTGAGGTAAAAGAAGGAATTTTTCCAAAAATCATCAAAGTAGCAAAAGAAAAGATTGGAAATCTTATTTTCAACTCTCTAACAACAGGCAGAAATCTATTAGAAAAAGGAAGGAGTTTTAAGGATAAGGTAATTGGATTAGTTAAACATTCTCCAGAAATTCCTGTAGCAATCTTTGAAATCGATTTTGAAAAAGCAAAAGAAGACATTGATTTTTCAGGATTAATAATGGATTCTGATCCTGTGAAAAAGAAAGCCATTCTCTATATGGAAAACTGGCCAAAAGAAGTTGAAAGGTCGAAGGTATTATTTATTCCTAAATAATGAGGAAGAATATTTCCCATCTTAAATTACTGTTTTCGTTGATAATAGGAGTTATAGGATTTTTTTCACTAAGTTTAAATTTTCTCATAATCGCGTTAGGGAAAGGACCCACCTATACACGATGGGATCATACAGTGTGGAAAAAAATTGTAAATACCTATTTCGAAATAAGTGAGAAATTACCATTTTTTTTAGAATTTCTTATAGGAATTCTCATAGAAGGTGCATTCTTAGTGTTTTTTCCTCTCTCTCTTATCGGAATTTTTTTAAGTATCAAATCCCTCAATTCCCCTCAACGAAAACTTGCTATTTTTGCTATTGCTCTCAATTCAATTAATCTGATTTTTGCTTTATTCATTGCCTGGCTTTTATTTGGTTTAGCGAGAGGAATGTAAGTGAAAGAAATTTTGATATTTCACGAATTCATGAATTAAAGTAAGTATCAGTTTTGTTTTGGTTTTTATTTTTTAATTTTTTTGCTAAAAATTAAGAGAGAAAAGAAATAGTTTATGCTTTCAATTATCATTCCTACAAAAAATGAAGAAAAATATTTGCCGATTTTGCTTTCTCAAATTAAAAAGCAAAACTTTTTTGATTACGAAATAATTGTCGCTGATGCAGGATCTCAAGATAAAACAGTTGAAATTGCAAAATCTTTTGGTTGTAAAGTTGTGAAAGGAGGATTGCCAGCAAAAGGAAGAAATGAAGGAGCAAAAGTTGCAAAGGGAGAAATTTTTTTATTTATGGATGCAGACAATATTTATTTGCCAGATGGATTTTTAGAAAAATTGATTTCTGAGTTCAAAAGAAGAAATTTAGGAGTTGCCTCTTTTCCAATTTATCCAAAAGGAAATCTCATTGATAAGATTTGCTATTTTCTTTACAACAAATTTGTTGAAATTTTTCAAAATTGGACCGCCTTTGCAACAAATTCCGTATTAATTAAAAGAGAGGTTTTTGAGAAAGTTGGAGGTTTTGATGAGGAAGTTAAAATTGGAGAAGATCACGATTTAGCAAAAAGAGCAGCAAAAATTTCAAAATTTGGATTTATTAAAACTGAACCCGTTTTGACTTCTGCAAGAAGATTTGAGAGAGATGGAAGGCTTAAAACATATTTAATTTATATCCTTGCAGGACTTCATATGTTCTTTTTTGGCCCGGTTAAAAGAGATTTCTTTTACAAATTTTAATTCTTGACCCTCAATACAAAACTTCTATAATTAAAATTGAATTATGGAACTCCCAACCCCATCATTTCAAATGAAATATCCGAGCCTTTCCCCTCCCAAAGGAAAGAAAATAAAAATCTTTTTACTTTTTTTATTATTTTTTATTCTTGGTTTTGGATTTGGCATTCTTTCTAATTTCTACCTTTATTCTCAGGTTCAAATCCCCCAATTTTTTATTCCCCAAAAACTTCATCCCTCTCAAACTCCTACCCCAACTTCTTACACTCCTCAAACTTCACAAGAAGAAGTTGTAATTAAAGTTGTAAAAGAAGCATCCCCGGCAGTAGTTAGCATTGTTGTGAGTAAAAATTTGCCTGTTTTTGAACAATATTATGAAGAATGGTCACCTTTTGAAGAGCCATTTTTTAAATTCAAAATTCCTCAATTTCGACAAAAAGGATATGAATCAAAAGAAGTAGGTTGGGGTTCTGGATTTATAGTTTCTCAAGACGGACTCATTTTGACAAATAAACATGTAGTTTTAGATAAGGACGCTCAATACACAGTTGTTACTTTTGATGGCAAAAAATATCCTGCAAAAGTTTTAGCCAGAGATCCTGTCCAAGACTTCGCAATTTTAAAAATCACATCTACAGAGAAATTTCCGACTTTAAAACTTGGTGATTCCCAAAATCTTCAAGTAGGTCAAACAGTTATTGCCATCGGAAATGCCCTAGGGCAGTTTCAGAATTCAGTTTCTGTAGGAGTAATTTCTGGCCTTGGAAGATCAATTGTTGCTTCAGGGGGAGGTATAATTGAAACTTTGGAAGATGTAATTCAAACTGATGCTGCAATTAATCCAGGAAATTCGGGAGGCCCTCTTTTAAATCTAAAAGGTGAGGTTATTGGAATTAATACAGCAATGGCAGTTGAGGGAGAAAATATTGGATTTGCAATTCCAATTAATAAAGTTAAAAAAGCTCTAGATCAAGTTAAAACTTTAGGAAAAATTGTTTATCCATTTTTGGGAGTAAGATACGTTCTTATTGATGAGGAAGTTCAAAAACAAAACAATTTACCTGTAAATTATGGAGCTTGGGTTGTTGGCAGTGAAAAAGAGAGCGCAATTTTTCCAGGTTCTCCTGCTGAAAAAGCAGGGTTAAAAGAAGGAGATATAATTTTAGAATTTAATGGCGAAAAAATTACTTCAAAAAATTCTTTAGCAAAGATTATAATGAAATATAATCCCGGAGATAAAGTGACTTTAAAAATTTTAAGAAATGGGCAAGAAAAAATGGTCGAAGTTATTTTAGCAGAAAGAAGCGAATAAAAACATGGATGGTGGACAATTTACACATAAAGCACAAGAAGCAATTTTGGGAGCCCAAGATTTAGCAAGAGAAAAGGGGCAACAGCAAGTAGATGTTGTCCATTTACTTTATGTGCTTTTAACTCAAGAAGGGAGTGTCGTGGTTAATGTTTTAGAAAGAATAGGTGTTGATATTGAAAATTTAAAAAAGAAAACATTGGCAGCAGTAAATTCCCTTTCCCCAATTTATACTCCAAGCTCCTTTTCTCAATTTTACTTAACTCAGGATCTGGCTAAAGTTTTAGAAAGGGCTAGACAGGAAATGATAAAAATGGGCGATGAATATATTTCTACCGAACATTTATTTTTAGCTCTTTTATCAACTGATACTAAAGCTAGAGAAATTTTAGAAAGGGCTACATTTTTACAACCTGCCCAAGTTGGAACAATTGGTTTTGGAAAGTTAGATTATCAAACTTTTTACAATGAATTAATGAAAGTTAGAGGAGGGCAAAGAATTACAGATCCAGAGCCAGAATCTAAATATCAGGTGATTGAAAAATATACAGTGAATTTAACAACGATGGCTAGAAAAGGACAATTAGATCCAGTAATTGGTAGAGAAAACGAAATTAAAAGGGTGATTGAAATTTTGTGTAGAAGGAAAAAGAACAATCCAGTATTAATTGGAGAAGCTGGAGTTGGAAAAACTGCAATAGTTGAAGGATTAGCTCAAAAAATAGTGAAAGGAGAAGTACCAGAAAGTTTGAAAGGAAAGGAACTTATTTCTTTAGATCTCGGAGCCTTAATAGCAGGAACAAAATACCGTGGAGAGTTTGAAGAAAGAATAAAAGCTTTGTTAAGAGAAATTAAAAGAGCAGGTGATAGGTATTTACTTTTTATTGATGAACTTCACACAATAGTTGGGGCAGGAGCTGCAGAAGGAGCAGTAGATGCTTCAAATTTGTTAAAACCAGCTTTAGCTAGAGGAGAATTAAGAGCTATTGGTGCTACAACCTTAAAAGATTATCAAAAATATATTGAAAGAGATCCTGCTTTAGAAAGAAGATTCCAACCTGTTTATGTGGCTGAACCCTCAGTTGAAGATACGATTGCTATTTTGAGAGGCATCAAAGAAAAATATGAATTACATCATGGTGTGAAAATAACCGACGATGCCATTGTTGCCTGTGCTCAATTGGCAGCAAGATACATTACAGATAGGTTTTTGCCAGATAAAGCAGTTGATTTGATGGATGAAGCAATGTCATCCTTAAGGTTAGAAATTGAATCCGAGCCAGAAGAATTAACAAAAATTAGAGAAGAAATTAAAAAGTTGGAAATTGAATTAGAAGCAATTACTAAAGATGAGAAAAAACAAAACAAAAGAAGAGAAAAGGCCATTTTAAAACAATTGGCAAATTTAAGAGAGAAAGAGGATGCTTTTTTGGCTCGTTTGAAATCTGAAAAAGAATTAATTGAAGAAATTAAAAAGCTAAAACAAGAAATTGATAAATTAAAAATTGAAATGGATGTTGAGGCCTCAAGGGGAAATCTTCAAAGAGTGGCAGAAATCAAGTATGGAATTTTACCCCAACTTCAAAAAGAAATTTGGAAAAAAGAAAAAAGATTAGCTCAAATTCAAAAAAAGCGACCATTATTAAAAACTGAAGTCGGTCCCGAAGAAGTGGCAAAAATTGTCTCAAGGTGGACCGGAATTCCAGTTACTAAATTATTAGAAGAAGAAGCAAGAAAATTAGAAAGAATGGAAGAAGAATTGCACAAAAGAATTGTCGATCAAAATGAAGCTATCAAAGCAATTGCTAATGCAATTAGAAGAGCAAGAGCTGGAATTTCAGAAGAAAAAAGACCTTTGGGAAGCTTTTTGTTTTTGGGACCAACTGGAGTTGGAAAAACAGAAACTGCAAAAGCTTTGGCAGAATTTTTATTTAATGATGAAAATGCAATGATTAGATTGGACATGTCAGAATATATGGAAGAGCACTCAGTTGCAAAAATGATAGGATCCCCACCAGGTTATGTTGGCTATGAAGAAGGAGGACAATTAACAGAAAAAATTAGGAGGAGGCCTTATTCAGTTGTTTTGTTAGATGAAATTGAAAAAGCTCATCCAAGAGTTTTTAACATTTTACTTCAGGTATTAGAAGATGGAAGATTAACTGATGCTAAAGGAAGAGTTGCTTCTTTCAAAAATGCGATCTTAATTATGACCTCAAATGTTGGAACAGATATAATTGCAAAAGAAGCGCCCGTTGGATTTGTGCCAGTAGAAAAAAGAGAAAGTTTAAGAGAAAAGGTAATTGCTGCCCTAAGAGAACATTTCCGTCCAGAGTTTTTAAATAGGATTGATGAAATTATAATTTTCAATTATCTTGGCAAACAAGAAGTCAGAAAAATTGTTGAGCTTGAACTAAAAAAAGTGGAAGAAAGACTTTTTAAAAGAGGAATTAAAATTGAAGTTAGTGAAAAAGTTAAAAACTATTTAGCAGAAAAGGGTTTTGACGTGAATTTAGGAGCCAGACCCTTAAAAAGAGTTATTCAAAAAGAAGTTTTAGATCCTTTAGCTTTAAAAATTGTTGCTGGCGAAGTAAAAGAAGGAGAAAAAGTTAAAATTGATTTAGATGAAAACAATAAAATAATTTTTGTCAGTCCAAAAGCAACTTTTAAAACATAAAAATGTCAAAACAGTTTGAGTATTTTTTAAAAATCCTCTTTATTTTTTTTGTCGGAGCTTTAGGAGGAATTTTTGGAAGCGAAGTTGTCTTTTTAAAATCAAAAAGCAATTTTTACTCTTCCCCCACAATTCGTTTGGAAACAAAAGAAGTTAAAATTCAAGAAAATACTCCATTAAAAGATGCAATTGAGAAAACTCAAAACTCAATTGTTGCAATTCAAATCCAGACAAAAAAGGGAAAAATAATTAATGGCTCTGGAATAATTTTGACCACAGATGGTATTGTTTTGACTTTATCAGAACTTTTACCTCAAGGAGAGACAATAAATTTTTTTGTTGATGGAGAAAAAGTTTCATATCAAATTTTAAAAAGGGATCCAAAATTAAATTTAGGCGTTGTTAAAGTTGAAAAAAAGAATTTAACTCCAGTTCCATTTTCTGATTTTGAAACACTAAAAATTGGAGAAAGAGTTTTTGCACTTTCTTCATTTTTTAATCAAGGAAAAATTCAAAAAGCAGTTAATGAAGGAATTGTAAGATATTTTGATGAAGAAAAAATTGAAACAAATATCACAGAGGACTCAAACTTTTTGGGAAGTGCTCTATTTGACATCGAAGGAAAACTTTTGGGAATTAATTATTTGGATCCAAAACAAAAAATTCTTTCAATCCCAATCACTAAAATTCGTCAATTTACGGGTTTTTAATTCTTGACAAGAACCTTTTCTTGTGTAAAAATTAACTAATGGCTTTTCCTAAGGTCAAACAATTAATTTTTAACCGCACTCTTCAGATTGTAGTTGGTGTTATATTAGTTGTGGCAGTAGGGTATTTCTTAGGAAAGGCATGGAGAGCATCGCCAGAATTTGTAAGTAAAATGAAGGCTGGTTTTCCTACGGCCACAGAGATTGTTCCAAGTCCTACAGCTCAACAGACATTAAAGCCAGAAGAAATCAGTACTGTAGCTCCAAAGGAAGCTCCGAAAGAATATAAAGAGGTAGCTCAAAAAGGAGAAGGATTGACCCATCTTGCAAGAAGAGCTTTAAAAAAATATCTTCAAGATCATCCCCAAGATTTTAATGTCACTCCAGAGCATAAAGTTTATATTGAAGATTATCTAGCAAAAGCTTTAGGTTATGGTTATTTGCAGTTAGGACAAGAGGTGACATTTTCTCAAGAATTGATTCAGGAAGCTATTAATAAAGCAAAAGGATTAACCGAAGTCCAGCTTCATAATTTGACTCAATACGTTCAATTAATCTCCCAACTCTAATTAGGACAAGATAGGTCACGATAGTGACCTAGTATGTCCTAAGAGCTTTTTCCTATGAATAAAGAAGAGCTTCTACAAATGACAAAAGAATTATATAGACTGACTTTGTTATTCCCCAAGAAAGAACCTCTTAGGTATAAAATGAGAGAAGTTGCCAATGAAATTTTAGCTCTTTTTTTGGACAAAAAATCAAAAGATTCTCCTATTTTCCAAATAAAACTCGATATTTTAGATGCTTTTTTTGAGATAGCAATTGCTCAAAATTGGGTAAAAAATGGAGAAATTTTAGCACTAAAACAACAATACAATAATTTAAAATCCACAATAAAAGAAACTCCAAAAAATTCCCTACCAAGGCCCCAAATTTTTCTTTCAGCCTTACAAAGACAACAAAAAATTGTAGAACTTTTGAAAGAAAAAAACCAAATTCAGGTTTGGGAAGTAAAGCAAATTTTTCCACAAGTGAGCAAAAGAACTCTTAGGCGCGATTTTGCCAATTTGGTAAAGGCGGGGATAATAGAAAGAGTGGGTTCTCAAAATAACACTTTTTATAAATTGAAAACTCAATGACGCCCCAACAAAAAACTTTTAGCAAAATTTACGACAAATATATTGAAAAAATTTACAGATTTATTTTTTTGAAAGTAAATTCAAAAGAAATTGCTGAAGATTTAACTTCAGAAACTTTTTTAAAAGCCTGGGAATCTTTTAAAGAAAAAACAGAAAAAAATGAAAAGATTGAAAATATCTCAGCTTTTTTGTATCAAATTGCTAAAAACCTGGTTTTCGATTATTATCGCCAAAAAGAAAAATTCCAAACCCTTCCTTTAGACTCTTTTCAACTTGCTGATTCAAAAACAAATTTACAAGAAAAAGAGGTTTTAAATTCAGATTTTGAAATTGTGAAAAAAGCCCTTTTTCAATTAAATGAAGATTATCAAAATGTTTTAATTTGGTACTATTTAGACGGAATTTCAATTAGAGAAATTGCAAAAATGCTAGATAAATCAGAAAGCGCAACTAGGGTTTTAATTCACAGAGCCCTTTCAGCTTTAAGAGAAAATTTTGACAAAATTCAAAAAGGAATAGTGTAACATTTTAGTCACTTTTTCGTCATAATTTATATGAAGGAAAATAGAGAAATTATTGAAAAACTCAGGCTTTTAAAGACTATTAAACCAGAAAAAGACTGGGTTGTATTGACAAAAGAGAAAATTTTGGGCAAAAAAACATCCTTTATTTTTGAATTTCCTTTAAAGCCAGTTTTAGCTACTGGTCTTCTTTTATTTTTATTTGCCACCACTCTTTATTTTTCCTTTTCTTCTTTACCTGGTGATCCCCTTTATTCTTTGAAAAAAATTACAGAAAGAAGTTTTGCAACAATTTTGCCAGAAGATCAAAGAACAAACTTTCAATTAGAATTAGCAAAAAAAAGACTTGAAGAATTAAAAATTTTAGCTCAAAAGAATGAAATTAAAAAACTACTCTCTGCCTTTCAAGAGGTAAAAGAAGTAAATTCAATAGTTGCCCAAAATTTGTCAAAGTCAAAAAAAATTGATAAAAAAATTATAGAAACAGTTTTAGATGTGGAAAAAACGAAACAGGAGATAGAAGATAAAATCTTAGCTACAAAAATTGGTCTTGAAAACGAAGAAAATCCAGCTAAAATAACTTTAGAGATTCTAATTTCTGATTTAGAAAACAAAACCTTGACGCCAGAGCAAAAAGAAATCTTTGAAAAAGTAAAATTGAATTATCAGCAAGGAAATTTTGTTGAAGCTTTAATTTTAATTCAAAAGTTAAATGAGACAAATCAAGCAGGCTCGTAAACTTAAAAGCGAGCCGAAAAGGTCGGAAATTAAAAATTAATTAAAAAACAAGATGATACTAAAAAAGATTATTGCTGGAGCGACAGTTTTGGGAATGGTAATTAGCGCATTACCTGTTTTGGCTCAAGAGAGTGGGGTTCCAGCAGCTTGCGTTGGGATTACCTTCACCAGGAATTTATCCCTGGGATCCAGAGGGGCTGATGTGAAGTGTTTGCAGGCTTTATTGAACAAGGACCCAGCAACAAAAGTTGCTGAATCAGGTCCTGGTTCACTTGGAAACGAAACCACCTACTTTGGTCCATTGACCAAGGCAGCAGTGGTTAAATTCCAGGAAAAATATGCTGCAGACATTTTGACACCCCTTGGATTGACAACTGGCACTGGTTTGGTTGGGCCAAAAACCAGAGCAAAATTGAATGAATTGCTCACTGGTGTAACCCCAACCCCAACCCCAACCCCAACGCCAACTGCAACACCAACTCCCACTCCAGCAGTAGAAGGTGCATTGACTGTTAGTGTAGAGCCAACTCCAGTTAATGTAACAGTAAATCCTGGAGAACAAAACAAGGCAGTAGCAGCATTTAAATTTAATGCTATTGTCTCTCCAATTAAGGTAGAGAGAGTAGATCTAAGCTTTGATACCGTTAAGCCTTATCGCTGCTTCAATTATTTATCTCTGTATGAAGGAGATAATGCAATAAAGGGAGTTTCCATCACTAAAGATGTAGTGTTGGAAACCTTCCCTGGAGTATATACTTTGAGATTATCTGGTCTTGATTGGACAATTCCTGCAAACAGCTCAAAAGTATTGACTGTAAAGTTAAGCGCTGTTTCTACTTATCCATCAGATTGTCAAAACAAAACAATCACTTTGTCTATTCCTCTTCAAGGAGTACGTGGAGTAGACAGCGCTGGATATCAGCAATATGCAGGAAATGTTTCAAGAACATTCAAGACCTCAGGTGCTGCAGTTTCCGGTACATTGAAAGCATCTCTCTCTACCCAAACACCAGCAGAGGGCTTAGCAATCATTTCTGGTACTGCCGAAACTTCTGAGGTTGAGTTAGCAAAATTTGATGTTAAATGGGAAAATCTTGGTGGAAAAGTAACCGCACTCGAGGCAACAATTAAAACTGATACTGATCATAACCTCGGTAAAGTTAACTCTTTGAGATTGTATGATGGCACTACTTTACTTGGCGAAGTAGAAGTAGCAACTACTAGTGCTGCTTCTAAACCTGTATCCTTCACGGGTTTGGAGGTTTCAATGGCAAAGGATGTAACAAAGACATTCACTGTAAAAGCAGTGGTTGGAAAAGATTTTACTGAAGGAAAATATCTTAATGTGACCTTAACAAAAGTATACGGAGAAGATGAAAATGAAACCTCTGTTGACACTGGATCCTTAGACTTAGCAGCTAAATCACTCTACATTTACAAGATAGCTCCAGAAGTAAGCTTAGCATCAGCAGGAGTGAATAAGGTTGCAAAGAACTCTTATGAAGTTACTCTCACTTTGAAAGTAGTAGCCAGAGGAGATAATGTGTACTTAAAGAAAGGAACAGATAGCGATGATTGGTTATCAGTGTCACCAGAAGCTAATTCTTCTCTGCATTATGCAGATGTGACTGCCAGCGGTGCTGAAGAAGTTACTACCAATGGCGGAGGCACCTACTTTAAAGTTTTGAAAGACCAGACTGCAAATATTACTTTAAAGGTTAGAATTGATGTTCAAGGAACCACAGGTTCTGGCTACTACACTGTAGCAGTGGACAAGATTACTTGGCGTGGAGAAGGAGGCAGCAGCGATACTGAGTGGTTAGGCATTACCCATTGGGCATTGAAGAATCTGAAATTAGAGAACATCTCAGTTGTCTACGAAACATAGTTTCTCACTTGTATAATATTTTTCGCCTCTCCTTGTGGGCGCAAAAGGGGTCGGGTTCTTCCCGACCTCTTTTGTTTTCTCCCAATCTAAGTCCTGTATAGTGGCTGTATAGCGGTCAGGGGTCTGACCCCTGCACACTGATCAGAAGTATTGGTTAGAGCTTTAATTGGTCAGAGGTCTGACCTCTGACCAGATCATTCCTTATCTAAGTTAACTTGATCAGGGGTCTGACCCCTGCACAGTTGTTCTCTAATAGCTACTCTCTAATTGAACTAAGTTGTCAGGGGTCTGACCCCTGCACGCTTGCTCTTTTCTGATTGTCTTGCTATAATTAAGAATTAAGTGGTCAGGGGTCTGACCTCTGCCAGCTATTAAATTCATGCCAAAGGGCAAAAGATATTTTGAAAATGGAAAGATCTATCATGTTATTCTTCGACGCATTGGGAACGAACTTCTTTTTAAAGATCGCGATGATTACTTCCGAATGATTTTTTATCTCTATGAATGCAATACCCCAAGAAACATTCTTCTTCGTCTTCAAAGAGAAAAGAGAAAAACTGAAAAACTATCCCTGGTCAGAGGTCAGACCCCTGCACAGGCTCCTCCAAGAGAGCTTCTCACAGAAATTTTGGCTTTTTGCTTGATGCCAAATCATATCCATTTACTTTTGCGCCAAATAGCAGAAAAAGGTATTAGTAAATTTGTTCAAAAAATAGCCTCAGGTTACTCAGCTTACTTTAAATCAAAATACGAAGTTCAGCTTCGGGGTCACTTTTTTCAAGATAGATTTACCGCAGTTCCAATTGAGAACGAAGATCAGCTCAAAATAGTTTCTGTCTATATTCACACAAACCCGATTAGCTTAATTGAGCCAAAATGGTCAGAATTTGAAGTTGAAAATCCAGAAAGAGCCATTCAATTTTTAAAAGAATACAAATGGTCAAGCTACTTAGACTATATCGGCAAAGAAAATTTTCCTTCCCTCACTCAGCGAGAAATTCTAAATCAACTTTTTCAGAGCCCAGAAAATATTGAAAAGAGCATTCAAGAATGGATTCAATTTAAGCATCAATTTAAAGAAGACCTTAAAATTTTATTCTGTGAGTAATTTGATTTTATTTTTTTTCGAGTTAAAATAAAAAAATAATGTCAAAACTGAGCAAAAAAATATTTTTCTTTTTTTTAATTTTGCTCTTACCAAGCCTCTCTTTGGCAGATTCTTATTTAGAAAAAAACATCTTTTTTGTTGAAAAAGATTTCGATGACTACAAAAGAGAAAAAGTTTTAGCTACAAATTTAGTTTTGACAGAAAAATTCAACATTTATGTCGATGACAATTTTTGGACAAACCTTTCTCAATTTGAAAAAGAAAAAATGGTCCAAACTTTAAAGAGTGTTGCTTTGACTTTTGAAACCCAAATTTATCCCACCTTAACTTCTCTTTTTGGCAAAGAGCCAGAAAAAGGAGTAAATTCAGATCCAAAAACAACAATTTTGATTGAGCAAATGCCACAAAATGTTGGAGGCTATTTTAGAGAAGCTGACAATTATGAAAAAGCTTTAGCCCCAAACTCAAATCAAAGAAAAATGATTTATCTCAATGTTTACTTAATCGAAGACCCAATTTTTATTGAAAACTTAATTCACGAATTTTCCCACTTAATAATTTTTAATCAAAAAAGAAATATTCAAGGAATAGAGGAAGAAAGATGGGTTCAAGAAATCGTTACTGAAGTTATGCCAACAATTTTTGGTTACAAAGAAAATCTAAAAAGACGAATCTCTCTTTTCCAAAAATATCCAAAAGACGCTCTTTTTGAATGGCAAGAAAAATCAGAAGATTACGGAGTCATTTCAATTTTCGCTCACTATCTTTTAGATCAATACGGAACAATTTTCTTTTCTAATTTAGTAAAAAGCAAAGAAACAGGGGTTTTGGCAGTAGAAAAATTTGCAAATAAAAAATTTGATGAAATTTTTAGAAATTGGATGTTAGCTGTTTTTTTGCAAGATTGTAATTTAAAAAGCGAGTATTGCTTCAAAAATGAGTTATTAAAAAATTTAAAAATTGTTCCTGAAATTCATTTCCTCCCAACTTTTGGGGAAAGCAGTTTTTATGTTTTTCGCCAGATTAAAGATTTTGAAGGAGATTGGCAAAGATTTTATGGAGGAAACGGAGATTTAATTTTGGAATTAGATGGCGAAGATCAAGCAAAATTTGATTTTTCAGTAGTCCTTTGTGACAAGCAAAATCAATGCCAGGTTCAAATTTTAAAGCCAAATGAAAAACAAGAAGCTTCACTTACAATTTTTGACTATAGCAAAAATTACTCCTCTTTTTCCGTTTTGACCTTTTCAAAAACTCAAACTTCAGAACCAGAAAAAGAGTCCCCAACTTATAACTTTTCGATTAAAGCCACCTTCAAACAAAGACCTGCAACCTCAACCCAAACATCAACCTCTTCTTCGCCAACAACTTCTGTTCCAACAACCACTTTTCCCACCACAATTAGCTGCAAACAAATTTTGAATAATTTAAAATTTGGAATGCGCTCTCTTGAAGTTAAATGCCTCCAAGAATTTTTAAAATCTCAGGGACCTGAAATTTATCCTGAAGGTTTAGTCACAGGTTATTTTGGTCCTCTAACTTTTTCTGCAGTCAAAAGATTTCAGCAAAAATACTGGCAAGAAATTTTAGCCCCCTGGGGATTAACCAAAGATCAAGCAACCGGTTTTGTTGGACCCACTACCCGCGCCAAAATCAACCAACTTCTTTTATCCCAATAATTTAAGCAATTTCATTAAATTTCCATCTTTATTCCCCAACCCTTACTTTCCCAATTTTTTCTCAAAATTCCCACACATTAATTTGCCATGGCTTTTTAATGTGTTAGAATTGAAGGGGAGGAAAAGGTTTTTTTCAAATAAAAAATTAGTGAGCAATGAAATACAAATATTATTTTAGAAAACCAAAGTCAGAGATTGTAAAAGATATTCTCTATTGGTTGGCAGTTGCTGGAGCAGTTTGTATTGCTGCTACCTCTCCATATTTTGGGATTAATTTAATGAAAGGGGTGAAAAAATGGCTGAAATATCGAAAAATATATCATAAAAAAAGAATTACTGATACTTTCAAAAGATTGCAAAAACAGGGCTGTATAGAAATTGAGAAAAAAGGAGGACAAATTTATATTAGATTAACAGAAAAAGGAAAGAAAATGGCAGGCTGGCTTCAAATCGATGCTTTAAAAATTAAAAAACCAAAAAAATGGGATGGAAAGTGGAGATTAGTGATTTTTGACATTTCTCAATTAAAAAAGTTTTATCGCGAGGCTTTCAGAGGAAAACTAAAAGAATTAGGATTTTATCCTTTACAAAAAAGTGTTTGGATATTTCCCTTTGATTGTAAAGATGAGATTGAGCTTTTAAGAGATTTTTTTGGATTGAGCCAAAACGAAATGAGATTAATTACTGCCCAAGATATTGGTCCCGACGATTGGCTAAAAAACAAATTTAAAATCTGACATATAAAAAAGCCATGGCTTTTTAATGTGTTGGAATTGAATTGGGGGTTAAAAGAATCAAAATTAGAGTTTGTGGAAAAAGTGGAGAGTTAAAATGGAAGAGAAAATTTGAGAAATTAAGATTGAAGAAACTCCACCCCAGATACCAAAGAGAGGAATTAAAACAAAGAATAAAATTATTTTTAAAATTTGGGGAGCGAAATTCAGAATATAAAGTTCCCTTTTTTTAGCTTCAGCCAAAAAAGCAGTTGAGAGAAAAGAAAAAGGAGCAAAAATCAAAGTTAGGGCTAGAACTTGAGAATAAATGATAGCTTCTTTATATGCGGGAAAGAAAATTTTAAAAAATAAAGGACAAAAAACAATATAAAAAATCGCAAAGGGAATTGAAAACCAAAAAAGTTTCAAAAATTTGTCAAAAATATTTTTTTTCACCCCATCTACCTTTAAATTTTTCTCTGCCATTTTTGGAAAAGCCAGAGCCGAAAAAGGAATTAATTCTGAAATTCTTTCAACCAATCTTAAAGCATAAGCATAAATTGCAACCTGAACAGGTCCTATAAACTGCCACATGATGACATTATCAATTTGACTTGAAATTGCGCCAGGAATTGACATTATTGTTAAATGTTTTCCGTAAGGGATTGCTTCTTTGTCTTCCCCAGTTTCTCTATTTATTTTTTTTCTTGTTAAAATCCAAAACAAAAAAGTTGAAAAGGTAAAAGCAAAAAAGTATCCAAGGATAATAAAAGAAATTTTTGGCTTGAGAATAATGAATGAGATCAAAATAAAGGCTCCTAAGAGATTGTGGGCAACAAAATATTTGTTTTGCAAATCAAATCTTTTCTTCCCTTGCCAAAAAGCCAAATATAAAGAAAAAATGGCTAAAGGCACAGAAAAAATTCCAGCAATAAAAAAAGAAATTGCTAAATCAAGATTTTTGTGAAAAAAATACCAGAGAGAAATTGCTAAAAATACCAAAAAGGCAAAAACTCCAAACTTTAATTTTTCTCTTTCACAAAGAAAGAAGGTTTTTTCTTTTTTTTGAGCAACAGAGCGAATTAAAGCAGTGTCCAACCCAGGGAGCAAAATCAAACCAATCATTGCAGCCATTGAAATTATGTATTGATAAGCACCGTAAACTTCTTTTGAGGAAAAACGAGCAAAAGTCATCAAAATCAAAAACCCTGCCAAAAAAGAAAAAACCCTTCCAAAAATCCACCAAAAAGACCCCTGAGCGACATAAACCATATCCGTCTTCGTATAATTTTGAAGCCACCTCAAAAATCGGTAGATTTTTTCTTTGAATTTCATTGAATTTATTGTATCATAAAGGAAGGTTAGATGTTAGAGGTTCGAAGTTAGAGGTTCGAAGTTAGAGGTTCGAAGTGAGATGTTTGAAGTTTGAGGTTAGATGTTCGGTGTTAGAAGCTAAAAGGAAGGTATGTACCAGAAGTATAATTTTGAAAATTTGGAAGTATATCAATTGGCAAATCAGTTACTTAAGAGAATCTATAAAATTTCTTCTAAATTTCCAAAGAATGAAATTTTTGTTTTAACAAGCCAGATTAGGCGAGCGATACTTTCAGTAGTTTTAAATATTGCAGAAGGAAGCATCAAAAGTAAAAAGGAATTCGCAAGATTTATAAACATTGCCTTAGGCTCTTTAATCGAAGTAAAAACCTGTTGTTTGGTAGCCAAAGATTTGAGATATCTTTCAAAAGATGAATTTGATAAAATTATTCCCCAAATAGATGAACTATTCTTTAAACTTCTAAGCTTAAAAAAATATTTACAAAAATGAAAAAACCACATTCCACATCCAACCTCCAACCTCGAACATCAAACCCCCAACCTCGAACAATTCTCGTTACTGGCGGTGCAGGATTTATCGGTTCTCATTTGGTCGATGCCCTAATTGAAAGAGGACATAGAGTTGTCGTCATCGATAATCTATCTACAGGAAAAAAAGAAAACATAAACAAGAAAGCAAAATTTTACAAAATTGATGTTTGTTCTCCAAAAATTGGAGAAATTTTTAAAAAAGAAAAACCAGAAATTGTTTTTCATTTGGCAGCCCAAATCAATGTTAGAAAATCAGTAGAAAATCCTCTTTTTGATGCTAAAGTGAACATTTTAGGTTCTTTAAATGTCATTCAAAATTTCGTCCAACTTCGAACATCTAACATCAAACATCCAACATTCATTTTCGCTTCAACTGGTGGTGCAATCTATGGTGATGCAAAGAAAATTCCTACTCCAGAAAATTATCCTGCAAATCCAATTTCACCATACGGAATCTCAAAATTAGCAGTCGAGAATTACTTGAAATTTTATAAAGAAAATTTTGGTTTAAAATTTATTTCTTTAAGATTTTCAAATGTTTATGGTCCAAGGCAAGATCCAAAAGGAGAAGCTGGAGTGGTAGCAATTTTTATTGAAAAACTTTTAAAAGGGGAAAGGCCAACAATTTTTGGCGACGGAAATCAAACTAGAGATTTTATTTTTGTTGAAGATGTAGTTTCTGCTTGTTTGAAAGCAATGGAATACAAAGGAGAAAAAGAAATTTTTAACATTGGCACAGGAATTGAAACTTCAATTAATGAACTTTACGAAATCATTT
>Ga0080004_1134268_pt1 | contig 16714 bp, 25 predicted proteins | sample WasSprMetagenome_FD_69207 | JGI IMG/M metagenome (GOLD analysis project Ga0080004, IMG submission 69207) | Sulfidic aquatic microbial communities from Washburn Spring, Yellowstone National Park, USA - WS (SPADES assembly) (version 2) | ecosystem: Environmental > Aquatic > Thermal springs > Hot... | reverse complement strand
ATTACCTCTAGCCTAAACTCAACTATCTCATCTCCTTTTAAATCTCTTCTCAAATAAAACTTACCTCTTCTCATATCTTCTAAGCTAACTTTTTATTTTTAAAAAATCAACTATCTTCCTTCCTCTTATCTTTATCTATAAATTCCAATATCTTTTTGAAATTATTCATTTTGAGCCCCATTACAGAATCCTCTTTCAAAGAGGGCTTATTAAGTCAACGAAGTTAGGGGAAGAGGAGGTCTATTTGATGAGGGCGAGGGATGTCGTGGATGTCTCTCTTGAGAACATAAGGAAAAATCCTTTGATGGTGACTGTGGAAGGCTGTGAATGCGCCTTCTGCAGACATATAAGGGAGAAAATCTCCCAATCCCATCGCTAATTCATCCCTCAAGGTAGTCATCTTCTTTCCTTTCTCTTTTCTAACTTATGAGATGTCCGCTGATAGATACCTGCTTTCTTCCCTCCTCGTAAAGAGACTCACAAGGTCTGAGCTTTCCTCCACATTTATCTTGGTCATTGAAGCTATTCTGAGGAGATTTGAGGTCAGCAGGTTTTCCGAAGAGGAACTCTCGGAAACAATCAAGGATTTGGGCGATTATTCTCCAATAAAAACTGACCCCAATTGTCCCGTCTGCTCCTCCCCGAATCGCTTCCAATACGAGCGCTACTATATCTCCTGCAATAAAGACCTTGAATGGGTTCTCTCCGCCGCCTATGCCTTCAATGAACATCACTTGACGCTTAAAGATTTCAAGAAGCACTTCCAGAAACATTTCAATCCCCAAACCGATATCTCAAAGGATACCCAGAGGGTGCTGAAAAAGGTGGTAAAAAGGGAGGGTGCGCAGTTCGTGGAGAATGTCCTCTCCCATTTCGCTTCCACAAACGAGATACTGGAGAAGTTGGAGGGGAGGATAAAGGAAGCGATAGAGGAAAGAAGGGAAATCCCCGCGAAGGAAGCTGACCTCCTTAAATCGCTTCTCCTTACATTGCTTCGCTACGCCAGTTGGTTGAGGGATTCTGCGGGGAAGGAGAACGAGGAAGTCAGCAAGTTGGAGGATATTTTCCTCCCTTAAAATATGATTTATTACTTTTGGGCTCCCCATTTCCTCTTCACATTCCGCTGGAACCATAGCCCCGAGGAATGGTATTGTGTATATTTCACCACCGGCTATGCTCGCTCGGGGCTGGTGGCTCAAACCTATATCCCGCGATGCCAGTGCCCAAATGAGCCGAGGAGAAACCCCATTGAATTTGAGTTCAAATATTCCGATTGGCTCATTCGCGCTCCCTTTTCCCCTTGGGGCATTCCCTTTGCCTGGAATTGTGAGACGCCGAGGTTTCGCTTCGGCAATCACGGAAGCTATTCCGTTTTAGTTGACTTTTTGGGTAAGGGCGGAAGGGAGCTCTGGCTAATCGATGCGGGAGGCAAAATATGGTGTGGTAAAGACCTTCAATATCCAAAACAAGGTGAATACACTTATCAAGGGGAAAGGGAGATATGCAATATTGGGGAAAGAAGCGCAGATTATGGAGGGATGGGTTCTCCCGCCAATCTTTGGTTGAGGACTTTTTCTCCCGCGCTTCCTCAACCCTTTTGGATTTCCGATGATGGGAAATATAGGATAGGCGAGGGCGAGGCAAAACCCTATACCAATTTCCCCACTTTAACCGTTCTCCTCCCTTACAAAGGCGAGACATATATCCATCTTTTTGATTATCCCGAGCCCAGATTTGCTTCCCATAAACTCGCAGAGCTTTTGAGCATTGAGACGGCGGAAGACAATGAGGGTTATCTCTACGGAACCCCAATGCTTGCCTTCATCCCCAGCGTAGGAATGGTTTCCGGTCGTCAAGTTCTCGGCTATCACATTTCCCGCACCATTCTCCTCAATCTCTACTATAGGGCTTGGGATATCTTCCTTCCCTTCGCCATCTCCATTCCCTGCCCAGAGGGAACTTGGATTATTACGCTTTCCAAATGCCTAAAAGATAAAAAAAGGATAGAGATAAAACTCCAAAACGAAGAAAAGACAATGGGAGAAATCATATACATTCCAATCTGGGAATATAAAGTTAGATGGTATCTCGCGAACTCGCGCGGCATCTCCCTCCAAAAGGAGACAATCCTTCCCAAATCCTCTGAGACATCATTTATTTGGTATCTCTATCCCATTCTGAAGACCTCTGGGGAGTTAGGAGTTTATGTCTATGAGATTGATTATCTTCCCGGAAATTCAAATAATAAATGCGACCTCTACGCTGGCATTTACCTCGCCTCGGGACGCAAGCTCAATTATAAGCCATCGGACTTCCAAAATGTCCCCGACCCAAATAACTTCATCCTGTTTCCCCTAAGGGATTATCCCAATTACCTCAATTATGAAGACCCCTGGTCTCGCATTAGCTATTTCCAAAATTATCCCCAAACGAAGCATCGTAGATTCACTCAATGCTATTCCGCCATCCCTCCCTATCCTTCTTTCCCTCTGGGACGCCCCTCGCCAGCACAAGACTACAATTGGCATACAGAGACGGGAAATTTCCTCTCCATCTCCTGGGAAAGGGATGAAAGGGAGGAGATATATGCTTGGGTTTCCCGTGATTATCTCGGGACGAGAATTCCCCTTGAGACAGTTGACGCGACAATCCCGCCTCCTGATGTCCTCAATTCAAAATTAGGAGAGCCGATAAAGGAGAGCGTCTTTCTTTCATTTCTCCAGCGACCGGAGATTCCGGAGACAATCCTTTTCTGGTTCAAGCCAGAAGACCCCAATTTCTCCTATATCTTTAAGAGCTACTTGAGCCATCTTCAATCAGTTCTCTATCGTTATCCCGACGGCGCTCCCCAATATGCTCATCTTCCCTCCGAATTCTGTCTCAATCCAAAGGACCCAACCCCCATCTCTTGGGGCAATCTCAAAATGATGGTCTGGCGGAGGGGGAGGGGAGTGGTTGCGAAAAGGGATTTAGGGCGCTATCCCATCCAATATCTCTTCCCGGCGATAGAGAAGCAAACAGGAGCGATATACCTTCCCCTAATGGCTGATATGCAAGGAGACGGAAGCGGTATCTTCAAGCTTTTAGTCTTCAAGCAAAACGACTGGAGCCCGGAGATTTATGGTTTAGGAGATGAATAGAATGTCCAAACAAGCGGAATTTATTAGGCTTTTAAAAAGAGCCATTCAAACAGGAGGGAATCTTTCTTTAAGGGTAGTGAAGATAACGAGCTGGCAGAGGGCGAAGGGAGAGGAGCTCGTCAGCCTCATCACGGGAAAGAAAACATATGAAACCACAGACTACTTTCCCGCCCCACCCGAGAGAGCGGAGGAAGTAGCGAGATGGGAAATAGGGAAATTTGATGAAAAAAGGTGGGGGTAGTCTTCTCTATGATTAACCCCGATGGTTCGGATAGGAACGAAGATTTAATAAATTTATCGCCTCAAATAGAAGAGAGAAAGCATGGGAAGTAGGGAGAGGGGAATTTAAAAGCTCCCAAGCCCAGCGGCGGCTTCCTCCTTCATTATTTTAAACGAATATGCTTCTCCCTCCCACTATTTCCCATTTCCCTCCCATCCTCAATCCCGCACAAGCCAATGCCAAAGCCCAAGCTGCGTCATCGTGTCCCTTCGCTGAATAGCTCTCCCGCTCTATTGAATGAAGCTGTAATATCAATTCCTGATTTCTCGGTATTTTGAGCTCCCCTTTCTCAAATAGGCTCTTCAAGTTCGTCATCAGGCTTTCCTTTACCGCTCTCGTGAAGTTCACGCCCTCTACGAGATTGCCCCAGCGCCTCTTCAATTCCTCCGCCAATGGCATACCCATACCCGTCGCATCTACATAGACCTTTATCGGCTTATAAACCTTGATGTAATCCTCTACCTTCTTAAATGTCTCGTTGAATGGTATCTTAAAGAGGATGTCCATCTTATGAAGGAACGAGAAACCTTGAAACGGCTGGAAGACCATCGCTATCGCTGTCGCATCCCTCGTCCGCCCTATATCCACACCGATATGGAAGTAGCCGTTCTTCGTTCCCGCTACAACGGAAGGGAACTCGTCTGTGATGACATTGAGGAGGTCGTCATAGGTGAAGAATGCACCAACATCGGAGAGGAAAGAGCACTCATATTCCTGTTGAAAGCCCTCTATCGTGGGGAATGAGGCGAATATCTCCTTTAAGGCTTGCGTCCCAAACTTCTCCACCCGCTCCTCCGTTGTCATATTCTCCGCTTCTTGCATAGCCCTCACGAGGTCAGTAGTGAATACAGGACAATGCCACCAGGGAACTCTGAACCGCTTATACTGGGGATACTTCTCTTTGTTTGTGTAAATCTCGTAGAATAGCCCTCTCGCTCCCAATGGCGTTGAGGCGATATGCACTTCATAGCCCCTTGAGGCAAGAGGGAGGGCAGCTATGAATATCTCCTCATCCTCACGGAAATGAGCGAACTCATCAAGGAAGAGATGACCAGATTTGCCCCTCAACCCAGATGAGCAAGGGAGGGAGAGCAGGCGTGAGCCGTTGGAAAAGGCAATCTCCCGCAGGCTATCACGCACGAGGCGGATTTTCTCTCTTATCTCCTTCGGCTGGGAGTGATAGAGTAGGCGGGCATATCTTATTTTCTCCTCCGCATCCCGCTGATTGAGGGAAAGATAGAGGGCGGAATAGCCAGGCTCTGATAGGGCACGCTTGAGCCCACGCAAAGCGAAGGCATAGGAGAACCCCACCTGCCGAGCCTTCACCGTAATGGTGAATCTGTTTTTCTCCGAAAGAAAAACGAACTGATAAGGATAGATTGCCAATTAACTCTTTAGCCCCCTGATTCATCGCATAAGGAAAAACTCCTACTTTCTTGAGCGATTTCTCAAAGGCCGTATTTGGACCTAATTTGTCTCCGCAGATAGTTATAATCCCTTCCCGCGGAATTGCAATCCCACTTGAGCCAATGGATTCTATAAAGGACATAGGAAAGCTGTTGCTTGAGCCATTTCTCTTCATATGAGCTCCTCGCTTTCTCTATTTTGTCCCTAAAATCCTCAGCCTTGAGCAGAGCTTCCTTCAACTCCGAGAGCTTGTCTATATAACGGTCGGATTTCTCCACGAACTGCCGCAATTCTCCAATTGTAGGTTGTTTATCTCTGCTTGAAGAATAAATCTGAGATGAATTGATGGATGCGAAGCCGAAAAATCCCATAACGCCTACTCCTATAAGCCCAGCTAAGAGCCAACCCCTTAACATGAACCGTTTAGAAAACTCACCGCTCATAATAATTCACCTCCTCAATAATTATATCCCTTTCCCCCAAGATATACATCAGGGTTTGTGCAGCTTATCCTTGATTTTGTCAAAGACCTGTTGGAGCTTGGATTTGAGAGCGTCTTCGTCTACATCTATATGAACCTTGATGCCCATAGCGTTGAGGCGAGAGACGGCGTCCTTGACTTCTTGAACCGCCTTCTGCATCTTCTGAGAGCCTTCTACCTTCTGCTGGAGCTTCTGCTCCATATTCTTGCCCCAGACCTCGGCTGCCTGGATAGCCTTCTCGTAGAGGATTTGCTCAAGTGTATCAGTGAGGAAGTTCGCCATAGCTGTGTTTTTCACCGCCTTTCTTATGAAGTATCCTAAACCAGCGAGAGCTAATCCCGCTATGCCAGTGGTGATGGTCTCTATCATTCCTTATCACCTCCTTTCTCCTTTTCTTCCGAGAATTCCTGAAGGTATTCATCTAATAGCCTCTGTTTTGCCCCTCTCGGGAGGGTTTCAACAAGCGATTTGAGGATGAGCTTCATCGTCTTATTGAGGGTCTTGAGCTCGTCTAAAAGCTGGGGGATGGTGGCATTGAGCATCTTAATGCCATAATAGAGGAAGACCGCAACGATAGCACCTAAAGCGCCGTAGTCAAAGAGCGTCTTCAATCCTTCGTCCATTTCAGCCTTCCTCTTTTGGTCTATTGTCTATGACTATCTCGCCTTGCGTGATTTGGAGGATGATATTGCCGAACTCATCCCACATCGTAAGGTCAAGTTTGTTCGCCAGAGCATTGCAAATCGGATGGTATGCCTTGACGATGTTGCCATTCTCATCCTCTTCCGCCACAAATCCTTGCCCTTGGTCTATCTCTTTACCGCAATAGGAACATATTAACATTTTGCTCACCTCCTATGGACTAAATATCCAATACATAGAAACAGTATATGCGCCAGTGGTTGAACCTGCCTTTATATATGGGCGTGCAAATCTCGCTACAGCAAGGAGGGGTTGAAGGGAATATGCATATCCTCCAGGATTTGATGGCGTGCTGGAATGAATGAACGGTAGAGGAGGGGAAGAGAAATTTTGGTTGGCGGCGAATTGTATCCCAGATTGGCTTAATCCAGCTGGCGATGTAGAGTGATTTGTAACCCAATAACCAAAGAGCGAGTATCCCTGCAAGTCTACTACATCGCCATACCAAGTTTGGTTCTCCGTCAGTTGGATTTGTATTGCCCCTCTGATAACATTTAATCCCTGTAGGATTATCCATCTTCTACTATCCTTTACTTGGTCTAACATTTTATCAACCTCCTTTCATAAATTTGTCTATGGCGGAGGCGAGGGTCTGCATTAGCCTCTGCCGTTCGCTATTGGTCTGGAGGATTTTGTTTTCCTCATAATTGGTGATAAATCCCACCTCCACCAGTATTGCTGGGATGCCCCATTGCGAGCATAGACGGAGGACGCAAAAGCCCGTCCTATATCTCGCTGTATCCCTCTTCACGCCCCTTGAGGTCGCCACTTTCCGCATATCGCTCTCCACTATCTCGACGAATTTCTTGCCTTTGGGGTCATTATCGTGATACCAGACTTCCAATCCCCTCGCTTGGCTATCGCCAGAATTGAAGTGGATTGAGACGAATGCGTCCTTGCCCTTCGCTATCTGCGGTCGGACGCCCAGGGGAACGAAGACATCGCTCCAGCGAGTTAAGATGACCTGATAGCCCAGCTTCTCAAGAAACCATTTGAGCGATAGGGAGTATTTCCAAGTGAGGTCTTTCTCCTTGACGCCAAACCCTACTGCTCCTGGGTCTGAACCGCCGTGCCCTGGGTCAATGACAATCGTTTTTGTCATTCCTTCTCACACTCCCCAGATGATATAGTGGAATTTCGTCGTGAAGTTGACGGCGGCGGACAGGTGAAGCTTGAAGTAGGATGAGGTTATCTCCTCTATGGAGACCGCAACGGGGACGGGACTTTCCAAGACACCTATCACCTTTATGCTTGAGGGAAGCCCTGAAGGGAGGTTGACTTTGACATCCTTGACATTGGCGGGTATATCCACAGAGCCGAGATAGATTTTGCCCGTGAAATTCTCTATCGCCTCTTCGTCTTGGTTCCAAGTTGTTGCGGAGATGATTTGACCCGATACAGCTCTCGTGAGGGAAATCTTTTGAGTTGTCGCGGTGCCAGATACCTCCGTGTATGTTGTCGCTTGAGGCGTCGCTTGAACCTCATCAGATTGAGCGAGGACAGCATTATTGACATCCTCAGCGTAGAGCCTTGCATAGTAGGTCGTCCCATTGGTCAATCCCGTTTGGATATGGGAGGTCTTATTGACATCGGTAAATGTGAGGTTGGCGACATCGCTACCGCCCGAGGATGTCCCTATCGTGAGCCGATAGTGGTTGAAATTCGCTCCGTCGTATTTTGACCAGTTATAAGTGATTTGCCCTGAGCCTGGCGTTGCGGAGAGAGTGAGCGAGCCCATTCCCGAGACGCTAACGGATACAGTTGAAGATGTGGCGGGAGCGAGATGACCTACCTCGCCATTGAATTTCGCTTGATAGGAATATGAGCCAGGCTGAAGCGTTTGATAGAAGTAGGCAACGCCATTTGTATCGGTTTGAGCGGTCGCTACTTTTGTGCCATCACGCCAGAGCTCAATGGTCTTGTTTTGATATTCGTTTGAATAGGTTTGCGGGTCTAACTTGACCGAGATTTGAAATTGGACGCCAGCGGAAGCGGTTGAGGGAGCGGTTAAGGTGAGCGTCGCCTGCGCTCTGAACCATTTGACCTCTACCCAACTGCTTTGGGAAGCTCCGTATTGGCTATCGCCAGTGAATTCCGCCCTGACCTGAACATCAAGGACATCGGGATAGGAAGCCCACCAGAGCGAGGGAGTGATTTGAACGCTTGCGGTTCCATCCGTGCCAGTTTGAGCGGTAGTGGAATAAATAACGGGAGCCTCCAGCCCCGCCTGAGTGACATAGAAGGTTATCGTCTTGTTAGAGAGGGGAGTTCCGCCAGAGGTAAGAGTTGCTGTGAGGGTAGTAGGTCCCTCCCCAGCTGGGTGGTGGATGACGGGATTGGGGTCAACTGATAGAGCGAGGGTTGTTTGAGAACCGCCAACGGAGACCTGTATCGTTCCCGATTGGTCGGCTATGGAGTTATCAATGAAATAGTCAATTGCTTTATAGGTATATGTGCCAGCTGTGGATTTGGAGGTTGAGTAGGTGACTGGGGTAGATGAGCCGAGCGTTTGCCAAGTCTGAACAGCAGTCCAAGTCGTTCCTCCATCGGTGCTCTCATAGAGGGTTAAATGGTGATGGAAATTTCCGCCCGATGGAGGCGAAATCGTGATTGTATAGGTCTCGTTTAGTGCTGGGTTGGTCTTATCAAGGGAAATTCCCAGAGCCATTTAGAACCCCAACTCCTTCCTCAAGGATTTAAGCAAGGAGGAAAATATATCCTCCTCAATAGATTGAGAGCTAAAGAGAGAGGGAGCCAAAATAGAGAACTCTCTTTTGGGCTTGATTGATGAAATGGGGATTTCCCTTATGTGGGGAAGGAGATATCTAATATTTGGATATTTTAAGGCAAAATAGAAAGAAGGCTTCCTCAAATTGCTCAAAACACCAATCCAGTCCCTTTTCCCCTTCAGAGATGGGAAGAAAGGCAAAGAGGACGAGAAATCATTAATCTTCTCAACCAAAGAAAATTTGAAGGGCGCAATCCTCAACGGATGAAAATCCTTGAAGGAAAATTTGCTCATCGCTTTCTTCACAACGCCAATCTCCCTCCATTCCCCACCATCCATCTTTTTAACCAAAATATTAAGCGCCCGCCTCCCATCCGCTTTCCTCAATATCGCTTTACTCATCAAGCTGATTTTCATTACCCTATTTAAGAAATTCCCCATATATCATCGCCCTCGCGATGGAGAGGATTTCCCAAAGGCTCGTCAAAGATATATCAAGTTCCTCAGGATGTCTCCCCGTCATAAGAAGACAACTCATCACTATCTCCCGCCATAGCTTTCCCCACTCGGAAGGAAAAAATCCTCCTCACCCTCCAACATTCCGCAGAGCTCCAATGTCTTCTCCAGAAGGACGAAAATGAGAGCGCCGGTTTGCAGGGACATCTCCACGAGCTCCTGAAAAGACATCTTCGGCTCAACAAGGGAAGCCTCAACCCAAAGACAGGCTATAGCAAGGTCGGAGGGAAATTCAATCACCTCGCCATTTGAGAGCTTGAAGTTCCTCAAGCCCGCTGAATAGAGGCGCGTTTTCTGAAACAACCTCGCTATATCCACCGCGCTCCTTATCTCCCTCAACCTGAACCTCTCCCCCTCATAAATCACTTCCGCTTCCTTCGTTTCTCTTCTCCCAAAATTTCTCATCTTTTCTCACCTCCTCAGGAAATCGTGGGAATTCCCAATCCCTGAAGAACCAACTCCTCCCTCAATATCTCCTGCATATCGAGGGAGGCGCCAGCCGGGATGGCATTTCCCGAGAAGCTCCAGCTTCCCGGTGTCTCGCCTGGTATAGTTATTTGACATTGCACCTCAAGGGGATTGACCTCGTTTGCCTGGCTTAAGAGTGTGGGGAAGATGGGAGCAGAATCCAAGAGCTTAAGGAGCCTGATTCTCCATCCTTTCCTATTAACAGCGAAGAGCGACCATTCATCCTTGACTGCGGAGACATTCAAGAGCTCGCTTTCCAGCTCGATGATAGCTTTTTCGTAGAGCGCCACTATGTTGTTCGTTCCCGCTTGGAGAATCGTCACATCTTTTCCCAATAATCTCAAGGGCATTTAAAACACCTCCTAATCTATATAGAAGACCTCATATTCAATGTTCACGCCTTTAAGGGAAGGATGATTAATGGAAAGATGGGTGACTTTCTCGCATTTCCCCCAAAAAACTCGCTCTGGCTTATTCTCCTTAAGGAAATCGCAAATCGCTTGAATATAATCCCCCATCAAGGAGCTTTCCATCTGCCTTTGTTCCCGCAGGAAGAAGAAAAGATTGAAGGCGCTTCTCAAAACATTCCTTTTAGGAGAGGAGAACTCCTTCGCCACTCCCAGCTCCCTGAAGATGAGGGCAAGAGAGGGGAGGATATCATTAGGGACGGGAACAAGGGAGAATCTCCTAATCGGCTGAAGCCCTCTCGCTTCAAGGAAAGGATTGAGCTTTTGCCTCAATAACTCATAGACCTCATCAAACACAGAACTCATCGCTTCTATAAAATAGAGAAGAATTTCCTCTCCCCTGCTTACCCATCAGCACAGCAAAATTAATAATCGTATTCCGTGAGGAAATCTATATCTTCGTCATCGGGGTCTATATTGTGCTTCTTTATCGTTTCCTTCATCCTCTTCAATGCTCCTCGGAAGGCTTTTTGAACTGCTCTGAAATGCACTCTCCTCTTCCTCGCTATCTCCCTCAAAGAAAACCCCTCCAAAAAATAATCTATCACCTCCCTCTGCACCTCGCTCAACTCCGTAAGAGATAATATCTTTTGCACTATCCTCTTCGCCTTTTCCCTCTCCCGCTCCGCTTCCTCCTTCTCCCTCTCGCTCTCTAAATATACCAACGCATACCTCCTCGCTACCCCTAACTCCCGCCTCTCCTTCTTCCTCAACCAATCTTCACTTACAAATCGCTTCATTCTCGTTCCTCCTTTTGTTGCTTTTTTATTATTTTAGCAAATAAGCAACAAAAAGGCAAACAAAATTTTTGACTTTTATGAAAATTTCCCTTATACTTTCACAAAATGGAGAAGCTCAAAAAGGCGATTGAGTGTCTGAAAAGATATGACCCTGAGAAGATAATCCTCTTCGGCTCCTATGCAAGGAACGATTTCGATAGCGAGAGCGATATTGACTTTGTTGTGATTAAAAACACTGAGAAGAGGTTCATAGAGAGGCTCTTGGAGGTCGCCGAGCTCTTGGGAAACGAGCTCGGCAAAATAGATGTATTCGTTTATACTCCGGAGGAATTTGAAAGGATGATTGAATCGGGCAATCCCTTCATTGAGAGGGTTTTGAAGGAGGGGAAGGTGGTTTATGAGAAGAAGTAAGGAAGAGGCAAGACGATGGCTTCAACAAGCAAAGAAGGATTTAGAGATAGGGAGAAGCTTGGGGGAGATGGGGGAATACGCTTATGCTTGCTTTCACTTGGAGCAAGCGAGTCAAAAGGCTTTGAAATCCTTTCTTTACTTTATGGGGAAAAGATATATCTGGGAGCATTCTATTTTCAATCTCGCCCAGCAATGCGCTGAATACGATTCAGGGTTCAAGGAGCTATTGAATGCGGGAAAATATCTTGACAGATTTTATCTCACTACGAGATATCCCGATGCGGTAGCTCCGCCTGCCCTCCCCTACGAGCTCTTCACTGAGGAGGATTTCAAAAAGGCTCTGGAATTAGCGGAGAGGATTTTAAGATTCGTGGAGAGAAAAATTGAATAATCTCAGAGAGATATTGGACTCGCTAAAAAGGAAGGGGATTTGTCATTGCTGGTATGGGTATAGTTTTAAGCCAAGAAGAAAAGGCAAGAGGCGAATCTAAATGACGACTTAAAAATATATCATTTAGCTCCTAAAAACCTATACTCATAGATGCGAGCCCGCCTTCGGCGGGCTCGCAATCTAAAACGAGATTGCTTCGCTATCGCCCGCATCTATGGGTATAGGTTTTTGATAATGAATTGGTCTCCTCCACTCTTATGAGACCATCCCCATCGCTCTAAATTATAAAATTCATTTTTGACATATACGATACCCCCTTTTCTCTCCCTCTGTTAGAAAAGAATTAAATTTTATTCCCAATCTCTGTTTCTACTCTTCATCGCCTCCTCGTTTCCAAAACCTATACCCATGCCAGCAATGACAAGGGGAAGTGTCATTGCGAGGCTTTCCGAAGGAAAGCCGTGGCGTTCTCTTCGAGATTGCTTCGTCGCTTTGCTCCTCACAATGACAATGAACAGGATAGAGAATTAGAATGATTCTCAAATGTTAAGAGATTATACAAAATCTTGACCGCAAAATAGTATATGGTAAAATTTAATAAATCCTCCCAGGAGATAGAGAATATGACGAGAATCGGAATAGTTGGCGTTACTGGTTTAGTAGGAGAGACGCTTTTCTCTCTCCTCTGGAATCATCCGGAGGCTGTGATTACCTATCTCGCCTCCGACCATGCTGCTGGCAAAAAGCTGGGCGAGGCACTACCTCGCTTCCGTGATATAGATTTGCCCCTCCATCCCACCGATTTGGATTTGATAAAGAAAAACTGCGATGTCATATTCATCTGTAAGCCTCACGGAGCCTCTATGGATTTGGTCAAGGAAATCATCCCCCTCGGGATAAAGGTCATAGATTCAGGGGCGGATTTCCGCCTCAAAAATGCGGAGCTTTTCTCTCACTGGTACGGCAAGCCCCATACAGCTCCTCACCTCCTCACCAATAGCGTCTACGGTCTTCCCGAACTCCATAGGGAAGAGATGAGAAACGCAAACCTTGTAGCCGTCCCCGGCTGCTATCCCACTGGTGTCATCCTCGCAGTTGCTCCCCTGGCGAAAGCGGGTTTGATAGAGGGTGAGGTAATCGCTAATTGCTATTCGGGGATATCGGGAGCGGGAAGAAATTACAATCCCTCGGTGGGAAATCTCTTCATAGATTGCTACGATGACCTCCGCCCCTACAATGTTTTGAAGCATCGACATACACCCGAGATGGAACAGGAGCTCTCTTTCCTCGCAGGAAGAGAAATCTCCGTCCTCTTCGTCCCCCATCTCGCCCCGATTGAAAGGGGAATCCTCTCCACCGTCTATGTGAAGCTAAAAGATAAATTGAGCGAAGATTCCCTTTACGAGCTTTACAATGAATTCTATAAAGAAGCTCCCTTTGTGAGGATTTCTTCCTCTCTCCCATCAACGAAGCTCGTGAGAAACACGAACTATTGTGATATTTCCCTCAGATTGGATGGCGATTGGGCTGTCTGCATCTCCGCTATAGATAATCTTATGAAGGGAGCAGCTGGGCAGGCAGTGGAATGCTTCAATATAATGAACGATTATTCTTGGGAGGAAGGTCTGAAATGGGAAAAATTGAAATGGGGATGCATAACTTGAGGAAAAGGCTATTTCTTTCCCTTTTCCTACCCATTCTCGCCATCATCCCCATAGGATGTGGCGAGGACCATAAAAACGACCTTGGAGAGGTCGTGTCAATTTATGGTCAGCCTGAGGAATCGCAAATCGTCTATAAGGGTCCCGATGAAACCTATCTTTATGTCTGGTATTGGACGAAGGGAAAACAATTTACATTTAAGGAAGAATCCTATGTCACAATGAGCGGACTCAGTTGCGAGTCAAGGCATTATTGGAGAAAAATAAGCGAAGCCACATTCACTCCCAGTCCCCCCAAGGAGGAAAGAGAGAGAATAAAAAGAGAATTAATGGAAGGTGATAAGGAATGAAGGAGAAAGTTGGAACAGCTGTAGTAGGCTGTGGCATCTTCGGCTCAATTCATGCAGAGGCTTACAGCCATCATCCAAATAGCGAGCTTATTTGGGTCTGCGATATAGATGAGAATAAGGCTAAGGCATTAGGGGAAAGGTTTTCCTGTAAATGGACGACGAATTTAGAGGATATTGCGAACGATGAGAATGTTAAGGTGGTCAGCGTTGCCACTCCCGATTTCGCCCACTATGAGCCCGTTATGTTGATGCTCTCAAAAGGGAAAAATGTTTTGGTGGAGAAGCCTATGGCTACATCCACGAAGGAAGCGGAGGAAATGGCTAAGGAAGCGGAGAGGAAAGGCGTCTTCTTGATGGTTGATTTCCATAACCGCTTCAATCCACCTTTCAACGAAGCTAAAAAAGCAATTGAAGATGGGAGAATCGGCAAACCCCTGATGGCTTACGCTCGTCTCTCCAATTCCCTATTCGTCCCATTAAAAATGCTCTCCTGGAGCGGAAAGAGCGGTCCTCATTGGTTCCTTATGCCCCATATCGTAGATTTGACCCTCTGGTATTTCGATCAAAAGCCGAAGAGCGTTTACGCCAAGGGGCATAAAGGGATTCTCTCCTCGCAGGGACTGGATACATACGATTGCATTCAGGCAATAATCTCCTTTGAAGAGGGATTCGCGACCCTGGAATCCTCCTGGATACTTCCCGATTCCGCTCCCACGATAGTTGATTTCAAGTTCCAAGTTATAGGGGAAAAGGGGAAGATGGAGATGGAGGGGACGAGGCAGGGGATAGAAATAGCGAGCGAGAGGTTCTCCTATCCCTTCGTCAACGATAAGAGGGAGCTCTATGGTGAGATATGGGGATTCGTTTATATTCCCATTTGGTATTTCCTTAACTGCGTAGTTAAAGGAGAGAAACCGAAGATAACGCCTGAGGAAGGCGTAATGGTTACCAAAGTTATTGAGGCGATAGAGAATTCCCTGAAAATGGGAAAGGAGGTGGATATCTCATAAAAATAAAACCCGCGGGTCAGGATTGGGACGATTTTGTTTTTAATATTACCCGCGGGCGCCTCGCCTGGGTTGAGGAAATTGGTAAAACCCCACAGGCGAAGCTCATCGAGCTACTCGTGGTCAATATATTAGACGAACGAAAAGGCAAAAATGTTCCAAAAAAGAAAACTCATAATGGATGAGGAAGATATAAGAAGATGTATAATTCGCCTCGCCCACCAAATAGTGGAGCAGAATAAGGGCGTGGAGGATATTGTCATCATCGGTATAAAAAGAAGGGGAATTCCCCTCGCTCACAGATTAGCAAGTTTTTTGAAAGAAATAGAGGGAAAAGATGTCCCTGTGGGAAGCCTTGACATAACACCTTATAGGGACGATATAAAGGACAGAGAGCAAATTCCCATCGGCTCAGAGATTCCCTTCCCCCTTGAAGGGAAGAAGGTCCTTTTAGTTGATGAGGTCCTCTTCACGGGAAGAACTGTGCGAGCAGCTATGGATGCGATTATAGATTTCGGCAGACCATCCGCCATTCAGCTCGCCGTCTTGATAGATAGGGGGCATAGAGAGCTTCCCATAAGAGCTGATTTCGTGGGCAAGAATATCCCCACATCGCGCAAGGAGATGGTTGAAGTCCTGTGGAAAGAACTTGACGGCGTTGACGCTGTCTACATAATAGAAGAAGCGGAGAAATGAAACATCTCATAGGTTTAGAGCATTTATCCAAAGAAGATATCATCTCCCTCGTTGAGTTGGGGATGAGGTATAGGGATTGGCTGGAAGGGGAATACAGGGAAAGCAAACAATCCCTATCTCTTTTAAAGGGCAAGAGGATTTGTCTTTTATTTTACGAGCCCTCCACCCGCACACGCCATTCATTTGAATTGGCTGGTCGCCTTTTGGGAGGTGAGGTGGCGAGCTTTTCCTTGGCTGTCTCAAGCGTTCAGAAGGGAGAATCCTTCAAGGATACCCTCCTGACGCTTGAGAGTATGGGTTTTGACCTATTCGTCATCCGCCATAGCATATCGGGCGCCTGCCTTTATGCGACGAAGGTTCTTCAAAGGGCTGGCGTCGTTAACGCGGGAGATGGTATGCACGAACACCCAAGCCAAACCCTGCTTGACCTCTTAACTATAAAGCAAGCGAAGGGAACGATAGAGAACTTGAAGATTGCGATAATAGGGGATATACTCCACAGCAGGGTCGCTCGCTCCGCCATCTTCGCCCTTAAAAAACTCAATTGGGAAATCCGCCTCTGCGCTCCTCCCACTCTCTTCCCCAAGGATATAGAGAGGTTCGGCGTGAAGATTTTCTACAAAATAGAGGAAGCGATAAACGATGTTGATGTGATATATATGCTGAGAATACAAAGGGAAAGGCAAAAAGAGCAGTTCTTCCCCTCCATTGAGGAGTATTCTCGCCTATTTTCTCTCACCCATTCCCTCCTTTCACTCGCCCCGAAGGCAATCGTTATGCATCCCGGACCTGTTAATAGGGGAGTGGAAATAGAGGGAATCGTAGTTGATGGAGAGAAATCCCTCATTTTGGAACAAGTTAAGAACGGCGTTGCCGTGAGAATGGCGATTCTACACTCCCTTTTGGGTGAGAAATGATGGACCTTTTGATAAAAGGCGGAAAAGTTATAGACCCTTACAATGAATTTGCTGAAACTGCCGATATCCTGATTAAAGAGGGGAAAATCCAAGCAATTGAAAAGAAAATAGAGGCGGATGTTCCCTCTTACGACGCATCTGGGAAGCTCGTCCTTCCCGCCTTCATAGACCTACATTCCCATCTCCGTGAGCCAGGGCAGGAATATAAGGAAGACCTCACAACAGGAGCACTCGCCGGCGTGGCGGGAGGCTTCTGCGCCCTCTTCACTATGCCGAACACTTCCCCTCCCCTTCACAGCAAGTCCCAAATTGCCTATATCCATAGGAAGGCGGAAAACCTTCCTCTCTATG
>Ga0080004_1113234_pt1 | contig 16726 bp, 27 predicted proteins | sample WasSprMetagenome_FD_69207 | JGI IMG/M metagenome (GOLD analysis project Ga0080004, IMG submission 69207) | Sulfidic aquatic microbial communities from Washburn Spring, Yellowstone National Park, USA - WS (SPADES assembly) (version 2) | ecosystem: Environmental > Aquatic > Thermal springs > Hot... | reverse complement strand
AGATGAGATAGATATGAATGATGAGCAGAAACAATATTTTGAGAAGGCTGTGCATGTCATCAAATATCTAATCACATTAAAAGAGATCCTATCAGCCTAAACATTTTTTCGGGATCCTTATGAACAAATATGTAGATGCTTTTCTAAATTTCAAAAGCTACAACTCTTCAACTATCAAAGTAAATGTGAGCCGATATGATGACAAGACAACTTCTGAACTCATATATAAAAAAGATGGTTTTGTATTTTCTTTAGCATCTTTTAGTAAAGTGCTTCATCATGTCTTTTATACTCCACGATACTATCTGAGCATTTACGTTTTATTTGATTATGAAACAAGACATATTCCTATAAAAACTTTGAATCATATTTTGAAAATAATGAAGAATGTGATAAAAGGTGTTGAAGACTTCTTTGACAGAAGTCTCGGTCTAGAGCCTGTGATAGATGAGAACAAAAACATGTTGATATTAAAAGACTGTTGTGGAATAGAATATATCCCGCTGTGGCATATCTGTTATAGAGGAGGCTTTGAGCCATATGTCACAATAGTTGGACATCCCTCGGTGCCGTATAGAAAAGATCTTGCTGAAGCTGTTAAAGAATTCAGAGAGCTGTATCTTGAATATATAAGACTTGTTGATGACGCTCACAGGCTCGGATTATCTATCGATGATATATACGATATAGTATCTCAATTTTATCGATATGAGGCAATACATAAAATATCAGGCTCACATATAAAAGTTCATGAAGATCGTATATTATTCAATTGTAGAGACAAGCCTATCACTATTGAAGAGATTAAAACAGGAGTTGAGATATTAAAAGAGATCGTCCCAGAGCTTAAAAAGACCTTAGTTAAACACGAGATCCTTAGTCTCTAAACATTTTTTTCGGGATCTTTATGAACAACCATGAAGATGAGAAATTAAAAGAGATGTTGATAAATATTCTCAGCAAGATCCTTATTCACGATCCTCCTAATGTATTTTCTTCAGCAGATGATAATTTGGATATAATAAATACGATCGAAAAGAAGATCACAAAGTATCTCTATTATATTTGCAAAGATTATGACATAGAACTTTTTCTTGTACATAGAGACCCTGACAATGATATGCCTACAGCTATTGATTACGCTATAAAATGTGATAATACAGCATTTATCATGATAATAGAATTTGTTGATCATAGATATCTAGAGATCTCTGATGTTGATGAATCATATTATTTCTCTGAATATGAGAAGGAAAGAATTATTAATGAGCTTTTCAGTAGAGAATAAGAGATTTTTTTCGGGATCTTTATGATTGAAACTTCAGCTTTAGATCTCTCGAAAACTCTTTTTGAGAAGATCAGCGACTTTTTCAGGCTGAAAAACGAATTAGAAGAATTCTTGAGAGAGAAAATTCAAGATTTTGGGGTCACAGAGATCTACAGAGATGATAAGACACTTGTTGAGCTTTCACCTCATGAGCTGAGAGTTGCTGTGAAAGGAAAATTCATGATAATAATAAACAAAGAGGGGGAAGGAATTGAGCTATGGGATCACAAGAGACGTGAGATCTATGAATATAAAGACTTCTCAGAGATCCCAGATGAAGTGAAAAAGATTTTGAGTAGCGTATTTTCAATGTCTGCGGTCATGAAGAAAATTGATGAAATAAACAATGAGCTTGATGACAAAATAAGGATCCTTAAGGTTATATTGACATATATAGATTTAGTCAAATAATTTCTCTCTTTTTCTTTTTTCGGGATCTTCTGATGATGTATAAAATAGATCATATGAAGAGAGCTATTCATGATGCTAACGAAGAGATCAAGTCTTTCATAAAAAAGATGTGTGCAGACGTATATCAATGTGGATACGAGCTGAAGATAGATGTGCCTGATCCTCATGATCCTCATGATGCTGTCGCAATGCTTGTGACAAACATAAGCTACAGCAATGAGACAGTTGAATATGTTCTCAACAAAGAAGATTTTAATGAGGATCTTGCTTATGAAGAATATAAAGAGGCTGAAAAGATAGTTCTAGAAGATCTTAACGAACAATACACTATATACAGAGACGAGACGAGATACTATATCATTGAAGACAGCTGGTTCATAAAAATAACGATAAGTCCTGTCGAATGTGTTGAGACGGCTTTTCACGGAACGTGCCAAGCAGGTGCCAAGCTTAAGATAGATGTTTATAGAATATTGACTCCTCTCTCAGATGAAAATGGCGAAACGCTCTACGGAGGACTTAAGAAAATACTTGTTGATATAGCTCAAGAGATTCTTCATGATGTATTTATAGACTGATGTTTTTTCGGGATCTTTATGAGCAATGAATATATAAGAAGATGGGCTAAAAAGCTTGTGGGATACAAGACTAAAGAGGGAGGCAGTATTTTTGATCTCAGGGATGAGATAGAGGATATCATAAAGAGACATCTTGAGAAGATATGTGAACATATTGATGAAGATGAGCTTTATCACCCCCATGTGGTTCTTGATGATGAATATTTCCCAGAGTTTATTTACACTATATCATGTGACGATAAGAAGGTGGATATTGAGGCTCGTGTGTATGGATCATTCTATATAGAGATTGATTATGTGAATGTTGCTCCTTAGACTATTAGTTTTTTAATTTTTTCGGGATCGGTCATGAGCTTGTTAGATGAGATGTTTAAAAAAGCTTTTGAATCATTTCTATCGTTCACCCCGTATAAAGCCAGAGCTGATATACCATATAAAAAGCTACCTACGAGAGCGATTTTTGATGAGATAAAAGAAGAGCAAATATATGGAAGACCTGCGTTCGTGTGGATCTCAGGCGTCATCTATTACATCAGCAACAAATATGTATCAGAGAAGATAGCAGTAATAGAGAGGTCGTATAAAGATCCTTATCAGGCTTCGATAACAATATACGCAAGAAACAACAAAATGCTTCTAGAGAGAGCAAACATGATCTTGAGGCATCTAGAGAGATATTTCAACACAAAAATCAACCTAGAGTTTAGAGCGAGATATAGAGGAGGGAGAATAGACCACACATACATATATGATCAGAAGACTGGAGAAACATATAGAATTCATGATCTGTATGTAGACGTAAACTTTAAGACAAAGACGTTAGACGTAGAGCCTCTAGAAAGTCTTGCCCCATTCAAAACGTTATACTTCAGAGATCATAAAAAGCTTCACAGACTTAAACAAAAATATGATGAAGCCGAGAGGAAGACTTTTCAGCTTAACGATCTTTATCACAGATTCTTATTAGAAATTGATAGTGTGACAGAGAGAATAATAAGAGAGATATCAAAATATGATCTAGATCAGATTGATGATAATATACGTAAGCTTACGTCTAGAATGATAGATACAAGAGAGAAAATCATCGATAGATACGGCATATATGCAAAATACAGTCCTGAATATGTTGAAAAACTTCTGGACGATCATATAAGAGAGACTGATGAACTTATAGAGAGAATAAAAGAGCTGATGCCTCTAGCCACACAGCTGGTAAAATTAACATAAGTTTTTCTTTTTTGTAATTTTTCTCTCATTTCTCGGGATCTTTATGAGTGATGAATATATATTTAAATGGGCTGAAAGACTTAAAGGTTTGAAGACAGTAGGCTTCTCTTTTTCAGAAATTGAAGAGAAGCTTCGTAAAAAGATAAAAAGACATCTGAGTGAGACATGTAAAAATGTCAAGATAGAAGTTGTGAAAGAATATGAAAAAGATGGGACGCCTACAACATTTCAGTTCATTGTTGATTGCGACGGAGTTGAAATATTAATTTTTGCAGATATGAAGCCGATAAAATTTGTTGTAAATAACGTTGATAAAAATGTATACTAAGATTCAGCATGATCATTTTTCACTCTGATTTTCGGGAAGATCATGGGTAAGGGGAAAAATAAAAAAAGAGAATACATAAAGAGATGGGCTGAAAAGCTTATAGGATTTGCCTCTGAAGATCATAGCGACATATATGAAGCCGAAGATGAGATCTCTAATGCTATAAGAGAGCATATGGAATGGCTGTGTGAAGACGTAGAAGTAAGCTTAGAAAATGTAAAAGAAAACTTTGAACCTTTTAATCCAACTCTTTATATCTATAGATATAAAGTGAAATGTGGCGACGAAGAGATAACCATTGGAGCATCTGTGGAAACTGCCACACATGGACGTATATTCATTGAAATTGATCGTGTAAAGTAGAGATGAAGATGAAATCGATCAGTATGAACCATCTTTTTCACTCTGATTTTCGGGAGAGATCATGAATAAAAAAGAATATATAAAGAAATGGGCTGAAAGGCTCGTGGGATATATTACTGAAAAATATGACAACATGGAAGATGCTGAAAATGAAGCCATTGATGCCATAGAAGAACATATGAGATGGATATGTGAAGACGTAGAAATAGAATTAAAAAGTACAGATTATATACCAGAATCTGATGATGCGGTATTCTACACATATGAAGTGACATGTGATGATGAAAAAATAACTATCAGAGCTATCGCATATTCTCGCACAGATTTTGATGTTGAAATTGATCGTGTAAATTAGAGGTGAACGAAATGGACAAAAAAGAATATATAAAGAGATGGGCTGAAAAGCTTGTGGGATATTCCACCAGAAAATATGACAACATGGGGGATGCTGAAAGTGAGATCTTTGATGTCATAGAAAAACATATGAAGAATGTATGTAAAAACGTAGAAGTAAGCTTAGAAAATATAGAAGATAAATTCGCATATGGCTGTTCAGTATACTACACATTTCGTGTAAAATGCGATGATGAAGAGATTTTTATCGAAGCTACCGCATACGATTATGTAAATATTGAAATAGATCTTGTAGAGCGGTGAGAAAATGGATGAGAGAGAGTATTTAGAGAGATGGATCAAGAAGCTTGTTGATTTCAAGACGCAGGAGTATCCAGATGTTATTAAGGCATCTATAAAACTTGATGAGATATTAACTGAACATTTGAGAGAGGTTTGTGAAAAAGTTAATATACTAGATGTTGATACAAAACTTGATGATAGGCTTATGCCTATGCTTACATATTACATTCAATGTGATAACAAGCTACTTGAGATATATGTAGGTGCATCACGAAAAATATCTCTTGAGATAGGAGATACATATATTTATTATTAATGAGATTAACTAACAAATTTTTTCGGGGAAATCTATGTGTTGGGTTCATGAGTGGGCACATGCTTGGAGAAACATTTATATGGCTATTCAACATGTTGAGAGAGCCAAGCTTAAGATGAAGTTTAGAGCAGAGAGATTTCCGAGGAAGAGAGAGAAATATCTTAAGGCGTATGAAGAATGTGAAGAGATAATAAAGACGCTTCAAGATGTGCAGAAGAGAATTGAAAATCTTATATACACCTACGGCATAATAATAAAGCCTGAGGTCATTCAGAGACTTCTTACGCCACCGAAGATGCTTCCTGCTGAGAAGTGGGTTGAAAAGAATTAATCAGTTTTACATTTTTTTAACTTTGTCAATCCTATTTTTCTCGGGATAACATATATGTTTTATATAGTGAGAGAGTTTTATTATAGATTTTCTAGCCGATACCCTGTATATTTTATAATCAAATGCCCGAAGAAATATAAGATTGTTGAGAAGCTGAAGTGGCACAGACCTTTCTTCCCACTCACCTTGGAGAACAGATGCACATATACTTATCTCTCATCCATAACTGTATATGTTAATAAGATAAGTCATGAAGATCTTCAAGATCTTAGAGATAAATGGATGAGCGGTAGAGAGCTTGAAGAGAAGATCAGAAGGATCTTAGAGAAGCTTTTTGATGACAGAAGAATAATTGAGAAGAGAATGAAAAAGCTGAAAGAGTTTATAAGAAAAAAGATTAAAAATTTCGAGAGAAAGAAATATGCGAAAAAGTTTCCTTATGTGAGAAGATTTGATTATCATTGGTACACAAGAAGATCTCTGAAAAATTATATTTTTACTAATAAAAGTCTGATGACCCTGACGCCATCAAGCCAACACATACGCATAGTGCTTCTCAAAAAAATCTTTGCGATCGAAAGATATTTCGCAGACATTACAGGCAATGTCATATTGATAGAGCTTCCATACAACACATCAGCGATAGAGCCTAGGCTTATAGATATCCATAGAGATAGCATTAAGATGGTGATCAATGAAGATCTTTTGAGAGAGCTTGAGGAGATGAGAGATGAGATAGATATGAATGATGAGCAGAAACAATATTTTGAGAAGGCTGTGCATGTCATCAAATATCTAATCACATTAAAAGAGATCCTATCAGCCTAAACATTTTTTCGGGATTTCCTATGGGCATTTATGAAGATGAGAAATTTAATCAGCTTTATATTTTTATTTTTGTTTATCCTATTTTCCTCGGGATAAAACATGTCTGAGCAGATTCAGATGAGAGGAAAAGTTAGATTTCCAAAGCTTGTTGAGAGAATGGGAGAGGTAAAAGTGAATGAGGCTGGAGAGACGGACACTATAGTGCTTTTAAATGCTTTAGTCCCGCCTTCTGAGAGAGGATATATGTATGTTGAGAAGCTCAAGCCTGAGGATGCTATAAACATTCTTAAGAATGTCAGCAACATAACATCGTTTATAGGTCATCAGGCTACTGCAGACCTTATGAAAAGTCTTACAGAGAGAGACATAGCGTTTTCAAGAGGAATGTATACGCCTAAAAGCGGAGACACAGCGATAATAGTCAGACTTAAAAAGAGACTTGAGAAGCCTGAGGACGTTAAAAACATTACTCTGAACGATATAGAGTTTTATGCTGTATCTTATCTCTAAACAATTTATATCTTTTTCTTTTATAATTCTCTCGGGAAGCCCTATGAATATAGATGAGCTTAAAAAGATCTTTCACGAGAAGCTTGTTGAACTAAACAGTCTGCACGAAGAGAAAAAGATAGACGATGAAACGTTTAATAAGTTGTGGGTCGAGATTGATGCAGTATTAGGAAACAACTCCACAGCTGTGATACTTGAACATCTCTACTGGTATCTGAGAAAACTCAAGGCATTATATGATGCCAAAACAATAAACGATGAAGTCTTGGACAAACTGATGATCCCTAGAGAGACATTAGAGAATGTTTTATAAAATTTTCATTTTTTTAACCATATTCTCCACAAGAGAAAACATTTCTCGGGATCGTGTATGAAGGTATATGTGAATCTAGGAAACATGTTAGAGGGAGAATTTGAATTAAAAGATCTAAATATATTAGTTGGATATCCAGAGAGTGGAAAAACTTTGTTGTTAAACGTTATACATTACGCAGTTCAGGGAGATGAAGACGCCTTAGTGAAAATCACAGATAGTTTAAAAGAGAAGATAGTTCTGCTGAAAATAAATGATATAATCGATGTAATCGATGTGGAGTGCAGAGGAGGAAGATATAATATTGATACTCCCGAGACGTTATGTTACATAAAGAAAACTGGCACATCCTACATGATCCCTCACAATATGAATAAATATGATAAGCTTAAGGCTTTAGAGAACTTCAGAGATGAACTTTCATTCCTGCTACTAGAAGATCCTGATGCAGGGCTTCATCCAAAATTGATGAAGAAGTTAGCTTTATTACTAAGCAAGATCGCTATGGACAACATAGTGATCGTAGAGACACACAACTTAGCATTTATAGATATGCTGAGAAACATAGATAAGATCGCTAGGGAGTTTAACGAAAAGATTCTTCCTTTTAAGATCTCTCTAATAGTGACAAGAAAAGCTGGAAAGAGATTCAAAATAGAGAATATAGATCCTGCCTCATCGTATATCGAGAGCTATGTAGATGAGTTATTAACAATTTACGAATAAATTTTCAATTTTTCTCTTATTTTTTCGGGAGGTCTATGTATCGTAGGAGGAGAGAAAGAGAAGATGCTGAGAAGTGGATTGATAAATGGAGTGAAGTTCTCGCCAAGATAAATGAGATCAAGGGGAAGCCTATAGACACCACTGAGATCAAAGATTTCGACGAGTTAGTTCATCTGCCCAACTTCAAAGTGATCTCTAGACAGGTCGTTGTCAGATTTAGAGATGGAGAGATATGCTACATCCCACTGGCGATCCTCCACAAACATATTTATAGAGATGCTCGTGGAGAATATGAGAAGACAGTTGTAGTTAGCGACTACAGCATTGAATACGCTCTGAAAGAGATGAGATGTTTCAAAGAATAATCCTTTTTCCTCTCTTTTCTCTTCTCGGGATCGGCATGGGTCAATACTTTATAATCGTGAATATCGATAAAAAAGAGTATATAGACCCTCCTGACTCAGCAAAGCTTTGGGAGATATGTGCGAACAATACCGTGAGAATGTTAGCTTATCTGATGGCTACCAATGATGGAGATGGAGCTTTCATCGCAAAACATTTCTTCTCTAAAGAAGAGTTTAAAGAGATCATTGAAAACATAAAAAGAGAACTTGGAAGCGACTATGAAGTTGAGATACACTGTGCAGATAAGAAAGAATGTGAAAGAGGCTACGTGATGCCGAAGCTGAAGTATTTCGGAAGATGGGCAGGAGATAGAGTAGTCGTCTTAGGAGATTACGCTGAGCCAGGATTCACGCCCAATTTCAGACCTGAATTTCCGTTATATAGAGATGTAGATCCTAAGAACGGCTGGAGAAATATTACAGATGAGGCTGTGAGAGAGTTCAACTGGTATATTGAAGTTGATGAGCTGAAGGTCGGCAGATATTATTATGAGATATCTGAGATTGAGAAAGAGATTAATAGAGTTTTTGATGAGTTGAGAAGAACATGTGGTTTAGATGCTAGATGTCGCTCAGATCTTGTGAAGCTTAGTAAAGAGCTGTCAGAGATAGAGAGAAAATATTCTGAAGAGATAAATACGAGAGCTAAAACAATTGAGAATGCGAGAGCAGAGATTGCGAAAATAAAGAGAGATTATATAGAGGCTCTTGAAAATATTCTTAAGAGAGCTAAAGAGAGGCTTGTCTACTACGAGATTATTCACGCATAAATCTTTTTATAAATTTTTTTCTCTCGGGAGATTAAAATGTCTGATGAGCTGAACTACGAAGAGGTCATGAGAGTATATAAAAAACTTATAGAACTGACGTCCACAGCTGTGGAGGAGCACACGAAAAGAGTTGAAGATCTTGAGAGGCTTCTGCCTGCTGTAGTCTTGTCTTCTGATGTCACAGCTGTGAGAATAGAGATAGATATCGAGCCTCGAAGATTTAAAGAATTGATCAGACCCAGCCTCAGATGTGACTCTACAGACAAAATGATCAATAGGATAGCGATTTACAACAACATTCTTCATCTAGCGTATAACGAGAAGTTGATATGGGGGGTAGATCTTAGGGAGGTTACTGCGGAGGAGCTTCTCAAATTAACATGTAATGTTAAAGAAGAGGATCTTGATAAGCTCATTCAGAAGATCAGAGAGACAGGCTCTTCAGAGCTCGACAGAACGATAGGCATATTGAAGAAGCTTGTGACATACGCAGAGATCCTTATGAAGTGATGTTTATGAAGCCTGAGAAAATTCTTCTGGCGATATTCATCACATTCATGATCTTAGTGGCTGTATCGCTTGTATATCTCTTCTATGCGATTATGAGCATTGATGCCATCTACAACATCAAAGACGGAGGTATTCAACATGTGGTTGATGAGCTGAACAAACACTCTATAAGAATAATGCTTTTTCTCATAGCATTTACGATAATATTTCTTGTGGCGATAACAATGTTATTTGCGTCGCTGATAGTCTTAGGAAAAATCTCCTAATTTTTTTCGGGATCCTTTATGTATCATATTCTCGTCTGGATTGGAAGCGAAAGATCTAGCTACTACTATCCTTATGCCATCCATTTATTCTCTAAAAACAAGATGAGTTTTGATGAGGCTGTGTCAAAAGCTGTAGATATTCTTGAGAGAGAGTTCAGAGTCACAGAGAGGGAGATTAAATACACACCTATCTATGTAGGCATTGAAGAGATCCCTGACCTCTCAAAAGAGTTTTATGTGGCTGTAGAGTTTCACGAACATGACGTAATATATAAGCCTAAGGATCTTCCTGAAGATGTTGAGAAGCTCAAAAAATATAGATTCTCATTTTTAACGTATGACATAGACATGTATAAAGGTCTGCCTGAGGAGAAAGAGAAAGATCTTGCTGAAGCGTTAGATAAAGCTTTTAAAATATCTAGAGAAGTAAAGATCTATAGGACATACGGCGGATATCATATAAGAGCGAAGCTTGATAGAGAATATACATTTGATGAGCTGATGGATCTTAGGTTTAAAGCAGATGATTACGAGAGAAGACATATAGACATGTTATATCATCGTGCAGGACTTGATTTTCTCACGAATTTTCTCTTCAACGAGAAACATTGGAAAGACCTTGGAGAGATGAAAAGCTACAGAGAGGAGGAGGTCTCTCCAAAAGATCTTGTCGTTCAGAGAGAGATTGAGCTGAAGATCAGAACCCCGAAGACATATAGAGTGATAAACGGCGTGGAGGTTTTCATTGAGGAGAGAAAAATGAGGTTGAGAGGAAGAGCAGATGTGCTTACAAAAGATTTTGTTGATCAGCTTAATGATGTTTTAAACAGAGAGCTTGAACCAATGATCAGAGAGGGAGAGAAATATATAGATGCGTTAGAGAAGTTCTACAGAGGCGTCTTTATAAAGAGAGTTATGACAGTATTAGGATATGGCGACAAGCTGATAATAATTGCAGATGAAGATGACGTGGGGAGGCTGATAGGAAGAAAAGGATCTTTGGTGAGAGAGGCTGAAAAAATCGTTGGGAAGAAAATTGTTGTCACAGATGTTGAGAGAATGAGATATGAGACGGCTTTGATAATAAACAGAATATTGAGAGCTGTGGAGATGTTAATATTAAATATTAAATAATTCTCTATTTTTTCGGGGATCCTGATGAATAAAGAGCTCTCTCATGAAGACGTCTTAAGAAAATTATCTAAAGAGATTAATGAAGACCTTGAGTATATAGACAGACTTTACAAAACGAGATTCAGAGGAGCATTATATTATTGTCCTCAGTGTTTAAATGTTGAGCTCATCAGAGAAAGCAAGATCAAGTTTTTCAGAAAAAGAAACATCACGCCTGTCTGTCAGAGATGTGGATCTCTGATGAAGCCTCTGGACGGCTCTTATAAAGATCTTCGTGAGAAGATTTTGAAAAGCTTCTACGAGAAGACGAAGACTTTTTTTGAGAAGTCGTGGGAGATATTAAAGTCTTGGGGGGAAAACATTTATTATTCAGCATCGTCATCAGATGTGACTATAAACATTGGAGATGTCTTCAGCGACTCTTTCATAAGTCTGAGAATATATGTTGATAGACAAAATGTGAAGACTTTCATCTATATGAGCAGACTTGAACAGAAAGATCTTGATAATCTCATGAGCCTGATAAAAATTTTGAGAGATGAAGACGTTCATGGAGTGGCTGAAGTTGATAAAAACGGATGTAAAATATCTGATGAAGAGATGACTAAGCTAGGCTTCTACAGGATCGAGTGGAGAAATCCTATTCCTATGACGAGAGATTGGCATCTAGAGTTCTGACATCACAGCTGTGATACTTTTATTTTTTCAATCTAAATTTTTTCGGGGGACTTAAACTTGTCAGAAGATTTCTACGAGCCTGATTCTGAGGCTGAGGAGAAGACTAAGAAAAAAATTGAGTATTCATCTATAACAGACTGTATCAAATCGCTGATTATAACAGCTTATCATCATTTCGAGCCTGAGGGAGAGAAACATTACAGCTACGATCCTTCTACAAATAAGATAGTTCCTTACGACAGAGATCTTCCTTTAGGAATTCATCTCAAAGGACTTGTCATGAGAAACAGCTCTCCACAGATAAAAGATGTTCAAGGACTTGAGTTCATATCTCAAAACATGTTGAAATTCAATATAGATCTTACGACTGAAGAGGAGGCTGTGACTCAAGAGTTTGAGCTTCCCATCTACGAAATGTTTGTTGGAGGATGGAAACATAACAAACAGGCTTGGGCAATTGCAATGAACATTATAAAGAAACATAAGCTCAACACTTTGACAGACTACATAGTTTTTCCACACGGCTTCAAACCTAGAAGAACAAAAGAAAGAATTGAGAAAATGCTTATTATACTTTTAGATAAAAAAGATCTTCAGAAGATCGAGGAGTGGTTCAGAGAGAACGTTAAAAAGCTCATCCCCTCTGAGGAAGAGCTTGTCCCCACAGCTGTGGTTGAAGAAGAAGAGATTCCTCGTGTAGTTCCTCCTGAGGTCAAGCCTTTAACGTTAAAGCTTGTGCCATCAACAGCTGAGGCTAAGCCTTCTGAGTCCACAGCTGTGATACCTCAGCCTCAGAGAGAAGAGCTTGTGAAGATATATCTGCTTGACATGAGGCTTCCATCTAAATATCTTGTTCAAGAGATTGAGGTTAGAGATGGCGAGGAGATTAGAAAATGGAATGGAGCCTCTAGAGAGGTTGCCAGCAGACTTGAGACTATAAGAAGAGAGGCTTACGAGAAGATCTCTAGGATATTCACTATGGCAGGATCCTCTGGAATGTGGATTGCTGTGAGCGATGAGGCTGTCAGAGAGGCTTATGAGATAAACAGATGGGTCAGAAAAAAGCTTAGAGAGAGCGGTATTGAGAAGATAAAAAATATAGATGTTGATAAGACTTATGGCATAGACGTAATAGAGATCTATGTGAAGCCTGATGACGCCAAAAAAATTCTTGAGAGAGCCATAGAGACGCTCTCACAAGATATTGAAGAGCTTAACAAAAGAATTGCTGAGGCTGAGAGAGCCAACAACAGAAACGCTTTAAGAAGACTTCAGAACAGTCTTGAATACAAAAGAGCTCTCGTGGAAGTATTTAAGAAAAAACTTTCTCAATTAACATGATTTTTCTTTTTTCGGGATGATAAACATGTCGATTGTTGAAAAAGAGATGGACAACCTGATAGATCGTGTGAGAGAGCTTTCATCAAACGTGTTCATAAGAAACATGTATAACGAGCTTATAACAATGATGGTGAAGATTAATAAAGGTCTGGAGCTGTTAGAGAACAAAAACATTGGAGAGGCTGAGAAAGTGTTTAGAGAGATACTGAGAGATGACGTGCCAAACATAAAAAAGAGTGTGATGATAATCATGAGCTATATAGATACGCTTGCTGAAATATCAGAGAAAAAACTTCGTTTTATTGAAGAGCTTCAGAGGGAATATTCTGAAAGTCTCAAATGATTTTTTCGGGGATCTTTATGAGCGTTGAAGACTCAAGAAAAAGACTTCTAGAGGTTGAGAGAAGACTTAACGAGATAGTGATTGGTCACGAGAATTTTGTCAGAGCTTTGATGTTAGCATCTGTATCTGGAGAACATATAGTTGTGATAGGATATCCTGGCACAGCAAAATCGTATACCGTGAGAGCTTTCTCAAAGCTTTTAAACGCAAGATTCTACAGCTATCTGCTTACAAAATTTACAACATTTGATGAGCTCTTCGGCGTGATAGACATTCCTTCATTAACGAGAGGAGAATATAAAAGAAACTGGAGCAGAATAGTCTCTTCAGAATTCATATTTTTAGATGAGATCTTTAAGGCGAACTCAGCGATTTTAAACGCATTGTTATCTCTGCTTCAAGAGAGAGTTATATACGACCCTATGAGCGGTTCTGAAATGAACACACAGCTGTGGACTGCTGTGGGAGCTTCAAACGAGACTCCTGATGACCCAGAGCTTCAGGCTCTCTACGACCGTTTTGCAATAAAGATATTTATAAGCTATCTCGATGATGATGCTCTTCTGAGAAGAGCTTTAGAGTCTAGATGGGGCAACGGCTTCAGCATAGCTAATCTCTCTCCAATAGCCTCTATGAGTGATATAAAGACTCTTCACAGCTATGCCATGTCTCTTATGAACATGAATATTGAAGGGCTGGGCTCTATGTGGACTATCTATCAGGAGTATATCATGCCTGTGATAAAAAGAATGAGAGAAAGAGGGATCTTGGTTAGCGACAGAACGATCATTGAGAAGATGCCTAAGCTTTTCGCATCATATATAGTTCTCTATGGAATGGTGAACAATGAGCTTGATGTGAACAGCATAATGACAGCATCATTTGAGCTTGTGAAATATCTTGCGAGAACTAGAGATGAGCTTAAAGATATTGAGAAAGCTATTGAAGACTCTATGGGAGATGTCGCTGAGCTGTCTAAAAAACTTGAGAAAGCAAGAGAATATCTTAACGCTTTTGACATCATAAATGCTGAGAAGGTCATCAGAGAGATATTAAATTATGACGTCTCAAAACTTGAGAAGACGCCTTGGCTGAAGCCTCAGGTCGAGGCTATTCTCCACATGGCGAGAGAATATCTGAGCTATATAACGAAGATTAAAGAGGAGCTTAAGAGATTTAAAAAATAACTTTTTTTCATCTTTTTAATCGGGGATCCTCATGGAGAAAAAACCTGTTGAAATAATTATCAAGCCAGGAGGCGAGTCATATATAAGGTCTGGACTTGCCAAATCAGCTTTTAAAGAGAGTATTTATCAAGGCTTCAGCGTGTCTTATTATATTCCTCACATCTCTGAGGTTCAGAAGCTTGTCAGAGAGCTTCAGCTGTGGAAGAGAAAAATCTCTCCTCATCTCTATCAGGCTCACGACTCTTTTCTAATGTTCTACAAGCCTTATCATCTCGTCTATTCGTCTCTTAAGAAAAGCAACAAGCTTTCTCCTCTATGGCTTAAAATAGTTACTCAGGCTGTGAACGATGAGAAGTTTTATGATCTGAACAAAATCACTCAGACATCTACAGAGCTCTCTATAATATCTGCGACAAAATTTCTTCTGAGGCTTATTAAAGAGGCTGACATCGATGAGATCCAGAGGAAATACGATCAGATGCAGAAGATTCTTCAGCAACATATTCCAGATATGGAGAGAAACAGAATTGAGAACGAGCTTAAAGATATTGAGAGGCTTTTCACCACAGCTGTGAAGACAGGAATTGAAGAGGCTGTGAAAAGTGCTCAAGAGTATAAAGAGGGGAGAGAGACTGTTGAGTCAGCTGTGTCATCATTGTTAGGCTCTGGAGGTCTCGGATATACTAAAGAGGCTCTCTCAATATGGTCTTTTCTCAGACATCCCGACATGTTTAGAAAGAAGGTGAATATTCTCAGACACGCAAAAATATTTTTCAACAGATTCATGACTATAACGCCTTCATCAGCTGTTCATCAACATGTTGAAAACATATACGGCGGAGTGAACGGAGCATCTAGAATGATAAGTGAGAGACAGCTTCCAGACGTCTTTCCCAGCGAAATGGCTATGACACAGCTTGGAGATGTCGGCAGAGCTTTGTTTGCTGTAAAGCTTGTTCAGAGACAGCTTACTGTGTATAAAAGACTTGCGTCTATAAAGCCTGTGGTTTTTCTAGACAAATCAGGCTCTATGGCTGAGATCTACACAGGCTCTGAAAAAGTCCCGAAGATCTCTGTGGCGTCAGGCTTGGCATTAGCTTTATACAGAAAGCTTGATGCAGACATATATCTTTTTGACACAGAGGTTGAGAAGGTGAAGCCTGAGAATGTGATCAAGACTCTTCTTGAGATAAGTGCTGACGGAGGGACTGACATAGATCCTGTGTTAGAAGAGATAATGAGAATAGGAAAGAAAGACTATACATATATAATTATTAGCGATGGAATAACAGAAGCTAATGAGGATGTTCTTGAGAGATTTAGAAAAAACGAGCTTACAAAAAACACTAAGCTCATATTAATTCCTCCAGCAGGAGTAGGAGACAGATACAGATGGGTAGAGCTTCTGAGAGGATATAAAAACGTGTTTTTCGCAAGAGATGTGGCGTCATTTGAAGAATCTGTGAAAGAGATCTTAAGATAATTTTTTTCAAAACATATAAAGCTCGGGGAATGAGATTTATGGTAAGCTATAAAATAAGGTATCTGGCATGTGAAGAAGAGAGAGAGAAGCTTAAAAAAGAGATTGAGAAGCTTAACAAAGATCTTGAAGAGGCATACTTAGAGCTGAAGTTGTGTATGACCAAAGAGGAAAAAGAGATGATCCTCAGAAAGGTTGAAGAGGTCAGCAAGATGAAAGCAGAGGAGATATTAAAGAGCGAAGAGTTTAAAGAAAGAATATGGGCAGAAGTAGAGAACATAATAGACAAAATATTTGATGGCTTAGCAGATAGTTATGCTGAGAGATTAGCATCAACGATTGCGGAAACGTTAGAGGTAGAAATATTGAAGATTATGGAGAAGAAAACGGCTAAGATAAAAGAGATAGTGAAACAAGTCTTAGAGGACTCAATATATAACATGATGGTATGAAAAACATCTCAACTCACTCTTTTTATGTTTTTCTGGATATAAAAATGCGGGAGGTGTAGATCTTGGCTGAGAAGATAAAAATTATGATGTTAAGCAAGATATTGAGAACATATTACGACGTTCAGAAGCTTAGAGTGGCTGTTGAGAACAGAGTGAAGCTGACAAAATTCACGCTCTGTCCAAACGGTCATTTGATACCTCTCAAATCAGGAGAGAGAAAGAGATGTCCTATATGTGGAGAGCCTGTTAAGATAATATCTCAAGAGC
>Ga0080004_1129416_pt1 | contig 16735 bp, 24 predicted proteins | sample WasSprMetagenome_FD_69207 | JGI IMG/M metagenome (GOLD analysis project Ga0080004, IMG submission 69207) | Sulfidic aquatic microbial communities from Washburn Spring, Yellowstone National Park, USA - WS (SPADES assembly) (version 2) | ecosystem: Environmental > Aquatic > Thermal springs > Hot... | reverse complement strand
CGTCGGCGCCATACTCGTTGCCATAGGCTCTTTCGTTCCAGTGCTGGCAATTGTCGGCATAATACTCGTGCTCATAGGCTTAAAGGGTTTGGCTGAAGCGTACGGCGAGAAAGCGGTTTTCTAGAACGCCTTGTACGGTCTGATATTCGAAGTGGTGGCTGCGGCAGCCTTCTGCTTCGTGCTCGTCGGCGCGCTGCTAGGCGGCTTGGCTACGCTGAGCCTAATAGCGTTCTTGGCTGGCTTCGGCCTTGCGCTGATAGTTGCCTTCGTATTCTCCGTACTGGCAGCGTACTTCTACAAGAAGTCCTTCGATTTGCTCTCCTCAAAATCAGGCGAGCGCCTCTTCGGAACGGCGGGGCTGAAGTAAGTCAAAGCTTCACCGCAGAACCTTCAGAGGCTCTGCTTAAAAGCTTGCCTCTCAGCGGCGGCCTAGCAGCTTCTAGAAAACATAAAAACGGGGGTGAGAACGGGCTCTTCGGCGTCTCCTCCTTTCAGCTCATGCGTTTTTAGCTCTGCAGCGCTTCACGTTTCCTTCAAAGGATGGACGTACGCAACTGCGTGTTTGTAGAGCAGCACGCGTTTCCCGCTTTCGGTTGCGAGCACCAGCTCAAACCTTGAAGCCTTCTCAAGCTTTCCCTCGAAAACGCCTCCGTCCATCAGGTGCAGCCTAACCTGCTTGCCGACGTACTCGCGCACCAAGTCTCCCTGCTCAGAGCCGCCATGCTTCTGCTTCGCCTCGCTGCCGCCCGTTTCCTTCGAAACCTCCGCCTGAGGCTTCCTCCTCATTTTATAGTAGCGTTCAAGCTCCTCAGGCGAATACACTGACACGCGTTCACCACCCTTTCAGTCCACGCTTCATCGTTTTCAACTCTACAACCGCGCGCACCTGCAAGTACGCGTTTCCTGACCTTTTAAATCCCTGCGGCCATGCCTGAGGTTTTTAAGTTCTCGCGTTTTATGCTTGCGTGAAAACAAAAACAACAAACGCGCTTCAAGGACAAAGCGCGCTTCAAGTAGAAAGCGCGGCTGAACTTAAAAATGCTGCTCATGGTCAACCCGCGTTTTACTGGAAGAACTTCGCCCGGAGACTCGGCGCCGAAAGCTTGTACAACGCCATGAGGCACGAGCTCCGCCTTTTAGGCTTCGCGTTCAGGTGTAGCGAGCCCTTCAGCGGCGAGCTCGCCAAGCAGTGCCTCGACGTCGCCGTCGCTTGCAGGCAGAGGATCAACGGCAGGCCCTGGCTGAACTACTGGGACCTTCAGGAGAGGGGGGAGAGCCTCAACTTTAAGCAGCTGCGGAGGAGCGGAGCCTGCGCCATACACTTCCGCTACATCAGCGAGATGGTTCAATCTCTTGAGGAGTTCAGCTGCAAAGGGCTGCTTCCGGTGCTTGGCAGGGTCGGCGTGCCCGGAGTGGAGTGCGAAAGCATGGAGGCGCTTAAGCTTGACCCGCTGTTCCGCGGCGACGAGCCGGTTAAGCTGGACTACCTTTACGCGCCTGTGCCTTACGTTAGCCGCTTGGGAGGCGAAGTTCAAGCGGAGAAAGTCGGCGTCCTCCGCATCAGCTACAGGGACACGTGCATACTAATCGCGGCGAGAAACTGGATAAACCCCGTGCACAGGACGCGGCAGATAAAGGACCTCAGCGCGCTCAAGCGCCTGGCAGAAGCGCACGCTAAAAAGTTCAGAAGGGTGTTCGCGTTCCTGATATGCCCCAAAGCCGAGCGCCCGCTCGTCCAAGGACCGCCTGCCACCCTCCATTCCGGGAAGAAAACCACGCCGGCGGTGTACGAGCGCGACTACCCGCACGTCCAGCCGAAGCTAAGCGGAGGGGAAATCCTCCGCTTAGCCTACCCCAGCGGCGAAGCCTGGAGCCGCGAAGTTAGAGCAAAGTTTGCAAACTGGGTGCTGAGGATCCTGAAGCCTGAGCTGGTCTTAGAAGCAAAGCGGAAGCTTCAAAGCACAGCAGCATCAAATAAACATACAAGCTTAGACAAAGGCGCTCCTGACATTCCAATGTACAAAAAAGCCTCTTTTCCAGAAAGGGGTTTGGGAAAAGGGGATCTGCGAGTGGGGGTTAAACAGGCTGAAGGGGGCGCCTTCGGCCGTTCCGTTTACGAAAAGCCTCCTGAGCCTCCGCCGGTTGCTGAAGTGGCTGAAAGGTTAAAAGCTGAACTGAGCAGTTACGCGTGGCCGAAGCCCCGCGCAGTGGCGAAGCTCAACGTTACCGCGAAAGCGGTGGACGCGGGCTCAGGGTGCAAAGTATTAATGAGCTACAAGTACATGGCGTTCAACTTCTTCTTTCACGACGTTGAAATCGGCACCTTAGCGTGGGTTCCGCTTGATCCAGTGCGCCTGGGCGACTCGGTCCGCAGAGTTGTCTCCCGCTGGTACGGCAGCCCTAAAACACACCGCGAAGGCGTGCTTTGCAGCCTAGCCGTCGCAGCTTCAATGGCCGCCGCAGCAATCGAGTACTGCAGGCGAGCCCGCAAACACAGCGGCTCAGCCAAAAACTTAGCCAACCAGCTGCTGAGCGTGGTTCAACAGCTGCTCCGCGAGTGGGCGAGGATCACCTACCACGCAGACCTGCCAGGGGAACACGTTCTCCAGCTCATCATCAGCCTAATAAATAGACGTTGAAGGCAGAACATCCGGAATTTTTGAAATATTATTTCCCAAAATTGCCTGGTTGTAACGTCAAAAGCGTAGTTCTGGCCGGAACTTTGCGTTTGGTAGGGCAAACCGGCAACTTTTTGGCATGCCATGACGCGAAACTTACAACGGAAGGCGGCCAGAGAGAAAACCGCGGAGAAGGCTTCTTTTGCGGAAAGAGGCGAAATTGTGCTCACCTCAGGTGAGCAAAACCAAGCTCCTTTCGGCGAAAGCGGCGAGAAAATTGCTCCAAAATTCTTTCACCAATTTCTAGCCTCCTGAAGCGAAAGCCTGAAAACCTGTAATGTGGCTGGTTATGCCGCTTAACTCTGGTTGGTCGAACCATGCCTGGGTGGGTTTTTGAACTTTAACGCCAGCCTTCTCCAAAGCCTCACAAAACAAAGCCTCAATGTTTTCAACCTCTGTTGGCGAATTATTATTCAGCCTTTTATAGCCTTGACTTGGAGCCATAATGCAAAGCTTACCTTCGCCAAGCAGCTCCAAACCGCACGCGTTATGGTATGCTGAAACACTCCTTGGCTTGACTTGGCTGTAAAAAATTAGATGTAACCCGCCTGAAGGTGTCTGCTCCATCTGAGTTACAGGCAAGTGTTTCAAAGCAAGTTTTCCTCTTTCAACAACTTCGTCTGGCAATTTTTTACGTCAAAATCTATGGCTCCAATGTATAACTCGTTATGCAGTTGCTGTCCACAAATAATGGCGAAACCATCAGCTTGGCTCCACCTCTCTCGTCTGCTGTTTGTTAACCCAGTAGGGCGGAAGCGTTAGCACCCAGCTTTTATAAAGCCTAAATATGCGCCTTCTTTCCATCTTCCAGTTCACCGGTGTACCAAAATTTTTAAATATAAACCTCATATATAAGGTTTACTGGTGAACTAGGTTTAGAGGCGAACTAAAATGTTGAGCCAGAAGGTATTAGCCTACCTCCAGTTTAAGGAGGCTGCCAGCTGGACGGAGCTTTTACAATTGGCCGGAGGCAAAAAAAGCACGCTTTCAAAAGTTTTAACCAAACTGGAAGAAGAAGGCATGATCTGCAGGGAAATAGTACCGAACAAGCCTCCAAGAACAGTCTACAAACTAAAAAACCCAGTTAGAACCTCTGCGCATGTTGCCGAACTTGTTTCTGACCCGGACGTTTACCAGGCCGTCAGGCAGCGCCTTTACCGAAACCTATACCGAATGGACCTCCTCCCCAAACGGGGGCCGCTGGCGGGCTTTGCTGGCGTCCCCTTACTCATAGACCTCCTTCGCACGTTCTGGACGGACAGAAAAATGGACGAATACCTTGACTTCCTAACGCGCCTGTTCATCCAGTCGCCTAGGCTGATCCTCGGCAGGCCGCCTTCCACTTTCGTTGAGTTGCGCTGCGCGTGGCAGCTGGCGCCGGCTCCAAAGTACGCAGCGCCGGGCTTCCAGTTCAACTTTGAAAGCGCCTGGCAGCAGCTCTACCCGCAAGTCAGCACGGAGCTTAAGGAGGAGCTGCAGAAGCGCGGCATAACCCCTGAGAAAATTTTCAGGTGGCTCCGCCTCTTCGCCTTCCCAATCAGCGAGCGCTTCAAGCTGCGCAAGGCGGAGCTCTGAAGCTCCCTAATCTGCGTGAGCTGCCAAACCTCGTGCCCCAGCGGGGTTATCGGCTGAACTTTCTGCGGTAGAGGCCTTATCTGCGGCTGAACCAGAAGGGTTCCCTGAAGCTTAACCGTGCTGTCGGACGCTATGAAGCCTGCGACGTAAACTCTCGCGTTGTCGCTCCAGCCACGGGTTGTACTGCACTTTTCCAGCCAAGTACAGCTTCGCCGATAGGTGAAGCCGACAGCGGAGACGCTTTCATCGACGCCCTCCCGAAAGTTTTGAGGAGGAAGCTCATGAGGGAAGGCGGGCTTTCGGGAACCGACAAGTGCCTCGTCCTCATTGCGTGGTACCTCCAGCAGAACGGCTCGACGTAAAGGTTTGCTAGGTTCAGGAAGCTGGCGCGGTAACATAAAAATGGGTGTGTTGGCGAGGGCGGCGATCCGCTCTAAACCTTCTGTTTGTTCAGCGTCACCCTGAAGGACTTCTTGCAGTTTGGACACTCGAAAAGGCCGAACTCGAGCTGCAGCCTCTTCCCCTGTTTGTCGGGCTTCCCCGTCATGGTCCACTTCTTTTTAGGCTCAGCGACTTCAGCTCCGCACTTTGGACATTTAGCCATGAAGGCTCCTCCAAATGGTTAAGCAAACCAGCGCTTTAAAATAAGCGTTTCAACCCGCCGCTGCGGAGGCGAACCTTTTAAGATTCGGCCGCTTTGGTTTTCGGTGCTCGGCTTGAAGCGCAATCTTGCAGCTTTCCTGCACCTCTTCGGCTTAAGCTGCCTTGGCGGAGCGGTCTTCCTCGAGCTCCTAGTCCTCTCGGACATAATCCGCCGCGGCTACTTCCTAGGCGTTGAACCGAACCTTGCAGTTGCGCTTTTCGAGCTATCTCTGGCCGCCTGCGCAGCCGCCTACTGCGGCTTCCTCTGCCTCCACACTTTAAAGGCTCAGGGTGAAAACCTTGATGGAGGATGCGAAAGTGGTTCGTAGCTACTCCAAAGGCTACAGGATTGAGCGCTTAGCAATCGAGTACATGCGCAGGAAGTACGGCGCAGTCTGCGTTAGAAGCGCAGGAAGCCACGGCGCATGCGACCTCCTCTGCGGTAACGGCCGCGAGGTCTACGCCGTCCAAGTTAAAGCCGGAAGGAAGAAGCCGCGCGTCTCGTGGGATGAGCTTGAAAGCTTCGCGAGGATGTTCAACGCAAAGCCGCTGTTGCTCTACAAGCCTGACCGCAGAGGCTTCATTGAAGTCTGGCGGGAAGATTGCCTTGAAAATGCGCCAAGTTGACGTCGAGGCACCCAGGACATGCTTCCTCTTCACCAGGAAAAGTGAGGCGGCGCCTTATGCTTGACCCTTTGACGGGCGGGCTGGCTTCGCGAGTTTATTTGGCTGCTTTCCCGAAGCCGCGTTCCGCATATGAAATAGCGAAAATGGCGGTTCCAGGCCTTCCAAGAAACGCTTCGGGCAGGATACTAAGCCTAGCAGACCAATTCCCCGGTTTCTTCGAGGTTTCCGTCGAACGGACAGCGAGGCGCAAGTTCAGGTGTGTGATGCTGTCCAAGCCTGATCCCTTCATTTCAAGGCTTTCGGCGGAGTGCCAGCTTGGTCACGACGAGGTTGAACTCATTGAAAGCCTTGCGCCGCGCTTCAGAGAGGCCGTAGGCGGCTATTTAGATTTGGCTCTGAACCGCAACCCCAACTACTTGAAACGCAGCATATGCGCGTTCGAAGAGCTCTTGAGCGTTCTATGCACGTGCATCAACATCGCCTTGTGCCCGAGAACCGTGGTTTCAAAAGTGGAAGGCTTGATGGGCGGGAGAATCGCCAGTTTCGCAGAGGCTGCCGCCGGAGCAGCTTCATGGGAGACCTTAACAAACCTATGTAGAAAGGTCAGTTCGGCTGCTCCGCTGCCGCTCAGAATAGCCTCAGGCCTCATCCAGTTCGCGTTGCTTTAGGTTCTGCATGTTGGAGCTGAACGCGTTGGAAGACGCTTTTAAGGCGAAGCGGGTAGGCTTCTATGGTGCTTGTGCATGAGCGGCGAAGTCAGATTCTACTGCCGCCTGCTCGAGAAAACGGTCAGGTTGAAGCGTAGCGGGCGCCTCGTTGAAGGTTGCTCCGAAACAGCGTGGAGGAGCGTTAACTGTCCGTGGGCAAAACGTTGGAGGCCTGCGTGTGGCTCAGAGGACGCTGGACAGCTTCTTCGGAAAAAACGTTGAGAAAGCTGAGAAGCCTGAGCAGCGCTTCAACGTTTACCTAGCGTCCGTGGAAGGCTTCAAAAAGTACTGCGAAGGCTGCGAGCACCTCGCCAAGTCTGAGGAGACAGGATCAATCATGTTCCCGCTCAGGGTCTACTGTAAGGCTGAGAGGTGCGTGAAGTGATGGTGCCGCATTTAAAAGTGCAGGCGCCTCATGATTGCGGTGCAGGAGCTTGAAAAAGTTTGACAAGAAATCGGCCGCGCTTTTGATCGCTTTAACCATTGCGCTCGCAGAAGCCTTCGCTGTTTTGCACGTAGTCTTCGTCCAGTACAGCGACCTGCAGGCGCGCTACCGCGACCTTCAGGAAAGGGTTTCGCAGCTTGAAACGAACGTCGCAGCGGAGGTCTTCGCAGCTGCGTCTCCCTCCATCGCAACCGTCAAAGCTTTAAGGGTTGACGGCTCGACGTCTCAGGGCACAGGCTTCCTGGTGGACGCGAACGGAACGCTCGTGACAAGCTACCACGTTGTGGCGAACGCTTCATCCATCACAGTCCTATACTACGACAAGACAGCCTCGAACGCCAAGCTCATAGGAGGAGACGTCTACACCGACGTAGCCGTCGTAAAAGCCGAGCTTTTCCCTGACGTCCCCGCGCTCAAATTCGGCTGCTCGCCAGCCGTAGGCGAACCGGTCTACGCCATCGGAAGCCCGTATGGGCTTGGAGGCTCGCTTTCAGTAGGGGTTGTAAGCGGAGTTGAAAGGCTCATACAGCTTGCGGACCTGGGCTTCCCCTACCCCCAAGCGGCATACGCAGTTGCGGACGTCGTCCAGTTCGACGCAAACGTTGCGCCTGGAAGCTCTGGAAGTCCGATCCTGAACGGGAAATGCGAGGTTGTAGGCGTGGTCTTCGCCATGAGGGAGCCTGGAATAGCCTTCGCCACGTCAGCTCACATAGCCAAACGCGTCGTCGATGGAATCCTGAAAAACGGACATTACGATCACCCTTGGCTAGGAGTAGGCTACCAGCCGGACTACGTTGGGGGAATGAAAATCCTCTACGTTTTTCCGGGAAGCCCAGCTGAAAGAACTGGCCTAAGGGAGGATGACGTAATAACAGCGGTGGACGGACATGCGGTCCGCGACGCATGCGACTTCATAACCTTCATAGAGAAGTTCAGGAGCCCAGGCGACATAGTAACGCTTACCGTCCAGAGGAGCGGTCTCCAGCATCAGATGCAGCTTCAGCTGGCGGCTAGGCCGTGAAAGCTTTTAAGCAAAGAATTTTAAGGTTTAGAGGTGAAGTTCGCGTGACGGCGAATTTGAGGCTTGCGGCGCTCGCATGCGTCGCCTTGCTCGCGTCGGCTTTAACGTTCCAAGTTTTCGCGCAGGAGCCTTACACCGTCCAGGAGGCTTCAGTTACTGTTTACAGGGACGGCGTAGCGCACGTTACGCTCGTAGCATCCGTCGACCCCGCTGAGCCTTCAATAACGCTTAAGCTTTTCTCCAGCTCACCCTACAACGTTTTAGCTTTGGACGAGGAAAACTCGCCGCTATCCTACGACGTCAGCGGGTTGAACATAACCGTTTACACTTTAGGCGCCTCAGAGCTCACCCTCGAATACGACACAGACGCTTTAACCTCCAAATCCGCCGGAGTATGGACAGTTTCGCTGACAACCCCATTCCAGCTGAACCTAACGCTTCCAGAAGGCGCAACCATCCTCTACTTCAACGCGCCTCCAGCCTCGATTAAAAGCGAGGCTGGAAAGCTCGCGCTCAGCCTTCCGCCCGGATCATGGGAAATAAGCTACATGCTGGAAGCCGCCGCTCCACCCCAGCCTTCGCCTCAGCCGACCTTTCAGCCGCTCCAGCTGGTTTTAGCGGTCTTATGCGTAGCGGCCGTTGTAGCTGCAGTGCTGGTTCTGTTCAGGCGCAGTAGGAGGCTTGAGGCTCTCAGGAGGGAGGAGGCTGAAGTCATACGTTTCCTGAGGGAGAGGGGCGGAAGGGCTTTGGAGGCTGAGCTCAGGGAGGCTTTTCCCAATATTCCTAAAACGAGCATGTGGCGCCTCGTAAAGAGGCTTGAGAAGAGGGGAATACTAACAGTTAAGAAGGTTGGAATGCAGAACGTGGTCCAGCTGAAATCCAAGTTTTAGGTTCAGAAAAACGGGGAGGCCGGCGCCCCGCCGTCAGGTTGCTATTGTGAACTCCGCTGACGCTGAAACCGGCGTCATGGTTTTCGCGCTGAAGCCGTGGACAACAACCCTGTACTGGCCGGCTTCAGGTTTGAACAGCTTTATGGAGAAGCTTCTCGCCTCGCCTGGTTCAGCTTGACGATCACCTGTATCGATATCGGCGAGTAGTATGGGATCCACTTTCCATCGACTTCCCTCTCTATGATGGACCCGAAGGCACTGTTTGGGAAGGCTATTGTTGCGTTTCCAGCGTTCTCCACAGTCACCTTCACCATCGTCCACAGCTTTTCCTTGGAAACTTCAACGCTGACGTTCAGCGATAGGCTTTCGCTCACGGGCGGGGTGACCTTGGCCTCGTAGGCTTTGGCGAACTCCTTCATTTTCTCGCCTATCCCCTTGAGCTTTCCAGCGGCTTCGCCGACTTTTCCAGATTTCGCATGCTCCACTGCTTGGCGCGCAAGCTCCTCGATGAACGCGTTGAAACTGCTCACGTTTCCGAAGCCTAGCTTGCGCATCGCCTCGCCGAGCTCCGTCTCGTTCATTTTTCCGGCTATTTCCCTGAGCCGCTCCTCCACTTTCTCCTTGAACTTCTCCACCCTTTCAGCCGCTTTCTCTTCAGCCTTAGACTTCAACTGCTTGAACGCTTGAGCTATCAGCTTGTTTGCCTCGGCTAGCCTGTGCGCAACCTCGGTGACGTTTCCCTCTCTGAGCAACTGCTCAGCCTCCGTGAGGTTGAGAAGCGCAGCAGCTTGGCTTAGGAGCGCTTTCACGTCAGACGCGTCTTCAGGCAAGACCGCCTGCAACCGCTTTATCCTCTCAAGCGCCCTGTCTATGGCGACGAGCAACCCTTGAGCCCGGATTTCAGGCTTTTCCGCTTCCTCCAAGCCCGCCTCCTCCAGAATTTCGTGGACGCTCTTGAAGACGTCCCTGCAGACCTTCATGGCTTCCATCGCTTTCTCCACGGCGTCCGTGTAGTTTCCAGCCTCCATGTCGGCTTTAGCCTCCGCCATAAGCGCTTTCGCCTGGTCGAGAAGCGAGGCGTTGCCGCGGAACTCATCCATCAACCCTAAACTTTCCAGCTTGCCAGTCACGTTCGCGTCCTGCAACGTCGAGTTGACGAAGGACTCAACCTTGAAAAGCGCAGCTTCAGCCACTTTAACCATCTGCTCAGCTCTCTGCGCATCTTCTGCTGGAGCAAAGGAGTACGCTTGCATGACGGCTGAGAGCGCCAGCACAACCACGAGCAACGCTGAAACCGCTAAACTTTTGCTCCTCATCCCTTTTTCACCTGCCTAGTGAATGCTTAAGCCTTTAAATAAGGGACGCTGTGAAACGCCGCGTTCCAAACCGTTCCAACCGAAGCCCGAAAGGCGAGTCCTACCGCTTCTCCCTGTAGATCTGCACCGCTCTGCCGCTTTCATTCCTCCTCAAAATCCAGTTTCCGCCGTCCGCTCCAAACTTGTCCAGACCAAGCTTCTCCGCGAGGAGCCTAAGCGTCTCAACCGCCTCAGGGTCCTCGCAGACCTGTCTAACCAGCTTCGGGACCGCCTTCCTAGCCAAAACGAAGCTGAAGGCCCATGCGAGAACCGTTCCGAACACGACGCCAAGCGCTATGGAAACCGTGTTCCAAACAGCTTCGGCGAGGCTCAATGCAGTGTCTCCTTTAAGCGTCGAGCACCACGTTGTCGAGCCAGAACTCCTGAACCTTGCTGCTCTGGTCAACCATGTAGATTATCAGCGTCAACGAGTCGGGCGCCGGCTGAGGAAGGTTTATCTGGACTTCGACGCTCTTCCATCCGCTGTCAGCGCTGTCCGCCCTGTATATCTGTTCGTCGAAAAGCGTTGAGCCTCCGGCGTCAACCCTGAGCCACAGGTTCCCTGGAAACGCCTTCTCGTCGGGCAGGGCTTGAACGTTGAAGTCGAAGGTTAACGCAAGCGAAATCGCGGTTGCTCCAGGCGGCAGGCTCACAGCCTTAGCTGCTCCAGCTTTAACGCCTACAGGCCCGTTTCCGTAAACGTGCAGCGCAGGAGCAGGCTTCCCGTGGGCGTCAGTCTCTATCGCGAAAGCCTGATTGTAACCCCACAGCGTCCAGCCGCTCAACCCATCATCAAAAGTGTCTGAGATCAAAACGCGCTTCTGACTGAGTCCACCTGACTGCTGGCCGCCCGGCTGCTGGCCGCCTGACTGCCCGCCGCTGTTGAAGACGCCTCCGGTAACTGGAATCGCAACCAGGAAAGACGCTGAGCTTCCGTCTGCGTACGTGACTTTTATGGCTCCTGTCTTCCTCGAACCGCAAACCCAGACGCCGGGCGGGTTCTGCGCGACGAGGCTTCCACCTTTCCCTGGAGGTATCTGTTCGTTAACCTCAGCCAAGACGTTTCCGTCCACCTCGAGGCTTGCACTTGTAATGGTCTTTGAGCCTGCGTTCTGGAACGAGACCGCCACAACAACGCCGCCCGTCGAGGAGCTTGCCTCAGCGCTCTCAACCGATAAGGCGCAGTAGCCGACGCCGCTGTACTGCATAAGCACGGGGTAAAGAACGATTCCGCCAACTAACGCGACGAGGATGAGGGCGAAGGCGGAAAAGTGTTCAGGCATGCTTTTCCCGCGCATACACCTCGCGAAAACTTTAAAGTTAAGCGCATGGTTGTCCATGCCTTCGTTTTAATCATTCCACGCTTTTCATTAATGGTGTGAAGCGTTGAAGAAGGCTTTTGCGCTGGGGCTGGCTACAGCGTCCTTTTTGGCTTTAGTCCGCTTCGAAACAGACGTGTTCACGTCAAACGCCTCCGCCGTTCTCCGGTCAGGGTCCTGGATGGCCGCTTTGATCTTCGCGCACAACTCGCTCGCGGCAGCAGCCGTCGGGGCCGGCATGAGCTTCTACACCGCACTAATCGACGCTCTGCCTGAAAAGTTCAAGCGAAGGGAGGTTCAGGTTCCAAGCAGAAGCTGGCTTACGAGGATGAGCTTCTTCCTCCTCAGCCAGGTTGTCGAGTCAGGAGGCGGAACGGCGAAATGCCTTGAGTCGCTCACAAACTTCGTCAACCAGGTTGTGCGCGTGAAAGCTGAAACGAAGGCGAGCATGCGCCTCTACCAGCTGTTAAGCCTGTTCACGCCGATAGCCTTAAGCTTCATAACTGCGCTCATGTTCACGCTTCTAACAGCCTTTTCCGCAACGCTCCTGTCAGGCGCTGAGGCCGGGATGCTCGGCGAGATAGCTCAGATACCGCAGGCGCTTGTGGACCAGTGCTACATGTTGGTCATAGCCTCCTCCGTATGCGTTGCGCTCCTGTCAGCGAAGGCCGTGGACTTAACTGCTAAGAACACCCTTTGGATAACCGTGAACCTCGCAATCGCGGCAGGCGGAATAGCCTTCTCCACGCAGATAGCAGGCCTCCTCTTCAAAATAATAGGCGTGGCTTAGCGCTGGCTTCAGCCAAAAACCCTTCAGAAAACTTCCACTTTTGTTTTTTAACCCTCAAATTTCGGATTTTTCAAGCGTTCTCCGCTGGGCTGCGTGCTTGCACGTGCAGAAAACTTCCAGTTTTGCCTGAAAAGTTGGAGCTGACTTCAGCCTTCTTCGTCATACCCAAGAAGCCTCAACGCTTCCCTCCCCATCTTGCGGATGAACTCCAGATACGTTGCTGGAATCGCTTCCATAAAACGGCGGAACAAGCTTCTTGCAACCTCTTTGACGCGCGGGTCCACCACAACGGTCAGCTCGTATTTTCTCCACGCATTTTCCTCCATAAAATACCACTTAAAGGACACTATGAGGGCGCTTAGAAGGTCCTCCTCTCCACAGCTCCAACGGATCACATGTTCATGCCTTACTTTGTTGATGACTTCCCTGACCTTTTCAACATATGTTAGCGCCTCGGTCAAGTCTTTGAAATCGTAATACGTTATGTCTCCTTCTTCGAAATCGAAGATCCTCAGTGTTTGAAAAACGCCGTGGCAAAAGACTTGGCTGAGATCCTAAAGCCCATAGGCTTTATTTTGAAAACAACGGTGAAGCCTGCGAATGCTTAAAAACCGTGATGGAAGCTCAAATATCAAGGTAAAAGGCCTTGCTGGCGCGTCTACGAGAAAAAGAAGAGAAAATCCGCCTTGTTTTAGAAAGCCTAGCAGAAGAATCTGCAAAGGGAACCTCAATAATCGTTGAGGGAAAAAGGATGCTGAAGCCATGAAAGCCCTAGGAATAGAAGGCAACATAATAATGGCAAAAACAGGCGGAAAAACCCTTCTAGACGTAATTTCAGAAGTGGAAAAACCGAAGCCCGCGAAGTTGTTTTGCTCTTGGACTTTGACAGAAGGGGAAGAGAATGACAAGACGCCTAAAACAACGCCTAGAAAAGACTGGAACACGCCCAAAAATGGGATTCTGGAGCTAACTCCTACAAGTCGTTTGGAGAGAAGTCAAAGACATAGAAGGACTAGCCACGTACATAGCCACGTACATAGGAACCTTGAAGCGTAAAATTAATGGTGTTTGAATAGTGTAAAGGCATTTTCCGTTTAGGTTATGTCTTCTAGTTTCAAAGCCTTAACGAATGGTGTGATTTTTTCCAGCAGTTGGGAATCTTCAGTTATAAGCGTTAAGCCTTTTGTTTTGGCGTGATAGACGTATGATGCGTCGTAAAAAGTTATTTTCAGTTTTGCCGCGGTCTGCATTATTTCTGGCTCACTGCAACCTATCTGTATAACTTCCATCATGTTTAATGTTTGTTTGATTATTTTTGCGAGATTTTTAATTTCCTGTTCTGTGGCTTTTGCCTGCAGAACGAAGTTTTTCCATAATATGTTGCCAAGCTCGTATCTTGCCAATTCCAATGTGAAATTCCCAACTAAAATTTCGATTTTATTCTCTTTTGCAGCTTTAAATATAGCTGAGGAGTCGAATAGGTATCTCATCTTCGCATTCTATCCCCTCTTATGCTTTCCACTATTTCTTCCATGCTTACTTTGTCAAGAACTGGTTTCAGCTTCTCTAATTCCTCTTTAAGCTTCTCAGCTTCCCTTTTTCTAATCTCGTCTTCTATGGCTTTCCTCAACAATTTTGAAGGCTTAATTTTTAGTTCTTTCATTTTTTCTTTAAGTTCTTGAGGAATTTTTGTGGAAACCGTCGTATACTTACCCAATTTCTCACCAATAGGTAATACCAAGCTTACAGATAAAAAGTTTACCTAATCAAATTATAAAATGGGCGTCCAGAAAACCTGGAGTTTTAACTCTGGGATGAATGGGCAAAGCTTAAATTGTTGGGAAAGCGTTTGAGCATGTTGCAGTGGCCTATAAGCCTAGAGCCAGTGTTGGCTGATGTGGCGGGCTTTAGCTCACGCCTTAACGAAAGGCATGGGATGGAGTGACGCCCCGAATGAGGAGGCGCGTAAAGCCTGCTCTAAACGCTGGAACTTCGTGTGCGGAGACTACGCGGTTATGCTCGCGTTCCACGCGAAGCTCATGGGCTGGGACATGGGCGTTGTCGCCGTTCTGGGAAAGAAGGCGGACGGCTCAGAGTTCAACCACGCTTTCAACGCCATAACCTGCAGGGAAGGCCTGGTCTACGTTGAGCCTCAGACCGACGAGGTCTGGTGGTACAGCGGACACAGCGAAATCCAGCCTGGAGGATGGTACGAATACCCCGGCTTCGGGCAAGTTTACGTCCGAGAATATGTTATAGTCGTCCTCTACGGCTAAGGCGGTTAACATGGGTTTGGAAGAGGAAATAGCGGAGCTCGCGAGGAGGCACGGGTGGAGCGTTGAGCTTAGGCGGAAGCACGGAAAGAAGATACAGGACCTCGTCATGGAAAGAAGCGGCCTCGTCCTAGTGGTCCAAGTTAAGGACCTTTCTTCTCCGGCGGGCCCCAAAGCCGTAAGCCAGGCGAGGCAGGACTACCAGGAGTACCTCATGGACCTCGTTAAGCGCAGGCTCGGCCTCCTAGTTGTTCCAGTGCTCGTCTCAAAAGGTTTTTCGCCGAAGGCTAAGCGCCGCGCTTCATCCTACCGCGTGAGGTGCTACACACCTGACGAGCTTGAAAGGCTCCTCACGTGAACCGCCATTTAAAAAGGCAGGAGAGTTAGACCGAATGATGAAAATGGGCTTCATGCTCGTCTACGAGAGGGCTGAATGCCGAAGCTGCCGCTGGTTCAGGGAGAAGCTTCCCTTCGAAGAGAGGCTGAAGGTCCCGCCGAACCTCGACGCCGTGGGAAAATGCAAGCGGAAGGGGAACATTATCCTGAGGAACAACGGTGCACCAATTAAGCACTGCCCAATAACTGAGCCGCGCAGGGCAGTTGAAGGAAAGGTGGGCTGAAGTGGAGCTCGTTTTCATGGTTGACCACGGCTACGGAGATTTTGCGTCTGTTTACAGGAAATCGACAAGAAAGCCTACGGTTTTAACCGTGGGATGAATCGCCGCTAGATTCATGTTTCTCAATCTTCTTCATTGGATGCGGCTGTCCAAGGGCTCGAATAAGGCTGGTGGTGAAACTATGCCTTCGAACATGTATCGTGATGCTGAAATGTGGAGTCCGTTCGTCGGCTGCCTCCACGTTTGCGTGTATTGTGAGGCGTCCTTTCGAAGACAAGTTAAACGGTGGGCTAAACGCAACCGCGAGCTTTGCTACCGCTACATCCCACACAGCCACTTTGAAAGGCTCAAACGCGTTCCAAACTCGCCAGTAGTGTTCGTGTGCGGAGACGGCGACATCGCGTTCTGCGACACTGAAACCATTAAGCTCATGCGGGCCGCTTGAAGGCGCACAGCGAAAGGTGCCCCAGCAGAACCTACTACTTCAAGAGTAAGGACTGGAGCCGTGCAGGCAGAGCTGTCCAGCTAATCGAGGATGTTAAAGGCGCAGTTGTGCTGGAGACGCTTGAAACTCCGCTATCAAGTCGTGAAGTTCATCCCCGTCCACAAGTTCGCAGAATACCTATAAGGGCTTGAAACGCTATGACGTTAGCCTGTTTATGGCGTGGCTGAGACGTTCGCAGAAAATCCCACAGTCTTCTTTTCTCGCATGACCACCAATCTCGTTCCAAGCCTATACCCGCAAACCCCAAAATTCTTACCAGCCACCGCTAAACTTGTTCCAAATACGCATCAATCCACAAAGACTCTCACAGCGTCGGAAACATCCAACGATAACTGCCACTCAAACACGGCAAGTAGGTAGGCATCTCAAAACAAGTTTAAACCGTTCAGCCGCATTGGCTTCAGCTCCAAATCCGCGTAGCTTTTACTCTTAATGCTTAAAGAGGCTGTGCGAAAAACCCTGTCAAAAATCATAATAACCGCATTTTGCTTCTCAAAAACTTTAACACGTAACCAGCCAAATAATCCCTTAAAAACCTAAAACCACATGACTGGGAGAAGCGGGATCCAAAACAAAGCTTAACTAGCGAAACACTTCGTTCTTAGGTGCGAGTTAAAGTGCAGGGATGTCATGGTCAATATCCAGTCGTCTAAAAAGCTTCCACTTTGTTTCACACCACGTTAAATAAGCTTATTTTGAGTATGTTTCAGCCGTAAATTCGCATAAGCGGTCGGAAAACTTCTAGTTTTGGTGTAAGTGGGAGCTTTCGTAACGCCAGAAAATTGGCCGTCCTCGTCTCCTGTAAGGCGTATGGATAAACTTTTGTGGCAAGTTTAACTTTCTCGCCTCAGCGCACACGGAACTTGTTGGACAGAGTTTAGTTTTGAGGGCCAAAATGCCTAGGAAGGATGTGGAAGGCCCGTGTTCACATACACGCCTTATCCCGCCTCTAAAGTGTCAAATAATCCGTATGCTGTCAGAACCATGCATAGAATTTGTATCCCTTTCCATCAGCAAGCTTAAGCATGATTGGAGGTTTGAGAGGGGCGGATACTGCAAGAAAATAAGGGCTGTATGTGAAGCTAAAAACGCCCCGAAACCCGAAAGAACGATAAAAGCCATTAAAAACCAGATAAATGTGCGCGCCGTTCGGTTTTAGCCGGAAGCGTGGAGAAAACGCTTGTGCGAGACGCTAGGCCACGGTGATGTCGCTTATTCCCTCCTTCTTGTCTATTCTGTACTTGTGGGTTTTCATCGTGTGCTCGGTTCCCCTCATCTTCAAAACTCTGAT
>Ga0080004_1172797_pt1 | contig 16738 bp, 9 predicted proteins | sample WasSprMetagenome_FD_69207 | JGI IMG/M metagenome (GOLD analysis project Ga0080004, IMG submission 69207) | Sulfidic aquatic microbial communities from Washburn Spring, Yellowstone National Park, USA - WS (SPADES assembly) (version 2) | ecosystem: Environmental > Aquatic > Thermal springs > Hot... | reverse complement strand
GCAAGGTTTGCTTCTCTTCCTCGGTCAGTTGGACCGTCCATTTCTTCGCTCTCATGGTTCATCCCTCCTTACCAATCTCTGGAGAGATGATACCACAAAAGAATAATTAGACAAAGCACTAGCTTCCAATACCCGCCTCAGGAACTGACGCCGCTCTGCAATATCTTCAGGGATGCCCTCTTGTGGGACACCGAGCATCGTTAGCGCTTCGGCCACTTCCGCCGGCTCTCCGATCAGCGCCATGAGAAATGCGGCCTTTATGCGGATCTTCTCACGGGAATCCCGCAGCCAGTCCCTCAGCGCCGCCCTTGCCCACCTTCGATCCCGTTCCTCCAATCGATGGGCCAGCTCGATCAGGCCTTCCAATACCCCATATAGCACCTCATGCCTCGTCTTTTTGGTTAGGACCTCATGGGCCCTGTTAATAAAGGCTGGCATATATCGCTCTCGAGCCTCAATACGCTCAAGTATCCGTGCATAAGCGGGCCAGGCCAGGGTGGCCACGTCCGATACAGGTGAACCCATCAGTTCCCACAGCCTTTTCATCACCCGCAACGCCTCCCCCTCCCACCGGTCCGCCAGCTCCCCTGCGGCATGGACCGCTACGATCAGATCTTTAGAGTTTGGCGACTCCAGAAGCATGCGAACGCCTTCCTGCCCCTCCCCTGAGCGTCGGACACAAACCCAGAGGGCGTTCCGGCGGACGGCAAGGGACCTGGAGCCAGATAGCTGCCTGGCCCGCTCCAGCGCTTGCTCCTGAAATTGGGGGGGGAGAGAGTTCCAAACGTGGTCCTCAAGAAGCATGCCGAGGAGCAATGCCTGCAGGCTGTCGTCCGAACAATTTAGAAACCGCGCCAATAGGCCCTCGGGCGAGGGTTGAATCTCGGTCACCAACCGCCAGTATGGGCGCTGGCGGAGAAGGAATAGAACACTACACAGGACGCTCTCCGGAACATCGGGAGCTTCCACCCAACCCAGAACCCGCTCGACAACCCTCCGGCGTCCTTCATCGGGCAAGGACCGGACAATACAGGCTTTTGCCAGGGTGCCCAGGATCACCCCGATATATCGTCTCTGTGGGTGGTCCAGCAGATCCAGGCACCTGCCCAGAATCTCTGTCTTCTGCGGTTCGGTCAAGCTCTCCCAGGCCGCCGGCCGTTGCAGCACCCACAGCGCAGTCGCCAGAACCTTATCCTCAGGATCAGCTTTGAGGACAATGTTCTTTAGGCGTTCAGGGAAATCCTCATGGGTTTCGACGATACGCCTTAGTAAAGCGTCCGCCTGAAGAACGTATAGCGCAGAGGCCTGGTCTTCTGGATTCTCGCTGCTCAATTGCCGCCAGGCGGATTCCACCACCCCCTGAAGGACTTCCTCCTCCAGCTTATGGTAACGGCCGATAATGCCCAGGAGGCCCATCGCACTCCGGCTCACACGAGGATCGGGGTAGTCCAGGAGCTTAGAGACCCCCCGGATCCACCACTCCAGATTCGGGAGGGCGCGGGCGAGGTCCCCCCGCTTCTCAAGCATCTTGCTCAACACGAATAGGGCGGAAGCCAGTTCGGCGGACTGCACCGGACCCCCAGGTTCGGCGCCCTGCACCAATCGCCTGATTTGTTTATACACTCGCCAGAAGGTTTTATCCCTGCGCATCCACTCGGTCTGGGAACCGAGGTGCCACAAAGCCGCCGATCGGTCTACGTCCATTTCCAGGAGTTTTAGGGCTTTGTCCGCATTCAACCACGAGGGCCTGTATCCCCGAGATGCCAGATTCGTCAGAAACCCCAACGCCACCGCCTGCAAGTCAGGGTCAGAGCTGTGCAGCTTCTTCTCGACCTCGGCCGCCACACGCTCCAGCCGCTCCCCCAGGAGGTGGGCGTTGCGATCAAGGGCCACGATGGCGCTTTTCACAACATCCCGGGAGTGATCCGAAAGCAGGCCGATCAGGGCCTCAAGGAGCGCCTCTCGGTCCTCTCCTTGCACCCTGGGAAGCAAGACCTCCGCCAAGCCCGCCGCTGAGGCCCGAACCTTCGGGTCGAGATCCCGGAGAAGCTGCTCGGCCTCCTCGACCGGCGGAATCCTTCCCTTGCGAACCTCCCGGACCATTAGGCCAACGGCGGCAGCCCGCACGCTTCCGTGGCGGTCATTAAGAAAAGGCTTGAGTTCCGCTATTCGGAAACGGATCCTCTCCGCCACAAGGAGGATCTCTTTCCTGAACTCCAGGTTCTCCTCATTCAGGGCCCGCCGGAGGATTTCCTGAAGCTCATTCTGTGGGATCCCCGCGGATCTCCTATCGAGGGAGGCCTGAAGCGCCTGCCAGGCTGCTTTCCGGATTTGGGGTTCCCGGTCTTCCAGCCAGGAGCGGAGCCTCTCCTGAACCCACGCCTCCACGTTCCCCCGGAGGTCCTCTGGCCCTGCGTACATTTGGACCAGCACCGGAATAACCCATGCCCTAAGGTCTGGATCGTCCGCAGCTTCCAGCAGCGTTTGACTGAACTGTTTCCAAAGATCCGGCCGGTAACGCTGACCGCTCTTCTGCGCTAAAGCATGCCTCCAGGCCCCGAGGAGTGGCCTTATGAGATGCGCCCCGGGCCGGGCTTTCATTACACGGAGGGAGATCCTGAGCGCCCAGTCGGGGTTCTCATGCGAATGGATGGGCTCGTATAAGGCCCGGAGGGTTTCAGGAGGCAGACCCTGCAGGGCTCGGGAAAAGGCGTTTTCTATGCTCCGGTCTTTCTTCTCCAATATCATCAGCGCCCAAAAGCATGCCTGGACCTTGAAGGGATCCCGAAGAGACTCGAGGAAAACCCCGGCCGCTTTCGTATCCTCCAACCATATGAGGGCCATCGCAAGGGCCTTTACAACCCTTGGATCCATCTCCTCTTTGAATCGCTGCACAAGGGCTTCCTGATGTTGCCTCAGTTCCCGGCCGCATGGACACCATCGGACCGCGTGACCCAGCGCCCAGGCGGCCGACCGACGCACGGTGACTGTAGAGTCGGACAGGGCCCCCACCAGGGCCTCAAAGAGTCGCTGCCGCTCCGTCGGCTCCAGCTGACAGCAGGCTCGTCGCCATTGGCCGTCCCGGTACTCAGGTCTTTTCAGGACTTGCCCCGCCAACGATGCCGCCCCACTGCGGACGGGCGGATAAGGATGAGTCAGCCACTCCGGAGCCCTCTTCAAGAAGCTCGCCTTCTGATCTGCAGAGCAATGATGGCATGGAGCCATCAGCGCATGGATGGCCCCCTGAAGAACCAAAGGATCTTTCGATTCGAGATTTTCGCAGATAATCCTCATCCGCTTCGCGCGTCCCTGCGGATCGTCACGGGCCAGACGCCCCAGACCCCTCAGGGCGGCGACCTTTACCGGCGCCGGGGTATTTAGATCATGGAGGATATCAGCCAGGGCCCTATCGGCATGCTGATACCTGTGATGCGCCAGCGCCCGGGCCACCAGCGCCCGGACGGCCGGATGCTCTTGCCGATCCAGCAGACGCTCCCGCCATTTGGTGTAAATGATAGGATACTGCTTTATGAGATCTTTCCGCGCCGCGGCAACCCACAGGAGGCTCCACCGAACGAGGGGATCCGGCAATTCTTTTACCGAGCTAACAAGCTTCAGAAACATCTGTTGATTTGACATTGGGGCACTTTTCACCACTTGGTAAACCCAGTTCCGAACCCCTCCTCGAATAGGCCGTGCCAAGCCTGAGGGCATCTCCAGGGCTATGTCCCACCACGGCCAGCAGTGGATCCGCTTCCACTGGTCATCCCATGAGCGCTGCTGCAAGGCGTCGATGGCCTGAACTATGGCGTCCCCGCACAGTTCTGGAATCGGGGAGACCTTCCCCTCCCAGAGGCATTGCAATAGGATGGCCAGCGCTGCCTCCAGGTCTTCCCAGGTTTTGAACTCTGACCAATCCCTTATATGCCCAGCAATTTCTCCTACAAGCCACGCGACATCGGATGCCCGGTTCATCGCCGCGAGATGCCCCGCCAGGAAGGGCCAAACCGGGTCCCAGCGTCGATCCCTCAGCCTCTGCCGGATATCTTCCGGAGCTCGGGTAAATTCGCACGCCCATCCCTGGCCTGCGAGGTAAAACACAAAAGAGGAGTGAACAAAAGATAGGCTGTATTCTGAAACCCGAGCGAGACCGAGGCTCTGTAACGACTCAACCTCCTTTTCAAATGCAGCCGTGCGAGAGAACTCCACACGGCCAGGATTTTCTTTAAACATTAAGAACACCGCTTTGGACCAATTAGCCAGGCTCGAGCGCGGTTCCCCTTTGCGCTCCAGGAATTCATAAAGAATTGTGCGCAGACTTTCTGTCTGGGTGGACTTCCCGGTCAGGCAGTAGAGGGTTAGGAGAAGGGGATGGGAGCAGAGCTCCCGCAGGTACGGGCTTCGACGCAGGCCCTTCAGGATTTCGACGAGCCGTTCCGTTCCCACCAGCCGGATGATCAACTCTTGCTGTTCAGGGAACGACAGAGGCGCTGGCTCGCAGATCGCCGCATTGGCCAGGACAGGCAAGATCGGCGGTTTGGCCGCCACCAAGATCAGGCGGCCACCTTCCCCCAAGAGGTGATCCAGCTCCTGGACAAACTTCCGGATCTTCTCTGAAAATTCGGCGATATCATCTACAAAGATCCACAAGTTATTCCAGGATTCAGGCTCGCGCCCGAGATGCTTTCGAACCGCTTCCTTTGCTGAGATTTGGCGACGGTCATCAGGAAGGTCCTCGGACGTAAGGAGCACAGGTATGGGAGCCTCCTCAATCCGCCTCTCTCGAATGCAATCCCTCGTCTGGTCGATTAGCTTCAGGATGGTAACCTCAACAGCAAAAGTCTTTCCCGCGCCGGAAAGCCCCGTAAGCAGGATCCGCCGGTGCTCTTGCAGGAATCGATCCCACGGGATCTTCTCGCCTCCCAGGCTCCTGGTGACAAACATCGAAACCGCAACATCTCGCTTTGTCCTCCCCACTTGCCACGTGAAGAACTCAGCCTTCCTTTCAAGTTCCTCCAGGTAACGCTCCAGATGTTGTGGCCAGGGGACAAGATCATGCTTGTCGCTTAGGGTGTGCTCTATGCATATGACGCTCAGGGCCAGGCCGATCGAGTGGAACTCGGGGTCGGCCAGCAGGCGACGGCGCAGGCAATACAGATAAAGGGCTTGGGCGCGGACCAGCTCCTCTGGGTGGATGCCGGGAATTTGGGCGAACTCCTGCTTGAGCCAGTTACGGAGGTCTTGCTCATCCCCGTATTTGAGCAAAGCCTCGAGGGCCTGGAGGAAGGCGTCGAGGTCATGAAAGGGGAGTTGCGTCACCCACTCAGCCACGTCCTTCAAGCCCTGTCGTTCGAGCTCTTGGCGGAAATCCTCTGCCACCTGTGTCAGGAGGCGCTCCAGGCGCTGGCGGGCCTCCTGGGATTGCAGGACGGAGCGGATTAAGGAGAGGACAAGGGTGATTGGGATTCCTGCCCCAGAGAGCACCTCCTCCAAGACTTTAAGCAGGATATCCATAGCCTGATTCCGGCGGAGACGGTCGCTGGACATGCGAGCCTCCCCGTCTGAGGGTTTCTCTTTTGAACTCATCTCAAAATTCTCCAGGCGATGAGGAAGCAGGCGAGGAAGACGAAGCTCTGGAAGGTGGAGAGCTGCCTTTCGTGCCGAACCGTCAATCCTCGGAATCCTCCTTTCAGCCACTCAAAGAACCGCTCCACGCAAGTGAGGGTGGCTCCGATGTCAATAATTGTGCCACAAGGGCTGTTTTCGGTTTCGGTACCAAAGGAAAGGGGTTTAGCTTTCATCGCCCACCTCCTCATAATCCCTTGTTCTTTTACGAAAGCTTTGCTGCTTAAAGCCTGAGGCTTTCAGCCATAGGTGGACTGAACAGAGGCTTGCTGTGTTGAGGCGCTGATTTGTGGCTCCCCCAGCCTAACCTACAGCAGCGAAAGCCAATATCAGGCCTTATCTGCTAAAATTATAGCGCAACTTTCGGATTTTGCCAAGTTGGGGAAAATTTCCGCATTCTATTCTGAAGTAGAAGCCGGGGCGAGCCTCCCGACCCGCCCCGGCGTGCATTGTTCGCTCCTTTAGGCGCGTTCGCCGGCACAATCTTGTGTTCGCTTTCCCATTATCCCTTTCGTATCATTGGCAGATACGCCTGAAATGGGGCCACACTGGTTCCCCAGTACGGGTTCCACATCCGTTCGGCGAAGATAAACCAGGCCGTGGCACCAATGTGCAGCCGGTTGAAGTATTGCCAGTCAAAGCCCGTGGTCAGGCCATCGGCTGGGGCGGCCACGATGCCTTTGCCGTTTCCATTGGGGGCAGTGGCTTGAACTTCCCGGAGTTCGTCCCGGTAGAAGCGAGCCTTTTCTACGTCCTTCAGCGCCCAATACGCCACAACCATCTGCGCCGTCCCTTCAAACCAGGGCATATCCCGGTCCTGGTTGAAATCAAAGCCTTCGTAGTTGCCCCAGGTAGCCCGGAGATGCCCCTCAGCGTAGGCAATGGCCCGCCGGGTGCGCTCATTCGGGCCAAAGGCCAGGAGCGACCAAGCCTGAGCGTCCAGAGGGATTACCTCCCGGTTGAGTTGCCCTTCCGCATCGGTCCCCGTCCAGTAATGGCCGGCCTCTTCGTTCCACATCGCTTCCACGAAGGCCCGCGCGTGTTCCGCCCGTTCCCGCCAGGTGGGATCGCCAGTGACCTCAAACATCTTCGTGAAGGCCACGTATACGTCCAGGTTGTGCTCGGTGCTCCGCCAGGTGATTTCCACCGGGTCGTTGGGGTACTCGGCGGAACGTTTCTCCCACCCTTCAATTCCTCCCCGATAACCGCCCAAAGCATCTCCGGCACGTCTTTGCTCAATCCATTTGCCCATTGCCTGAGCAGTGGCCAGGTACTTTTCTCCGCCGCGCCGCTGGTAGTAGTTCAGCAGGGCAATCATCGCCCAGGCCACGTTGCCGGTGTGGGTGCTGACCTGAAAGCGGTCTTCAGTGTATGCCTGCTGGTTGCAGTTCCAGACGCCCGGCATGCGCGCTGTATTTGCCATCCCGTTGGGGGCCCATCCTGGCCAAAGCGCCAGGTCCCCGGCCTGATAGGCGTTGCGTAGCCAGCCATCGGCGTAGAAGCGGTCGTGTTCTCAGGCGTAGACCAGGGCATCGGCCAGCAGCCGGGCCCGCCGCCAATCGTCCTCCGTCCCCCGGGCCATAAAGGCCAGCAGGGCCAGAGCGTTGTCGTAGGTGAAGGCCGCGTTGCGCATCACGGTATCAAAAGGATGCCCAGAGGGGATGGTCACGTAACTTACGATGAAACGGGGTTCGTCCAGGCGCACCTTATCGTAGCGGATGTCGTCCAGGTAGAAGACAGCCCCGTTGGGGTTGTTCACGGCGTTCGCCACCCAGCCAAAGCCGCCCAGGATGTAGGAAAGGTCCGCTCCGGTGAGGTCAATGGTGTATTGCTGCCAGTCGGTGGTCAGGGTGAAAAGCGTGTACCAGGACGGAATACGGGGGGTGGAATCCGGGTAGGGCTGGATAGGGATTCCCGTCTTCGTATCCCGCCCGACACCACCCATGAAAAACTCTATCTTCTCCCCGCCCCGCTCGCCGCGGGCCCAGAAGGTCAGCCGGGTGGCGCCGCGCAGGTCTATACCTCCGTTGGGCGTGTCTCCCCAGTTGGGCTTGGGAGTGTGCTCCTCGCCCGTGAGCACGCCATTGAGGAAGTATACGCCGCCCCAGTTGAGGCCGGTGGTGTTGGAGAAGACATTGCGGATGGCGGTGGTGCCGGAGTGGGGGTTTCCTGTCCAGCAGGGGTCAATGTCCACAGCGTCGGGGTCATCCGCTATCTTGCCCAGCACTACGAAGTGGTTGCCCGCTGCGCCTACATCGGTGTAGACGTCAAAGGTGCTGTGGTAACGGTCCATCTGTTCGGCCAGATGCTGATAGGCTCGCGTTACGGGTGAGTCCGCCTTCACCGTGCTGGGTAGAGGCGAGGGCGGGGGCAATGTTGCGGGGGATGGCTGGGGCGCCGGGGGAGTTCCAGCCAGAGAGCGGCAGGCGGTGCCGAACGCGACCAGCGCCAGCAAGAGCAACCAGAAGGGGATTCGCCACTGGTGTCTGTTCATAATAACGCCTCCTGCGGGCACTCAGGTTACTTTTGGCGTCAAAATTATAGTGCAACTTTTGGATTTTGCCAAACCAAGGGGAAATTTGTGAACCCAAGGATTGATGGTAGGATCGTGGAGTTTATAGTGGCTTGCCTAAATAAGGGTCGGCGCAGGCCAACTTTTGGCCAAAGGAGCAGATAACCGCTAAGAGCGCAAAGAAAATTAAAACTTTGCGTCCTTAGCGTCCTTTGCGGTTCAAGATATTGAAGGTCAGCACAGTCCGACCTCTGGCCGAAAGCCCAAAGTGGCCGACTTTAGTGGGCATGAAAAGTCTTCCCCACCCCCGTTAGCTTAGGGTATGCCAACGTTTTGGGCCCCACTCGTAGTGGGTTTGTAAGGGTTGGTAGCTCGCCCCAAATTTTGGTTTCGTGGGGGGACACCCCCCATACCCCGCCAGAGGGCTCCGCCCCCTGGACCCCCCTTTGCCCACCCCCGTTGGCTGAGGGTTTGCCAGCGTTTTGGGCCCCACTCGTGGCCTGGTTGTTAATGCGGGCTACTCGCCCCCTCTTTTTTATTTTGGGGGCACATCCCCCAAAGCCCCTGGGAGGGGGCGCAGCCCCCTCCACCCCCTTTCCCCACCCTCGTTAGCTTAGGGTTCGCCAGGGTTTTGGGGCCCACTCGTGGGGGGTTGCTGATGTGGGCAACTCGTTCCCTCTTTTGTTTTTTGTGGGGACACCCCCCACAACCCCCCGCCAGAGGGCTCCGCCCCCTGGACCCCCGTTTGCCCACCCCCGTTGGCTTTGGGTTCGCCAGCGCTTTTGGCCCCACTCGTGGTGGGGTCGCCGAGGTTGACAGCCTCCCCTTTTTAAGGTTCGTGGGGGGATATCCTCACAACTCCGGTAAGGGGCCGTGCCCACTCTACCCCCAGTTTTTTGTTGCGGATTCGCTGTCCTCAGGATATAAAATAGCCATGAGGGTTGTAGAGCTTATCGCCCAAGGGGCTAAGCGGTTAAGCGAGGCTGGTTGCCTTGATGTCTGGCTTGAAAGTGTGCTTATCCTCTCCCATACCTTGGGGAAAAGTAAGGAGTGGGTCCTGGCTCACCCCGAGGCCCAAGTGGTGCAAGAGGAAGAACACCTCTTCTTCAGCTTGCTGGAGAGAAGGGCCAAGAGGGAACCCCTCCCTTACATCCTGGGCCAGGTTGAGTTCTACGGTGTAACTTTGAAGATTGACCGGCGAGCCCTCATCCCCAGGCCTGAAACCGAGCTCTTGGTGGAGAAGGCCTTGGACTGGGCTCGCAGCCTCCCCTCCTTAACCGTAGCCGATGTAGGTACAGGAAGCGGAGCTGTGGCCATTGCCCTCGCTTTGCACTTAGGGGAAAAGGGGCTGGTCTATGGGCTGGATTCTTCCCCCCAAGCCCTGGAATTGGCCCAGGAAAACGCTGCTCTCAACCGGGTGGAAAAGCGCATCGTGTTCCTCCTGAGCGATTTGCTCTCCGCGCTTGAGAAGCCTGTGGACTTAATCGTGGCCAATCTCCCTTACGTCCCTTCAGCTCAGCTGGAAAAGCTTGCCCCAGAGCTCCAGTGGGAGCCACGGGAGGCCTTGGACGGCGGGCCGGATGGCTTGGAGAGCATCCGGAAACTCTTGTCCCAGGCCCCATCGTACCTCAAAAGGGGCGGAGCTATCCTCTTAGAAGTAGGGCCAGGACAGGCCCGCAAGGTCAAGGCGTTGGCCCGCAAAGCTTTCCCCCACGCCCGAATTTCCTCTTTCCCAGACCTGAGAGGTATAATGCGTGTGGTGATGGTGGAAGATGCGAGCCCTTAAGCTTTTGACCCTGGCCGGAATCCTGCTTGCCTTCTTCCTCAGGGTCTACTCCCTTGGGGATAAGAATGTCTGGTGGGATGAAGGCCTTGCCGTGTGGGCAGCCAGGAAGGCCTTGCCCGAAACCACCCTCTGGACCGCAGGCGATGTCCATCCCCCGCTCTACTTCTGGCTCCTCTGGCCCTGGATAAGGGTTGCCGGTGAAGCGGAGTTCCCTGCCCGTTACCTCACCGTTATCATGGCCGTATTGACAGTAGCCGCCGTTTTCCCCCTTACCCGAAAGCTCGCCGGACCTACCGCCGGGGCATTGGCCGTATGGCTCCTGGCCGTTTCCCCTTTCCACATCTGGTGGTCTCAGGAGATGCGGATGTACATCCCCGCAGCCCTCTTCTTCACCCTCTCCGCCTACTTTGCCCTGAAAGCCTCCTCCGCCGATTCCTTAAGACCTTGGGCCGGCTTAATCTTAGCCTGTTCCGCAGCCCTTTACACCCTCTACTCAGCTGTCTTCCTCATCCCCGTATGCGCCGTCCCGATAGTCCTCAAAACCTTTAGCCAGCGCAAGGTTCTGGCCCGATTGGCCTTGGCCTTAGTGGCTGTGGCCTTGCTCTGGACCCCATGGCTTTCCCTGGCCCTTCCCAGGATGAGGTCATGGTCGGTGGCGGAAAAGCCTCCTTCCCTCGGATTCGTGCTCAAGCTCAACGCTGTCCTCTTGAGCACGGGGGTCTCGGCCAATCTGAACCAATACCTTCCGGCCGGGATTTTCATCGTGACCGTTGCCTTTGCCGGGCTTATCCTCTTCTCTTTGGATGGCGAAAGCCGCAAAGCCTTGCCCGGGGCGCTGATGCTCCTGGCCGGAGTGCTCCTGCAGCCTTTGGCCGTCTGGCTCTTGACCCAACCCCGCTCCCTCTTCTACGTCCCGAAAGTAGAAGCCCGCTACTTCATCCCCTTCGTCCCCTTCTTCTACTCCCTCCTGGCTCTTTCATTGGCCGCTATCGGCAAGAGGCTGCGTCCCTTGGGCTTAGGCCTTGGGGTTGGCACTTTAGCCCTAATGGTAGCCTTTCTCCCCCGATACTACGAAGGGCGGGATTGGGAGGACGATTTACCCTTCATGGTCAGGCTCATCCAGATTTACGGCCACCCCGACGATGCCGTAATCTTAGTCTCAGGCGATCGCTTCCCCGAATTCCTCTACTACTACGATTCCCCATACGGCAGCCTTCGCTTGCCCGTTTACCCTGCCCCTCGCCTCTCCTCAACCCTTTCTTACGCTACGGTTGAAGAAGAGCTTGGCTGGATAATAGGTTCCCACCCCCGAGTTTGGCTCGCTGCCGTCAAGCCTTTCCTTCAGGACCCCGAGGGCGTTGCCGCAAAGTGGCTTTCGGAAAAGATGAAGCTTGCGCTGGAATTTCACTTCAAGCGCGATTCGCTCTACCTTTTCTCCCACGGTGAAGAGCCTGCGGCTCCCTCCCGAGAAATCGCTCCCCTTTTCCCTTCGCAAGCGGAGTTAGCCCCAGGGGTAAGGGTGCTGGGCTATGACCTTCTGGATAAGCAGGGGAAGCAAGGGGCCACGGTCCACTTAGGGCTGTTTCTGGAGCTGGAGAAACCGGCTACCTTCCAGTTTGAGGCCATTTCCCCAAGCGGGTTGCCTCTGCTCATGGATGCTTTCACCCTGCAGCCGGGCTACCACTACAAGCTCGTTGGGTTCCGGATAGCCCCCTCTTGGGGTGGCCAATTCAAGCTCAGGCTAAGGGTGGACTCACAAGCCTTATACTTAGGCCATGTAGGAGTTAAAAGAGGGGCCATAGCCTTGGGCGAGGAGGAAATCAAGCATCGCCTTTCGGCTGAGCTTGGTGATAGGATAAAGCTTATGGGGTACAACCTGGTGGGGGTAAGCGAGCCGCCTGTTCTCCACCCCGGAGAAACCCTAATTTTGGAGCTTTTCTGGGAAGCCGAAGCCCCTACCGAAAGGCCCTACACCGTATTCACTCACCTCTTAGGCCCAGTCCTCAACCCTGCTACCGGCAAGCCCGTCTGGGCTCAGGATGACCAGGAACCGATGGAAGGGCTCTACCCTACAACCCATTGGCTTCCCAACGTGCTGTGGAAGGACCGGTACGAGCTCACCTTGCCGTCGGATGCCCCTCCGGGTGATTACCTCTTGGAGGTAGGAATGTACCTGAGGGAAACAGGGGAGAGACTTCCCGTCAGCGGTGACGGTGCCGACCCCGAATCCCGGCGCATAATCCTGGGCGTGATAAAAGTGGAGGATTAGCCATGGAGAAGGAGAGGCTTGTAGAAGAGTTCAGGGCTTTGGCTTTTGAAGAGGGGGGTGTTAAAGTCCTGGGGGTAAGGGAGGTGGAGAGCATAGCTCAAAAGTGGGGGCTGAAGCTTAAGGAGGTTGAGCTTGCCGCTCTGGAAGAAGGCTTCATGCCCCGCCGCTACCTCCGGAACCTTGGGACCGTAGGGTTTGAAGGGCAGAAGAGGCTTCTGAGGTCAAAGGTGGCGGTAATAGGGCTTGGGGGACTCGGGGGGTATGTCTGCCAGGCCCTGGCTCGGATGGGGGTAGGCACTCTCGTCCTGGCCGATGGAGATGTTTTTGTGGACCACAACCTCAACCGGCAGGTTTTGAGCGATGTAAGCGCGCTTGGTGAGCCGAAGGTTGAGGTAGCAAAGAAAGTGATTTCCCGCATAAACCCAGCCGTTGAAGTCATAGCCTGGAGCGAATTCATCCGGGCCGATAATTTAAGCAAGGTCTTGGAGGGGTGCCAAGTAGTAGTTGACGGTTTAGACAGCCTGCCAGCGAGGCTTGAACTGGAAGAGGCTGCCCGCAGGGCGGGCATTCCCTTGGTCTATGGGGCAATAGCCGGCTTCCTGGGTCAAGTCATGACGATATTCCCGGAGGACCCTGGGCTTAAAGCCCTTTACGGTGATAAGCCTCCGGAGAAGGGGGCCGAGGCAATGCTGGGCACTCCCGCAGCTACCCCAATGATGGTAGCAGCCGCTCAGGTTCAAGAAGTGGTGAAAATACTCTTGGGAAAGGGCAAGCTCCTAAGGAAATGCATGCTGATTTTGGATGCGGAAAACTGGGTAGTAGAAGTAGTGGAGATGGAGGGAGGGCACTAAATGCTTACAAGTTCGCGAAGGAGCCAAAACCTCGCCTTTAGCGCAATTGCCGGCTTGTATTTAGGCATAGTAATCTACAGCTTGTTTATTGAAGGCCTCTTTGCCCCCTTGGGGAGGGACTTCCTCGCTTTCTGGAGTGCTGGCTATGTAGCTAACACGATGGGCTACAGCAAAGTTTATGACCTTGAGGCTTTGGGGAAAATACAGGCTGCTTTCACCTCATCTCAAAAGAGCTTTCTGACTATCCCTTCCCCTTTCTTACCCGTATTTATTGTGCCTTTTCGTATATTCGCTCTTCTGCCTCCTGAGGCAAGCTTCTTCCTTTGGTCCTCCCTAAACCTCTTTCTCTTAATTTATTACCTCAGCTTCCTCTCTCGGAAGTTCACCTCTCGCCAAGAGAAAAAGGGCCTATTGCCTGGGCTTCTACTCGCCTTTCCGACTTTCTATAGCTTTTACTGCGGCCAAATCAACGTATGGCTTGTCATCTGCCTTGGGGAATTCATGCGTGCTTACTTGGAGAGGAAACCTTTAAAAGCCGGAGCTTATCTTGCGGGGCTGCTTTTGAAGCCCCAAACTCTAATATTGCTTCTTCCTTTCCTCCTTCTGAAGGGGGAGATTAAGGCGTTAGGGGGATTTACCCTGGCAGCCTTAGCCCTCCTTGCTTTGTCCATATTAATAGGCGGACAGGAAGGATTAAAGGAGTTGTTTCTCCTCTGGCTAAGGTACGTAAAAGGACTGCCCACCACCGGGCCAGAAGCCATGATAAATTGGAGGATGCTACTCGTGCATTTAAGCATCCATTTATCGCCGACAATAGGATGGGTGATAGCCGGGATGGGGATGGCTCTGACTGCCGGCTTGACTTTTTATTTGTGGAAGAAGCTGCCACCAAACGATAGTGAGGCCTTTGTTGTGGCTTTCTTAGGGACAATCGCTGCAACTTTGGCCATTACTTGGCACTCGCACTTTCACTTGGGAATGCTGCTCTTCCCGTCAATAATATGGCTGTATCATACCAAAATTTTCCCAAAAAGCTTGTTTTATGTGTGGGTGTTTGCGCCAATTGCAACGCTTTTCCTAATCTACTTAGTTGGTGCTTTAGCTCAAATCGCAAAGATAACGCTCCCATTGTATTGGGGTGGCTTCCTCTTGGGAAGCTGTTTTCTTGCCCTTAACCTTTGCTTCCTCATCTGGTCTGTTAAAACGTTGAGCATCAAGGCGAATGCGGGCTAAATTTGACATGCCGCCCTTTCTGTGGTAACTTTTTATTACCAAAAGCCAGGAGGGCTACCATGAGCGAGCCTTTGATTTTTGAATTAAGTTCCCCAGGCCGTAGAGCCTTCACTTTACCCCCTTTGGATGTCCCCCCATCGGACCTACCGAAGGAATACTTGAGGGATGAGTTGCCTTTGCCTGAGGTCTCCGAGGTGGATGTGGTGCGCCATTACCTCAGGCTTTCTCAGCTCAACTTTGCTGTGGACAAAGGCTTTTACCCCCTGGGAAGTTGCACAATGAAGTATAACCCCAAGGTGAACGAAGAAGCCGCTTCCCTGCCCGGCTTCACCCGAATCCACCCCTACCAGGATGAATCAACGGTGCAGGGCGCTTTGAAACTCATGTACGAACTTCAGGAATACCTCAAGGAGATAGGAGGATTTGCTGGAGTAAGCCTTCAGCCTGCGGCCGGAGCACACGGGGAATTCAGCGGAGTGCTTATGATGCGGGCTTACCACTGGGCCAGGGGGGATTTGAAACGTCACAAGGTCCTTATACCCGACTCAGCCCATGGAACTAACCCCGCTTCTTCAGCTATGAGCGGATGCACTGTGGTGGAGATAAAATCGGATGAAAGGGGAAACATTGACCTTGAGGAGCTGAAGCGCCACTGCGATGAAACCCTCATCGGCCTCATGCTGACCAACCCCAATACCCTTGGCCTGTTTGAGGAGCAGATTCTGGAGGTAGCCCGAGTGGTCCACGAGGCCGGTGGCCTCCTATATGGGGATGGAGCAAACCTCAATGCCATGGTCGGGATAACCAAGCCTGGCGACTTAGGGTTTGATGTGCTCCACTTCAACCTCCACAAGACTTTCTCCACCCCTCACGGAGGAGGGGGGCCAGGAGCCGGTCCAGTGGGAGCATCGGAAAAGCTGGTGGATTTCCTCCCAGGCCCGATAGTGGTTAAAGAGGGCAAAAAGTACAAACTGGCCTGGCCTCCTAAATCCATAGGCCGGGTAAAGGCCTTCTACGGCAACTTCTTGGTCTTCATCAAGGCTTACGTCTACATCCGGATGATGGGGGCCGAAGGGCTGAAGGAAGTAGCTGAAAACGCCGTCCTAAATGCTAACTACCTTAGGGTGCGCCTCAAGGAAGTTTATCCGCTACCTTACGACCGGTTGTGCAAGCACGAATTTGTCCTCTCCGGCAAGCTTCCCGATGCCCCGCAAGTTCGCACTATAGACATTGCCAAGCGGCTGATAGATTACGGCTTCCATCCACCAACAATCTACTTCCCCCTCATAGTTCCGGAAGCGCTCATGATTGAGCCTACCGAGACCGAAAGCAAAGAGACACTGGATGCTTTCATAGAGGCCTTGTTCCAGATAGCCCGAGAAGCCAAAGAAAATCCGGAGCTTTTGCACCAAGCTCCTCACATATCTCCGGTCCGGAGGCTTGATGAAGTAAGGGCGGCCCGTCAGCCCAAGTTGCGCTGGACAGGTTAAGCTTAGAACAGGCCAAATAGGTGGGCGGCGGAAATTAAAACCACCAAAATTAGGAAGCGGCGAACCCAAATCGCTCCCCATTCAACGCTGAAGCGGGTCGCTACCCAAGCACCTACTATACTTCCCAAGGCCAAGATAAAGCCTGACCTCCATTCCACTTGGTTGTTCCCGGCAAAAATGAGGAGAGCAGCCACGGTGTAGATTAACACAATGGCCATTTTCACCGCATTGGCCCTTACCAGATCGTAGCCGACCCCCAAGACGAGCCCGGCCAGAAGGAAGATGCCGACCCCGGCTTGGATGAAACCGCCATAAACACCAATGGCAAAGAATATGGCGAGCTCTTTCCAGCCAGGCCTTTTCTCCATCGCCTGAATTTTCCCTTTTATCCACTGCTCCGGCCTGAGGATTACAGAGCCGAGCATAGCCAACATAACCAAGCCTATGACTTTGCGCATTATTTCTTCCGGCACGTTAACTGCGATCTGTGCTCCCACAATTGCCCCCAAAGTGGCGGGTAAACCGAGGTAAATAGCTCCTTTAAGGTCCAGCACTTTGAGCCTTTTAAACTCGCCTGAGCTTGCGAGACATTGCAAGAGGATGGCAACCCGGTTAGTGCCGTTAGCGGCGTTAGCCGTAAGCCCTGCCAACATTAAGGCCGGAAGAGAAATGAGCGAGCCGCTTCCGGCCAAAGTATTTACGAACCCAGAGACAAAACCGGCTACCACGAGCAGAAAGAAAATCCCGATGCTCATTTTGCCCTCCTTCGGCCCAATTTTACGCCTTACGGCCAATTTCTCCAAGTCTTTAACTCCTCCTGAGTACATCCAGCCTTTCTTTCCAATTGAACCGGGGGTGGAGGGGGCGCACCCCCTCCCAGGGGGCTTGGGGGATGTGCCCCCAAAACCAAAAGAGGGGGCGAGTTGCCCACATTAGCGAACCCGCCACGAGTGGGACCCAGAACGCTGGCGA
>Ga0080004_1132289_pt1 | contig 16745 bp, 17 predicted proteins | sample WasSprMetagenome_FD_69207 | JGI IMG/M metagenome (GOLD analysis project Ga0080004, IMG submission 69207) | Sulfidic aquatic microbial communities from Washburn Spring, Yellowstone National Park, USA - WS (SPADES assembly) (version 2) | ecosystem: Environmental > Aquatic > Thermal springs > Hot... | reverse complement strand
GTCCCCAACTGTCGTGTAAGTTTGCTCAAAATCGGGAATGTCGCCGTAAAGCGGTTCTTTGCCCGCACTAAAGATTTGAACCTTAACACTTTCATTTGCGCCTAACTGAGTGATTGAACCCATCACTCTTATCGGGTCTGAAGTGAACACTTGATACTCAAGCCACAACGGTTGACCTACAAACGAAGATTGTGTGAGCAAGAAATCAAAAGTCGTATAGTCTGGCGTCGCTGCGTCCCATTTGTTCTTAACATAACCATGGTAGAAAATACGCTCATAAGCACCGGAACGGTCATTCCCTCCTACGATCAGTCCTTGCACTATGACTTGGTTATGCCACAAGTGATACGGGGAAGGAGTGAAACCGAAATTCAAAGTAGGGCGGTAATAAACATCAACGGAAATATTTCGCAACTCCGAAATCAGCCATGGATGGTTGGGAAGAAGAGGGTTATCACTATTAGAAATGGAGCAGTTGTAGTATTTGTTTCCAAATCCTCCCAGTTGCCCCTTACTATTTAATTGGCAATTTATGTAAACTACTTCTCGTCCACCCAAAATAAGTTTGTATCCACTGACATAATGAATGCCAGTTAAGTTGCGGATAACAATGTAATTTTCGACTCGCGAAGTGTCAACAAAGACATAGTCCCTGTTTAAAAATGCATACCACGAAATATTACTGGCGTCAATTAACAGCCTAAATGGTTTACCTGATGAAAGAAAACTACCATCGACTAAAATTACATTACTGATTATCATTGAACATGATGAGCCTTCATTATAGGATACAAGCAAGGGCGTATTTTTGGCGATAACATTTGTGACAGTAGCAGAATGAGTTGCACCTAAATCATAGCAAATTAATGGCGAGTTTTGTAGATGAATATTTTGGAAAATCATCGTCGCACTGTAGTTTTCACACCTCCATCCTCTTACTGTGTTGATAAAAGCGGAATCTGTCACTATGACTGTTCCTGATGGGCCGTATGCTATCGCATTTCCTCCCTCTCCTCTTCCATAGCCAGTGTGGAAACTTACATTGAGGTTCGGAGCTCCAGGGTGGTGAAAGAATGCTCTATCTACAATTCCTATGTGGGCGCAGTAAGAAAATTGTGAAGAGGAGGTGTTTTCTCCATGATTGACTGTTGCACCTAGTTCCCATGTAAAGAAAACTCCCTGAATAGTCCTTCCTGAACCGCTTACAAGCACAACATTGTTCCCGCCATACTTGCTTATAACAATTTGCCTTGACAACAAAATCACCAAACATGCCCTAACTCCTGTTCCTGACCTTGCGTGCGTCAATGGTTCGTTTAAGGTCACTGTCTTTGTGTCTGGATTATATGAAGCAACTGTATGTAAGCCTCTGTCTGAACTCCTTTCAGGCCAATAACCCGGAACATCGCTTCGCCCAATAGCAATTATGTCTCCTGCCCTTAAAGGTAGTCCATTTTGAAGGACAATCGTCGTTGCAGCCGCAGGAGCATCTTGAGCAAGGTAATCCCACAATGGGCTTCGTTGCTCACCGTAGCAGTTAAAAGTTGCAGTTGTGATTGTGCCGTTGACCAAAATCTTCGTCCATTGTGGGTAGATAATTGGGTAAGAAGGTGAGCCGATAAGGAAAGAGCCGCTGCCAGCGATATTGGCGTTAACTTTCAAGGTGGTAGCGGTTAGGGTTCTGAAGTAAACTGCGGGCGGCGTCGCAGCGTATTTTCTGACAGCAACCCAATCCCACTGCGCCACACCCTGATAAGTGCTTAACTGAATATAACAACTTCCGGAAGTGTATCTATCTTGCGTCGTTGTTGAGTTAACCTGCTCGTCCCGAGGGAAATATTCAAAGTATCTGCTGCTACTTGTGGTCCATTCCTCCCTAAAGTAAGCAAAACTGTCTCGTGGGGCAAGACGATTAAAGGATTGATAGCTAGTGTAAGTTCCGCCGCTCGCTTTGCGGTAGCGATAAACTGTGCCCCAGTCTGTATAACCGTGCTCAACCAAGTCGCTATGGCTGCCGCCCGCCGTCTGAGTAATTGAAATCAAAACACAGTCACCACTCACATACCTAAAACTACCTTCAACGATAAATGGCAAAGCAAAAGCAGTGTTGGAAACAATCCCTGCCCTCGTGCCCGAACCTGTATTGATTTCAACATAGCCATTGTTAACAGTCACGCTCCAAGTCCCCGTGCCATACCAACGACCTGAAGTCCACTTCGTTGTGTCCAAAGTCGTTCCTGAAAAATCGTCAAAGAAATCAAAAGTTGCGTTGCCATCGGAAATATCCGTTGCATCGGGGTTGCCGTAGAAAAGGTAAAGCGTGACTGTTCCGTTTGCGGGAATGCTCGGAACTTTAACATAAATTCTTGTGAACCACGAGTTTTTTGTGCTCGGGTCAATCCAAATCGGAAGCAAGTTTCCGTTACTGTCGGTAACACGAATATCGCCGCAATCACTGCGCATTTTGCCTTGCTGAATGAAATAGGCGGTATTAAGGCGGATTATGATTTGGTAGTCGGTTAAGGCAGTTGAGGAGAAGGAGTTATCTACGATTACGGTTCGGCGGTAAGACCAGCCTGTAAGCCACGGGCTTCCTGAAGTGTCCTCGCCAACCTCGGGGTAATTGGGGTCGTTAAGAGAGGGAATGAGCAAAGTTCCGTCAATCGTTAGCCCCGCCAAGCCGGTCGGAAAACCTGACATGTCAGTATCAAAAATGACCGTGTGACCCGCTGCGATGGTTACGCTATCACCGTTAGAAGGCACAACACCCAAGTCCCAAACTGTCGGGTCGCTCCAGTAACCCGATTTAACAGAAGTCAAAGTCGCCATTATGTTGTCACCTCCGGCGGTTCTTCAGGCATGGGAATTTGTTCGCCAACGATGTAGTAACAGGAAGGCGACATCGTTCCTGATTGCGTGATACAAAGTTGTCTACCGTCACTAAGCAACAACCTCGCCCAAGTTCCTTGCGCACCATATTCAAACTCCAAGACTTTCGCAGTGTCTCGTGCCTTTCCTATCCAATCAACGATTGCCACCATACCACCTTCATTGTCCTCTTGCAAAGTTACCGACTGAATTTTCGCGTCGATAGGTTCAAACTTGATGTCTGGCACAAGGCATCACCTCCCGCTTTTTGTCTTCGCCGCGCCCACGAACTATACTTATAACTTCTGTGTCGCTTTCAAGTTCTGCCTCGTAGCCTTTCTGAAAGCCACGAATGCTGACACGACGCCAGTCTTTGTCGGGTTCATTTTGCTGTGTTCGCCCTCTAACCCCTCTCGGTGTCCAAACTAACCTCATCACGACTTCACCACCTTCAACACGATTGTAATGCGCTTTAAACCTGTAACCGAAGTAACATTGAAACCGACAACATCGCCTTCATTGATTGCCGTTGTTGTCCAGTCAGTTGTAGTTCCTCTTCCTTTGGTGCTGTTTGTAATGTTGGGCTTAGTCCCAGTCCCAACCATGCTACTCATTGATGGATAATCCACAAAGGGGCTCTTCAAGATGTCAATCTGTATGCTACCTCCTGTCGGCGGGTTTGCATCCGTGCTCACAACCATCCACTCTACAACCGTCCCCGAAAACGGAACTGGAATTGCACCCTTGAAACCGGTCGTTATCACATTCACGCCATCTCCAACTGTCAGTCCAATCGTTGCTATTCGTAAGTTATCAGCAATGTGCGTAGCAGGAACTTTCGCATTAGCGTCAAGGGGAGCGTAACCGTTCGCAACACCTTTGTTCGCAACCCTTTCAAAAGCAGTGCTGTCTAAGCCGTCAAGTTTGTCCGCATCTAAGTTGCTTCCTGAACCCTGCGGTATCCAGCCTAAAGCAATTTTGCCAGATGCGTCGGCTTTAGGAATTGCATTTGCGGTGGGTGTCGTCGTGATGGTCTCTAAGTCGGTAATTTGTGATTTTGTGTGGGTATGGGTTGCGGGAGCAAAAGCACTCGCATGCTGACCGTCAACTGTGTCAGCGTCCAGCCCGCTGCCTGAGCCTTGCGGTGAAATCTGACTAGGAGTGTGAGTGTGGCTTGGTAAGTCACTTGCTTGAATGACATCGTAAATTGGGTCTGAGTTAGCAGTGCGAACGACAAGGAAACGGTTGGCATTCGGTGAAGTTGGAAGCCTTGATGTGCTTAAACGCCCAGATGTAATATCAGTAGCATCATGAGTGTGCGGTGACGGTGGGAAAGTAGAAGGTTTGTTTGTTATTTCCGTCCAGTCAACATTGCCCCACAAAGCATCTGTCCCATCACTCTTTAATACCGTTCCCGCAGCGCCTAAATTAAGTCCTTGCCATTTAATTGATAAATCTGGTTGCTGTCTCCCGACAATTATCATCCCGCGAGCAACCGTCGTAGCAGCAGTATCTGGGTGAACACTGCCGTCTAGAAGATTATGTGGACCGCCTCCTCCACCACCTCCTGTATTTGTAATTGTTACATCAACCCGCTCGTTTACACTGTCATCAGAAATACTAAGTGAAATTCCCGTGCCTGCAATAAAGTTAATGTTCCTTCTCGTTCCTACAAGTGTTCCGTTGTTCTGGACACCAACTTTGGCATTGCTGTCTATTACTGCGGGTAGGTCTGAGGATTTAATGACATCGTAAACAGGGTCTGCATTCGCCGTTCTAACAACAAGGAAACGATTTGCTATAGAAGATGTGGGCATACGAGCAAAAGAAAATCGGTTAGAAACAATATCTAAAGCGTCGTGAGTGTGGGGCTGTGCGGGGAAGTATAGGGGCTTGTTTTGTATCTCTGTCCAGTCAATATATGCTGCTTCCCACCTTTGATATTGAGCGTTCCATTTGGGAACTTGCTTGTCTGAAGCGGAAGATTGAGTAATGTCTGACAACGAATGAGTGTGACCTGTAGTTGCGGGAACGGGATTTTCACCTGAGTAGATGACCATGCACAGCATGTGTGGGTCTCCACCGGGCACACCATGTCTTCCATCACTAATTAGTCGCCACTCAATTTCGTAAAATTTGCTAACAGTTGGTGTTATCAAATCACCAGATATAACTACAAGTTGGTCTGCTATACCCGTTCCCAAACCGCTCAAAGGCTTGAAAACAGTGACTAAACCGTTTTCGTCGTAAAGTCGCCCCTCAACCTTCGCCGTGCTTGCATCGTCAGTAACACCAAACCACGCAGCAAATTTGTAAGAATTGTTTTTGTGAAGATACACCGATGTGCGAATATACCCCTCCATGTAACCATATCCTCCAAGCCAGCGCGCACCTGTGTAAAGGGCAGGGATTGCGAGACCGCCAATTACCCTGACTTCAGAAATATCTATGTCTGTGTAGTATACGCCCGTGTAGTATCCCGTGTAGTACTCTCCGCCACCTCCCGGTCTGAGGTTAATTGTAGATACACCGCTCTCGGATTTTACAACAACTTCATACCATCCAGCCTTGTCGACAAAAACATCGTATTCTCCCAATCTACTCACAATATTACCTTTGATATCCAAAAGTTCAACATGAATGTATCCTCCGCTTCTAACCGCTGTAACTTTGAAGCGGACAGAGTAAATTGCTCTGGGCGAAATGTTAAAACTGACATAGTGTGGGTAGCCGTTCGTGTCAACATAAACTCTGACATAAGTATTGTCGTTGTTGTCTGTTAGTTGCCCCGTCACATTATTTCCTTCGTAAAAAGCTTCGTAACTCACATTTTCGTTTGTGTTGTAAGGAAATATCCCTACAGTTACTTCACCAAGAGGTCTCCAATCCTCTGGCGTTAGAACATATGTATCGAGCGAATTAAGCAAAATATTTATCCGTTCGTTTGCCTCGTCATCGTTAATTTGCAAGAAAACATTATTTCCTTCTATGAAGTTCAACTTGCGACGCTTCCCAACAAAAACCCCGTTTTTGTCAACTTCTACACGGGCATTGGCATCTAAGTCTCCTGTCAGCGCATCTGTGCCGCCAGCGTAATGGGTTGATGCGTGGGGTTCTGGTGGGTATTTGTCGGGCTTATTTACTATGTCCGACCAACCCACAGGCGGTTTGTTGGTTATTTCGGACCAATCCACGAAGGCTGGCTGCCAAGCAGTTCCCGTCCACTTGGGAACTTGACCCACTTGCGCTCCGCTTTGTTGAATATCTGAAAGCGGATGGGTGTGCGATGTAAGGGTTGCATTGATTGTGATTTTTTTGTTGTCTGTGTCCTGAACGAGGCTTACATTGCTTCCGCCTACTAAGGTTATGCGACCAAACACCTCCGGGTTGTTGTCCGCACGAAGCGAAATAACATATGCAGGTTCCCCTGCAGTTGGCGGCGGTTCTCCCGCCTGCGACCAACTCGGTCTAGTAACAATAAGCCGCTGGGGTGGTTCAGGATAAATGATTTGGTCTCCATTGGCTAGGTTAATGATGAACTGTAGGTAAAGGATGTTGCCCGCATCTATACCTGTGTAGTTAACATCCTTGTCAAATTCGGCAAGCGCAACAGCAAAGCCTGAACTGTTTTGCGAAATTTCACAGTCAACCTCAAACATAACCGAAGGTGCGCCCATTTTGACAATTCGCGCTTTAACCGAAGAAACTTCGGAAGGCAACGCATAATCGCCGCTCAGGTTTTTCGGGACTACAATGGCGTAGAAGTTGTCCAACCCCAAAACAAATGTCATATCGGGTCCATACATTCGGACAAATTGATACTTGGAGAACACGCCCGCTCACCTCATTTTACAGGCTTCCTCTCTACATTGCAAGGCTCTTCGCGGACGGGTAACCTCGCAGCTGCCATCAAGTCATTTGTGTTGGGAAGTCTTCTGCCCGCAGAATAGCCGGGACCGTATTCGGGCTCGTGACTGCTGACAGGGCGCTTCTTCGCAGGCTTTTTAGACTTGGCTCGGAAGGGTTCAAGTTTCTGACTGTGCGACATCTAAATCGCCCCCTTCTAAAAATTTACGGTATACATGGTATTCAAGTTCGCGAATTGTGTCCCATTCTGCCGCAACATACAACAATAAAGATAACACATGTTCCAAGAAAAAGCAATACATCTCTTCCGAATTTTCATACTCCTCTCCCGAAACCTCTTCGTTATAAGGGTCTTTTCCCTCTAAATAATCCAGCGCTTTGTCCACAAGCCCCCTCAATACGCTCCTCGCCCTCTCTTTGCCCAAAGCGGAAAAAAGTGCGTGTATGAATTCGTGGCAAATTGTCCGTTTGAAGATGTAGTCGTTGCAAAGGGCTAAGGGCGTCAGGGTTATCTTTATCGTTTTGTCGGCAACTACACACTCTCCAAAATACGAAGTTATACCCTCGGCAATTCGGGGAACAAGCGTATAAGAGCCGAGTTTTAAGTCTCTTTTCTTCGTGACTAAGAAGCAAAGCATTTTAAGGCAACGGCGCATATTTTGCAAAGCCGCTTGCTGCGATGTGAACACGGTCATTCACCTTCCTCTTCAGTAACCTGCGCCGGATGCGGTCTTGCCTCTGGCGGCGCAAGTTCTGGAGCAACAACAGCACCTGCAGCTTCGCCCGCACCTTCAGTTTCAACAGCAGGAGCACCACCTTCTTCTCCCTCAGGCGGCGCTCCCATCAACTGCGCCTGTATCGTCCTAACCAGCATAACAATCTGTGCTTGTTTCATCAGGTTTTCAAGTTCAGGTGTAAGTTCAATTGTGACCTCGTCCGGCGCCCACCCGTAACCCTCAATCATCTTCCGAAGTATACCGTTCCAGTTAAGCAGCATCGCGAGTTGCGGAATTTCAGAAACTAACTGCAAGAACTCGGTCATCTTCGCAATCTCTTGGACCTTTGCAACTGCTTGGCTTAAAGCCCTCGCTTTGAACCTGTAACCGCCCCTCGCAATTGCTTCCCTTTCCTCTGGGGTCAAAGCAAGAATTTCGTTCAAAACTTCCTTGTCTTCCCCAAGCGCTGCGAGCATCTGTTCGTCGGCAATATCGGGCAAAACCTGTAAGGCGACTTGAAGCAGGAGGTTAAGCAGAGGCTCCCAAAACGACGCTTCCGCCGCTTTTGCAAGTTCTTCTATGGAAGCGAAGGCATGTGCCCTTGCCGTCACGACCTCAGTCGCCGTAGGGCGTCCCCTTGTAGATAAATAGCCCATGACAGTCTCTGTAACGCCAAAACCTTCAAGCAAGTAACGCTCCATGAGTTGAATGAGGAAGGCTGCTGCAGTAGGCATCTTGCCCAGATGGACGGGGTTAATTATAGGTGCTTGGTCTGGGGACTTCTTTCGCAGTATCTTGCCCGCCCACAGGTTATCTATTCCTTCGGTCTCTTCCAGCCCGTAATCTGACACCTCAAAGACGGCAACCGCATCAAAAATTGCGCCGTCCAACATAGCGTTGAACAGCCTCGTATATTCCCTTTGCATGTCAACTAACGGGTCCGTCATGGAAAGCGGATAGACTTCGTTGTAAGGTGAAAAGACCAAGGGGGCAACAACAAAAGGTGGCTTTTGATGCCAGTAAGGGTTAGGCAAAGGACCTTTAAGTAAGACAACAGGAGAACCTTCCCTCACTAAAACCGGAATTCCTCTTTCGTCCACCGTTCCGCTAATGCTCCCGAAAATCATCCAAATATTTCGGTGCAACAATTTCCCGTCTTCGTCCCACCAATCTCCCCAATATTCAAACAAATGCACAACCCTCCTGAAGGGCGGATGCTTCACCGTCCCAGCCTCGGTCTTTTCCTCTAACTTCTTGCCCCTCTCCCTCAACTCTTCAAGCGCAGACCGCTCTATAACGCCCATATCAGCCAAGTCGTAAAGGTAAGCTTCGTCTACGGTCACTTTGTGGATTATGAACCTGTTGCGACCTGTGGGGTCTAAGTAGATGTCGTAAGGCGAAACGATGTCTACAGACAACCTGTAGGTATTTCGCTCTACCGTCTTCCACTTCCCATCCTCCCCTTGTGTGACATGGGTTACTTTCTCGGGCAAAACAGTTATCTTCGCAATCATCAGCCCATACAAAAGCCCCATCTTCACCAACTTTTGCCACTTCTCCATCAAGTTGTTTGCATCTAAGATGTAAAAGCACATCTTCTGCAAAGCAGATGCCCACTTCAAGTTCTGCAGGGTTGGGCTTACCGCCTCTATGACAAAGGATTGTTGGTTTTCGGCAAATGCCCTTCTAAGATACTGCGAGACGATTTCCACATTGCGCATGAGCCTCGGCACATACGCCTTTGCTTGGTTGGGGCTCTTGTAGGAAAAGTCGTATTCGTTTGCCCAAGCCTTTCTCGCCCTGTCCCACCTTTCCACCGCGTCCCTCCTCGCCTCAGCAGCAGCTTTCAAAATAGACCAAAACTGCTCCTCGTATTCCCCCGCAGATTGCTTCCGCATCTGGGCAAGCGAACTAAGGTCAAAAGGTGAAGGCGGAACAGGCCTGACTTCCGTTTCAACTCTGGGTTGCATCTGCTTGCTTAACTGCTCAAGAACTTGCGCTACTTGACTTAGCTGCTCCACAGGAAGTTCACCTCGCAAAATCTTCAAAGTAAGAAAAACCTTCCCATTTCTTCCCTTCTGCAGGCTTTATAATTTGCATGTTGCTGCTCAATCTCCCCCAAAGTCCCATTATAGCATATCTTAACGCATCCATCAAGTGGACGACAACACTGTCTTGCGGTCTCTTTCCTGAACTGTCGTAACAATATTCGCCTTGAAAACCCAAAATCAACAAGCGACACCTTTCGTGAATTTGCAACATAGGCTGCTTGAAAACTAAGGTCCCGAGCAACCGCTCTATCATGTGTATCCCGTCCTCAAACTTGCAAGAAGCAGGGACAGGCTTCAACCCCATCTCCACCATCAAAGCATGCCTGTCTATGCGCGCTACATCCGTCCTATAAGTAGCATGGGGGTCGTGAAAGTCCCTGAGCACAACCCAACCTTCAGCAGCATCTATCGCCTTCAACTTGTTCACAAACTCCTCAAATGTCATCCTCACACCCAAAAACTCCCGCAAAACAATTAAGTGACCCTCGTCATCAAATGTCACCCAAACAGCAGCAGGGTGATGGTAACCGAAGTCTATGCCCCTGTAGACATGAAGCCTCTCCCCATACAACCTCCGCAGCCTCTCCATCTTCTCCCGCAATCTCTCGCCCGAAAGGATATGGTGCTCTTTGGAAAAGTTGCTGAAAATGGGTCCACCCTTGATGTTCGGAACTTGCTCGCCTAAAACGAACTCCCGATATGTCCATTCATCATAATCCATCACATCTTTCACAAAATCTTCAGGTAAATGCGGATTGTCAAATGTCGTCGCATGAATATATCCATACTCCTCCCCTCCCTCGCCCCTCAAAAACAACCTATCAAGCCAATGACCCGACGGCGGCGGTAAACTGGCAATCCAACCCCGCCTCGGTCCTCTGGGATTTCTAAGCCTGCTCTTAAGCACCTCAAAAAACTTTTCCTCCACTTCCCGACCTTCATCCAAAAAGAAAGCCCCTAAGTTCATCCCCTGTAACTTGTCAGGCTTGTCCATCCCAAGCCAATACACAATCGCATAATCGTATCCGTCCTTGCTGTAAAGCGACCGAACCGTGCACATCTGCTCCTCATTGTTCCAATCTATCTTGAACCTCACACCCGTCTTCTCCCAACCTTCATCAAGCAGCGTCAAAAGTTCATCAAACACCTGCAGCGTCGTCTTCTCTAACTCCCTCGCAGTCTTTCGGGCAATCAAAATTTGAGTGCCGGGATAAAACAAACAAACACGAATAACCTCCAAACAACCCGCAGTCGTCTTGCCACTACCTACACCACCCAAAAATAACCTGTAACGGTGCGGCATCTCCAAAAACTCCCGCTGTTTAGGCGTCAAATTGAACCTTATCTGTAACCCCTGCGGCGTCATCACTTTCTGTATCGGATACACTTTCACCAGCCTCCAACGCAAGAGATGACGAATTAGCACCAAGAGAAATGTCCACAACAGAAACACCGGGAAACTCCTTGCCCTTTAAATCCGCAGGCACAGAACCCAAAACTACCATCACATTCACACCCCTGCTTTCACCTACTTGCTCAACCTTCAACCTTTCACTCCATTCGTCAGGTCTCCACTTAACAAGATACGCCTTCATCGCAGCAACACTGCCCTCCAAAGCACGATGCATAAGACGACCACTAATCACTATCCCCATCCCCTCCTCAACCTTCCTAAGCCAACCACCCTCCTCCATCCAACCCTCCTCCTCACTCCAACGAACTAAATCCATCAAATTCACTCCGTATTCCTCACTCACAATTTCAAAAGCACGGTCAAATGTAACACCCTGCTCACATAAAATCTTAAACGCCTCACTAGCAATAACACCATCCTTGCGTAACTCCCGCACAAATATCCGATACTTCGCCTCTTTGCTAATCTCTAAGTCAGTTTCAATTTTCCGCCTTTTCTTGCGCCCCACAACTAACACCTCCAACACCTAAGTATAACACAACAGACAGTGTCTTGGAAAAATTTTGTGACGATAGGGGTTTAAAAAAGCGGGGGCGGGGCTGGGGCATTCGCCTCGTTTTGCAATTTCGCTCGGAACTTTACCTTTTGCGTCTTTGCGAGTTTTCGCAGAATTTTCAAAATTGCAAAACTGCACAAATTCGGTAAAATCTCCGGAATAGGCGGCATAGTTGGGATAGTCAGCATAGTTGGGAGTGCTTAGACTGGCAAGAAAGATAGTTGGAATAGCATGGTCAAAGTTTTCGGCATATTTGTAATTGCTAACATAGGCAGCATTGTCGTAATCGTTAACACTGGCGGAACTGTTAACATCAACAAAGTTGCCTGTATCGCGAAAGTTGCTTACATCGCAGGTGCGGTTAAGGAAGAAAGTAACCGGAACAATGGCTAACAATGTTAAAATCGTTACTATTAAAGGAAGTAGCCGGAGCGGTTAAAGTGTTTGCAATTATCGGCGAGGCTAAAATTGCTAACAGAGGCAAGACTGGTAGCGCAGTTAAAATCGGCGGCGCAGTTAAAATCGGCGGTAAGGTTAAAATTACTAACAGAGGCAGCATTACTAACATAGGCAAAATTGGTAGCATAATCGTAATCGGCAACACAGGCAGGATTAGCAACAGGGTTAGAATAGCCGGCACAGTTAAAATTTTCGGCGCAGTTAAATTTGCTAACAGGGTTAGTAATTGGCGACATAATCGTAATCGGCAACAGGGTTAAAATCGGCGGCGCAGTCAGAATTGCTAACGATGCTAACACTGCTTTAATCGCCTAAACCTTCAAAATCGCACGATGCCGTAAAATCGCCGCCTTCCAACACTTTCGCGGCTTTTATTCTTTCCGCAACTTTAATCGTTTACGCAACTTAAATAACTCACGCAAAATAAGCAAAAGTGACGGAAAAGCAAGTTTAAAACAAATACAGCAAATATAACAAAACAAAACAAACGCAACAAAATGAAACAAACGCAACGAATACAACGAATACGACGAAACGCGACAAATACGACAAACGCAACAAACGGAACAAACGCGACAAAGCGAAACAAACGCAACAAACGGAAAGGTTCGCGCACAAAGAAACGGACCTAAAATTCTTATTTTTTCTAATTTTTTTACCTAAACTTTGAGAACTTAACAGGATTAAGCGTGCTTAAGTTACAACTTGACGGAGAGGGTGCTTGGGAGGATAATCTGAGTAGCCTGCGGAAAAAATCCGCGGGCAAAAAAAATTAAGGAGGCGATGTAAGATGACGAAAGAGCAAAGAGAGTTGGTGCTCAATTATGTTAAGTGGCGTTTATCGCAAACAGCAAAACTCCCTGCGGCGAGGTATGAATTCATTATTTTGTCGGACGGCAATAGAGTAGCGTTGCCGTCCGAGCAAGTAATCGGCGAAATCCAACTTAACGGAAAAACTGTGCGCATCCGAACGGACAGAGTTGGGCGACTTGTGTATGGCACAAAAGTGAAAACAGGCAGGAAAAGCCGCATTTTGGATGAGGAAATGAGTAGGAAGTTCGCAGAGGCGTTCGGCAACTTGCTACGAATAGTAAAGGAAGAATAGTTGCCGAACGCAAAGGCGGCGGTTACTGCATAGTAGCCGCCGCCTTAATTTTTTAAAATTGACGCAACAAAGGAAAGAGAGAACGGCGCGCAGATATTTTGTGCGCCGTTTAAACAGCAATCGCACCATTGTGGGATTGAAAAGCGTTACGCTTACAAAGCGTAGCGCAAAGTAAGGAGGGATGAAGTATGAGGCAGTGTGTTCGGTGTAGTAAAGAAGCAAAAGCGGTTCTGTCCATCTATGACTTAGGGTATTATGCGCAAATTGCGGTTGTTACACTTTGTTGCTCGTGTTTGCCCAAAGTCCTAAAGCAACTAAACAGGATGCAAGAGCATGGCAACATTCCTGCAACAACAAAATGGTATGTGCACAAAATAGAGCCCAGCGCATAATACCCGCCGCAGGATGTAAAGCCGGCGGCGCAAATTTGTGCCGCCGGCGAAAATTTTTCAAAAAAGTTTTGCAATGAATTTAAAAATACCGCGCACCTATGTGGTGCGCGGAAAACAAAAGGAGGTGTCGTGCTATGGAATTGGAGTGGCGGAGTGAAATTGGTGAAGATGAAGAGAAGTTGTTAATCCTTCCGAATGGTCGTAAGAGGATTATCTACAGATGTCGTAGCCGCAAAGACGGCCGCTGCAACAAAGTCGCATTGTTCAAAGTAAGCATTTATTATGACGGAAAACTCGTCCGGACGATTTACTTTTGCCGGAGCCATTTAAAACAATGGCTCCGGGACTTAGAGGAAGACGAAGCAAGAGGCGTGCTTTCCTTTGCTTGGGATTACGAAATTAAGACACTTGTGACACCGCGCACTCTAAAGAAGTGGCTAAGGGAGTGCGCGGAATGATTAGCGAAATTGCGGTGCCGGGTTAAAAAGCCCGGCGCCGCATTTTTTATGCAATCGCACCACAGTGGGATGCTGTGCTGTAAGCACAGCAAAACTAAACCAAGGAGGGATAAATTATGGGAAGGAAAATCTATGTTGTTTTTGGTCCAAACATTGAGTGGTCGGATGGCGTCGGACCACTTGGGTACTTCGCAACAAAAGAAGGGGCGGAAGAGTACCTGAAGGAGTTATGCCAACAGGAGGAGGAAGAAGGAATGTGGGCATGGAGGAGTGTGTTTGAATGTGGGCACATTCAAGAGTTTGATGCTGAGGAGATTGGGTTTAATCCGAATGAAAAAACATTAGAAGAATTCATTGATGAACTCAACTCCCTTGTGTAGAAAAATGCTGCGGCGGGTGGCGAAATGCTGCCCGCCGCATTTTTTTATGCAATCGAACCATTTTGGGATGCACGGCACGGCACATTGCTGTGTCGTGCAAAAAACAAAACTAAGGAGGGATGATGTATGCGGAAGTTCGTTAACTTAACACCACACCCAATTACTATCTTTCGCACTGACGGCTCAACCGTGAATGTTGAGCCGTCAGGCAAAGTCTTTAGACTTCGCGAGAAAGATGTAATCGTAACAGAAATTGACGGCGTTAGTGTCGTTCACCGACAGTTTTACATCGCACCTGAAGACCTTGAAGTATTTTCCGACCCGTCAGCAGTGTATATCGTATCGTTGCCTGCGTTAATTGCGCTATCGACAATTAAAGAACCAAGTCTATCGGCGCTCACAATTGTGGCGCCGGACACAGGGAGGGGCGGAGTTAGGGACGAAAAAGGAAACATTGTAGGAACGAAAAACTTCATCGTGTTGTAGTTAACGAAAAGCCCGGCGGCTTTTACGCCGCCGGGCTCGAACTTTGAAAAGGAGGTGACAGTAATGCGTTATAAAATTTTGGCGTACCGGACGCGGTTTACTTATCGGTATGGTGCGAGGGGGGATGTGTTGTATAAAGATATGCAAACTGGGGAGGTGAGGATGAGGGAAAATGTGTGTCTGTGCGGGTGGTGCGCTAAATCGTGCCGATTTCAGAAAGAAATAACAAAACAGGTTTTAGAGAAAAAGCCGCAATGGGTGAGGTGCGGCAGACAGTTTTCCCACATTTATTTGAAAGGAACGCGAGGAAAGTGGGTAATTATCGAAAGCGATGATGATTTAGCTATAAGTAGCGATGAAGAAATGCAATTATTGGTGAGGTTGTTCGAATTGGCGTATAAAGACGAAGACGAAAAATAAAACAAGGAGGGCGATGTATGATGCAAAGTATGCACGAATTGCCGATTGCAAAAGTGGAAGACGCAACCGTGCCCCTTCGCTACGCTGCAGCAAACATTCCGTTTACTTTTTTGTGGGGCTTGCCGGGTGTTGGCAAGTCCACCGTGGCACAGAAGTGGTTTAAATTACACGGCATTGAAGTAATCCCGTTGTCCCTCCGGAATATGCAACCCGAGGATTTAGCAGGGTATCCAAAGCCAAACGATAAGACGCGAACGATGATGTTTTACCCGCCCCACTGGCTATGGACTGCGCTGACTTCGGGGAAGCCCACTGTAGTCATTATCGACGAAGCGAACGACGCAGACCCGCCGGTCCTTGCCGCCGCCCAAAGGCTTTTTGACTATTTTATTTACCCGGATAGGTTAGCGGCGGCGCTTGGAGTTTCGGAGGATGAAAAAGACAAAATAAACATAAATAATGTTCATTTCGTTCTGATTTCCAATCCGCCCGGTGTATCTCTGAACCGGGCGGCACTCACCCCGGCATTATGTAACAGAGGATTACACTTTCAATTGATAACAAACCCCCAAAAATATGTTCAATTCATGCGCCGCGTAGACCGCTTCAATGAGTTCCCCTTCTTGCTAAACCCCCAAAAGTTACAAATTGAAACGCACGAAGAAGAATTTCTTACACGCTTCGAATACCCCCCAATCGAAGTTGCGCACCAAAACTACATCACCGCCAAAGCACTTATTTCTTCGTTCCTTCAAGCACAACCGCAATACACCTATCAGTATAATCCGATTAATCTAGCTTACCCGACCCCGAGAAGCTGGGAACTATGCGCACTCGCAATGTCAATTCACAACCCCCTTGATTTAGAGGCATGGTCGTTAGTCGCAAGTGCCGCTGTCGGCGTTGAAGCTGCTGCGGCACTTGTAGCGTTTTTGCAAGATGTTCGTATACCTCCAATTGACGAAATATTGCGCAACCCAGACATACTAACACCGCTCCTGTCTCCCGAACGCCCCGACATTGCGTCAGCAATCGCCGGGGCAATATGTGAATACATAAAATCGTTAAACGCCGAAGATTTCGATGCGTTTATACATATAGTCTACGAAAACATCGTTGCTAAATTCGAGGAACGCTTCTTAGCCGATGTCGCGGAAAAGATAAGAAAGGCTGCCGCCGAAATGGCTCTGAAATACAACTTGTATAAACTTGCCTCAAAAATTGTGAAAGGAGGGAAGAGGCAATGACTATGGATGTAAGGGAGGAAATTTACGAGAAGTTAGAAAAAGCTCGGATGTTCATTTCGGAAAAATTGCCATGGTTTACGCCCGTTGCGCTGAAGGCGCGGGTAGTTATTCAGGATTTGCCCGCGCCAACAATGGGAGTGACGGAGGATTGGGTGCTTGCGATTGACCCCCGAGTAGCTGAAGAAAGCGAGGAAGCTTTTAACTGCATATTCGCGCACGAAATTGTCCATCTGGCATTGTCGCACTGCGAGAGAATGAAAAACTTCCCGTTAGAAATTGCACAAATCGCCGCTGACTTCGCGACTAATTCCTTGCTCAAACATGCA
>Ga0080004_1110128_pt1 | contig 16771 bp, 15 predicted proteins | sample WasSprMetagenome_FD_69207 | JGI IMG/M metagenome (GOLD analysis project Ga0080004, IMG submission 69207) | Sulfidic aquatic microbial communities from Washburn Spring, Yellowstone National Park, USA - WS (SPADES assembly) (version 2) | ecosystem: Environmental > Aquatic > Thermal springs > Hot... | reverse complement strand
GATCTTGCCCCTGTGTATGCGGATGTAAGCTTGTGGGTTCGGGACGATGGGGGGGCAGGTCCAGCGATACTCTCATTCTCATCTTGCCAAACCGCAGGCCGTATCTAAACGAGGGGTTTGCCGTGGTGAGTTCAATCCCCTTCATCTGAGCGAGCTTTAACATGCTTTTTATCGTGGCGCCGTCTGCCGTTTTCGAGGTCTTGAACTTACCGCTTCTCTTCGTTACGTAGATCGGCCGGCCCGGCCCCAGCAGGATATCCTCCACCTCGTCTTCGACTAGGTCGGCGATCTCTTGGAGACCTACTGTGGCCAAAGTTGCTCTCACGGCGATTTCGGCGTTTATTTTTGTGAAAAGCTCGTAGCGCAGTTGCAATGTTGTGTCTACGTCTTTGCTGAAGATTCTTGACGACAAGGCCACTACGTCTCGCATCTCCTCCTCGGCGAAGGCGCAGAGGCCCTTCTCGAGACATGCGTGTTTACACTCAACACATTCCACTATTCGGGCCAGGAGTTGTGGAAAGTTACTCTTGAGCAACATGCCGTCTTAGTTTTGTAACCGTGTCTCTTATACTGAACTTACTTATGTTAAGCAGTAGAGCTATCTGTTGCTTGTGTATGTGGTAGCCCGTCTTCTCTGCGGCCATGTAAACAAGAGCCGCGGCCAGCACCCTTGGGTTTTTGCCCTGGTACACCCGCTTATCTAGACCTTGAAAAGTTGATAACGCAACGCGTTCAAGATCTGGGCGGCCCAGCTCCTTCGCTATTTTGGCTACGTAGAACCTCACCAACTCGCTGTATTTCCTTTTGACCGTCTCCTTCGTTTCTCTCTGGAGAAATACGAGGAGGCGGCTTTCTCTCCTCAACGGCATTTCAAGTTTCACCCTTGGCAGAACAAGCTCGTATCCCACCACTGTGCCACAGTCGGTACACACATACTCACCGTTCTCATTTAGTATTATTTTGTCAGACTTACAATACGGACAAATCACGTATCTATAGTTTTTTCGATGTATTAAACTCATAGATTATATCTTATTCTATGAAGAGAGAGTTGGGTCAAAGTTTTGCTCATCAGCTCCCTCGCTATTTTGGCTACGTAGAACCTCACCAACCACAAATACACAGTTTAAGACGCCGATTTTCAAAGCAAAAAGGTGAGGAAAAGTGGTTAGAGCATCTTCACGTACTCCCTCGCCGCTGTGGTGAATGCCAGTAGACCCTTCGGCTTGTACACCTCTCTTATCTTCTCTTCGTATACCTCGTATCGCTTAATCTCCAGCTTCAGCCTTGTTCCCCTTACGGCTCCGTTTTGGGCGCAGTACGCCTTCGACGAGGTGAGGGAGAGGCACGCCTCAGAGCTATCCTTTGCCACATACGCCTCCACTGTGTAGGGGTGGAGGATGCTCATGGGCCTTTGCCTCACCACCTCAATCATCCACGGGAATTTACGCAGAACCTTAGCTATTTCCACCAGCCTATCCCTAAGGACCAGCCACTTCCTAACCCACTCCACGCCGAAGGCGCCTAGCTCCGGCCATTCCTTCAACAACTCCTCCGCCGGGTTGGGCATCCTAGCCGCCAGCTTAGGCGGCTCCCTAAGCCTCTCTATTGTCTCTCTTCTAATCCTCAGTTGTTTTCTTTGCGTATAGTTGTTTCTAAACTGGCGCATGAGGTGTGGCGTAGACGTAGAGAGGCCGCCTCGGCGCCGTATCCGGTGCATCACGGGCTGTATTCTGAGGCTGTTGTTTCCTCTGTCGCCTCGGCTGTGGCGCTTGTGGAGGTGGGTCAGTTTAGGGAGGCTGTTGAGTACGTGCAGAAGGCCGCCAAAACGCTGTATGAGGCGGCTAAGGAGGCGTTTGAGCGGGTCAAAATTACAGTTCAGCGTCTCGTGGAGCTGTTTGTGGAGGCGGTGACGCGGGTGTTGGCTTGGGTGGATGAGCATAGAGCATACCTCTTCTTGATGGCGGCTGTGGCGGCTGGCGCAGTTGCGCTGTCGGTTGCGTTGAATATGTGGGGCTTAATCGAGCTTGATAAGCTGGCATATGCGGCGTCTCTGCCGCCGTTTGTGATCGCCGGCGTTAAGGAGCATCCGCGGGAGGAGGTGTTTAAGATCTTGAGGGAGGCTCCCGACCCCTACGAGAGGTTCAAGGAAATTGCCAAGGCGGCTAACGCCAAGAATGAGAAGCTGGCGGAGCCTTGGGAGTCTTTGAGGATGTTGATTATGCCGAAGCGGTCTGAGGAGAAGAAGCTTATGTCGGGGTGGGGCGCTGAGCTGTATTCCAAATACCGCGGAGACGAGAACTACAGGCGCGCCCTCTTCTACGCAACTCTCGCGCTGGAGGAGGCCTTCAGCGTCTACAGAACTGCGTTGAGAGAGTACGGAGAGGCCGTGGAGAAGAGAGAAGTGGGGGAGGGGCCGTTTAAGAAGGTTGTGTACGTGGCTGACGTCGGACAGATAAAACAGCTGGCCGAGAAAGAGGAGGCGGCCTTCGGGGACGCCTTGAAGGTTCTTAGGGAGAGGCTGAACGAATACGCAGTCAAGCATGGTCTGAGGGACCTCCTAGACGTCGAGGAAGGTGTGGCGAGGGAGCTGGCGGAGGCGGGGGCGCCGGAGCTCTCCGAGTTTAACTACGTAAACTTCGGCGTTAAGGCTTTGGCGGCTTTAATGGCGTATAGGGAGTATGCGTTGGGGAGGAGGGGCGTCTTCGGCGCGGCGGCTGGGTACTGGCTTGAGGTGGGTGGGTCTGCCTGGCTCCTCTACTACACGCCGAGTACGGCGTACATCAAGGCTAAGAAGGCGAAGGCGGAAAGGCCCACCGCTGTGGAGGAGATGGTGGCAGAGGCCCTCCGCCGCCTCTTCCTAAAGCCAGGCTCCGACCACTACCGCGGCTTCGTTGAGGAGCTCACAAAGGGCAGCAGGCTAGCGCTGATACTGGAGGACAAGACCAAGTCGTCTTACGTGTTTAGGCTCTTCAGACTTGAGGAGGGCGGCAAACTTGTCGAGCTTGAGGGCATAAAGCTGAGGATTGCAAAGGTGGGGGAGGGGGCGGGCATAGTCTACGCTCTGGAGCTCGACGCGGAGCGGCGGAAGCTGTTCAGGCAGGTGCTCGAGGCGGGGGTGAAGGCGGCAGAGGAGGTTGAGGGGCGTCTGCCCGTGGAGGACCTCTTCGCATACAAGGCGGGCTGGGTTAATTCAGACGTGGCGATAACCAGAAATAAGAAGGGCGAGGGGGTGTTGGAGATGTCCACCTCACATCTATGGCAGTTGGCGGAGACTCATGCTCTGTTCGATTGGTCCTACGTTACAGTGTCCAACGTAAACCTGACTCTTGAGGGGCCTAAGCCGCAGTTCTACGCATATACCTCTCTCGAAAACCTCGACGAGGCGATCAGAAGAAGTGTAGAGAGCGGGTGGCTCAATATGCTGGGAACCAAGGCGGAGTTGAAGGACCTCATGCAGGTGAAGAGCTGGGAGGGGCTGAAGCAGTGGGTTGCTGACCACTGGGACGTCGTGGTGGAGGCCGCGGTGAGGCGGCTGGGCGAGGTGGTCCGGAGCGAGCTGGAGGCTCTGAGGAATAATCTGAAAAAAGACAAAGTGGCAAGGGAAGTCATAGCGCCTGCCCTTCTGCTTATGCAGGCGGAGAGACTGGGCGTAAACGAAGCAACGCTGAGGTACTTCGCCGCCGTGGCCTCCGGAGCCATAGGCGGCGACGGATACGTGTCTGCGGTGCGGAGGAGTGTCATGTTGGCCAGCGGCGAGCGCGGAATCGCCTTTCTCTGGGCGGTCGTCCTCGCGGCGCACGGCATTAAGGCGGAAGTGAAGAGATTAGGGAATGCGTTCCATGTCGTCGTGTCCGGCGGCGATGCCACCAGGCTGGCTGGCCTATTCTTCCTCCACGGGTCTCCTCTGCTTGAAGGAGACGATAGGCTTAAAAGCGACAAGCTGGATGAGGCCATGAAGCTGGCGGCCGAGGGGATCAGCATCAGCTGGGAGGGGCTGAGGAGGACTGAGGGCGGCCGCGTCGCCGCCGATTTGATAATCTCGGAGGCCGGCATCGCCGTCAAATATAACATATATCTGCGCAACAAGGTCGAGCTTGAATCCCAATCGTCAGACCGGAGCCGCGTCGAACTCGCTACGCGTCTCTTGAAGCTGGCGGGAGTCAGCGCGGAGGTGAAGAAGGAAGGCGGCAGAGACCAGTGGTACGTCGTAACCACCACCGACAAGCTGGCGGCTGGACGCGAGGAACTCAGAAAAGCCCTCGCCGAAATTGTCAGAGAGGCCGTCGCGAGAGGCTGGATAAACGCCGACAAGGCGGAGCGCTGGCTTGATAAGCTGGAGAGCGGCCTCACGCTGAAGGAGGGCTGGCCTAAATACAAGGTGGGGCCTGCGGGTAGCGGCGCGTTTGAGGTTAAATTCAGCTCCACCAACCCCAACAGCATAGCACGCGAAGCACAACGGCTTAGGGCCATGGGGCTTGAGGAGGGGAGGCACTTCTCGGTGAAGATGCCGGAGGGCAGAAAGGCGGGCTACGTGTATATCCGTAGGGGGGGCTTGGCATACGCCGCTTGGCTCTCCGTCCACGGCTCTGAAGACCAGAGGAAGCTGGCGGCGGAGTTCGTAAATTACATACTCCAGAGGGCGGAGAAGGCTGGTAAAGAGGTTTACGAAAAAGTCAGAAAGATCGCGGAGGAGGGCATGTCGAGGGGCTCTCTAACGCTTAAGGGCTTTGAGAAGGAGGTCGAGGTGAACGGCGAAAAACGCAAGGTGAAGGTCATAGACGGGGGAGCCGTTGAGGAGGAGAGAGACGGCAGAAAGTTGCTTAGGATTAAGATAACGGCGGAGGTGGGCGGCGTAAGGCGCGAATACACAATTACCTACGGCAGATATGGGAAAAACGAGGCCAGGGGCCGCGCCTATGCCAGCGCCGAAGGGGGTAGGGAGGATGTTGCGGAGAGGTTCTCGGCACTGATTAAGGCCCTTACGGGCGAGGAGCCGAAGGTGTACCGTATGAAGAACGGCAAGATAATAATAGAGTGTAGCAGGACGCATCTAGACGGCTTCATGCGCTACGCCGAGCTCGCGGGCGCCATAACGCGGTGGCTAGAGGAGACAGGCCGGTGAGCCATGCCCGTGGGCCGAGAGCTGGGGGGGCATCGCGACTCTCTCTACTTCGCCGTCATCGGAACACACGTCCGCGGCAAGTCCGCAAGCCCCGCCATGCACAAAGCCTCCTTCAAAGCCCTGGGCATAGACGCAGAGTACATAGCCCTAGACGTGCCCCGGGAGGAGCTCCCCTGCTTCCTGCAGCTGGCCAGGCTCAACCTCAGAGGCTTCAACGTCACCATACCCCACAAGGAGGAGGTCGTGAAGCACCTCGACGCAACGGCGGCAGACGCCAGGGCGGTGGGCGCCGTGAACACAGTCCTCGTTGAGAGGAACCTCCTGGTGGGCTACAACACAGACGCCCACGCCGTCTACCGCCTCGCCGGGCCCCACATGAAAGACGCAGAGGTGCTCATCCTCGGCGCAGGGGGAGCCGCCCGCGCCGCGGCCTTCGCCGCCGTGAAGGCGGAGGCCAAGGCCGTGTACATATACAACAGAACCCGCGGAAGAGCGGAGGCCCTCGCCGGGGAGTTCGCCGAGAAGTTCGGCCGGCGGGTGGAGGCCGTCGGCGCGCCGGTTAGGGCGGACGTGGTGATAAACGCCACGCCGGTGCACGACGCCGTGTTGGCAGACCTAAAGGGGGCGTCGCTGTACGTGGACTTCGTCTACATACCCACCCCCCGCACGGCGATGGTGCAAGAGGCGGAGAGGCTGGGCGTGAAGGTCATAGACGGCGTAGACCTCCTCGTGGAGCAGGGGGCACAGGCGGAGAAGATCTGGCTAGGCGTGGAGCCGGACAGAGAGACAATGCGCAGAGCCGTCCTCCAGTTCCTGGGGAGAACATGAACACCTTCGGCAGGGAGTTCCGTATAACCACCTTCGGCGAGTCCCACGGAAGGGCCATAGGCGTGGTGATAGACGGCGTCCCCGCAGGCCTCGAGCTCAAGGAGGAGGACGTGAGGAGGGAGCTGGACAGACGCATGTTCTGCCACATACCAGTCCTAAACCCGCGTTGCGAGCCTGAGGAGTTCGAAATACTGTCAGGCGTAAAAGACGGCTACACCCAAGGCACCCCCATAGCCATAGCGATATGGAACAAAAAGGTCATCTCCAGCTACTACGACGAGCTCTGGATGAAGCCCCGGCCGGGACACGCCGACTTCACCTACTACCTCAAATACGGCAGACACTACGACCACAGGGGGGGAGGCAGAGCCTCCGGCAGGACCACAGCCGCGCTGGCGGCGGCCGGGGCGGTGGCCAAGAAGCTGATTGCGCAACTCGGCGTAGAGGTAGTGGGGCACGTGGTGGAGCTCGGCGGCGTTGAGATAGGCAGGCCCTACACCGTGGAGGACATCAAAAACAGCTGGCGCAAACCCCTGCCGGTAGTCGACGACGAGGCCCTCTCTAAGATGCTGGAAAAGATCAGAGAAGCCGTCCTCGAAGGCGACAGCATAGGCGGCGCCGCCGAGGTCTGGGCCGTAGGCGTGCCGCCGGGCCTCGGCGAGCCCCACTTCGGCAAGATAAAAGGCGACCTAGCCGCAGCCGCCTTCTCCATACCCAGCGCAGTGGCCATGGACTGGGGCGCCGGAAGGAGCTTGGCGAAGATGCGGGGAAGCCAAGCCAACGACCCCATAACGATAAGAGACGGAAAGCCGAGCCTAGCCACGAACAAAATAGGCGGAACCCTCGGCGGAATCACCACAGGCGACCCCCTCTACTTCCGAGTCTGGTTCAAACCCACCCCCTCCGTCAGAAAACCCCAACAGACAGTAGACCTACAACAGATGACCCCCACCACCATACAGTTCAAGGGCAGATACGACGTCACCACAGTCCCCAAGGCGCTGGTAGCCCTAGAAGCCATGACGGCAATCACACTAGCCGACCACGCCCTACGCGCAGGACTCATCAGAAGAGACAAGCCGCTCCCGTAGCTTCAACAATACACCCCTGCAACGGAATCGCCTACAACCCACGCCGCAAACCCCTGGACCGCTGCGCTTAACCGCGCGGAGACCCACAACGCGTATTAGGCGGGCAACCAGCCGTGTCTAGTCCTCACAAGCCCCCTTCTCCGGACGTATTCCTCCACCTTTTTCCTCACTTCCTCCAGCTTCCCCCGGTCTCCACATACGAGCTTCGCGTCTGCCACGGCGTCCAGCACCACCATAGACCACTCCAAAACCTCGTCAAGCCTGTCCAACGGCAACCAGACCACCTGGCCGACCCCTCTGTGTTCCACCTTGTAACCGCCGCTTTCCACCACCGCCAGGAGGTCCCAGTCGCTCAACGGCGTGTAGTCGCCCCTAGCCCTAGAGCCGAAGAGAGCCACCACAAGCGCCCTCCCGCAGAGCTCCTCTATAAGCCTACGCGCCTCCTCCTCCCTGACCTTCGCCACTTCACGCAAGGCCTCCAGCCACCTCTCGAACATACCTCCACACAGCATCCATACACTTCACCGCCTCTTCCGCCTCCCACTTCCTGTATTCGCTGAGGCGCGCGTCTGGGTACCTCGCCTGTATGTAATGCGCCTCCAAGGCCTCGGCGCACCTCATCACGTCCTCAGGCACAGGCCTTCCCAGCGCCTTCGCCAGATACGCCAACAGCTCCGACACGGCGTGCGTCAACGGCCGAGACCCAGTCAGCTTAATCAACACGCCCTTTAACAGAAACTCGGCAGTTTGTTGTGCGAAAAATGCGGCCGAGTCGTACCTACCGCTTCTCAAATCCTCCTCAGCGTACTCTCTAAACCTCAACGCCTTTCTAATCCAGACCTCATAACTCACAAATCTATGAGACGACAAAGTAATATCTTTTACAGCCGTAGACACGGCGACGTGGCAACCAACGCCTCGGCGCCGGAGCCGACACCGAAGCAGAGCCGGACAAATCATCGCCAGCCTGACCTCCTCCCGCCCTAAAGGGTTTGGGCGGTTCATAGGCGCCCTCGCCCCCGCCTTCAGCAGCCCCTCGGGCGGGGGTCATGGAGCCACCCGGGCCAGCACCGCGGGTCACACACCCACAAGGGGGCCTAACTACACAAACATCTGTTCTTTTAAACTTTTCCAATCCCCGCCCTAAAGGGCGAGGCTTTCCATTATCTGTAACTGGCCTGCGGGCCCTTGCCCTCTCAATTACGGCACTCGTATCTAGTATCACAGCGACAGCCTCTCCCTCTCCCGCGCCTCGAGGGTCTCCACGTCTGCCGCGTCTAAATCCTCGACTAGATCCTCAGGCCTTACGCCGAGCCTCCTCCTTAGCTCCTCCACTGGGACCCTCCCCTCCAGCCTCTTAACGAACATATCCACAAATCTCCTAAACTCATCCTCGTCCACCCATGAGGGGATGCTAACCGTCACTGTTTTGCCCATAGCCAAACCTACTTGCTAAATTTAAAAATTTGATAAAATAGCGCATTTAAAACCTCCGCCCTTGTCAAAAGAGCCGCGGGTCTAGACGCTCGGCAGACCGCCGACGCGGACGATTTGCCAGCTCACGGCGCCCTTCATGGCTGGAAGGAATATCTAGACACGCCGCCGAGTAGGGCTTCCCCGGCGAAGCCGACGCGGCGCCTCCCACCGCGACCCGATCGCGGCTAGCCACCCGCGGGCGACGGGGCGGTTATGCTGTTTCTGGCCCTTCGACGAGCTTCTCAACTCGCCGAGGGGTCCAGCGCCTCGTGTAGGTATCAGGCATTTGGCATGTGCCAGCTACCTGCGCATCTTCTGAAGTCATGGGAGCTCAAAGCGGCATGCAGATTTAAGCCCCACGTCTCAACCCGCCTCGTTGACTCTTGGATCAGAAATCCGGCGGTGCGGCGAAGCCTAGGCTAGTTATGAGGCGCCGGCTTTAAAGAGGGCGCGGCTGAGGCGGCTATGTGGCGTAGCGCCCATGAGGTGGGGGAAAGGTTTTAATCTTTCTCCGCGGCTGTGGACGTGCTCTTTCTTTCAAAGCCTTGGATGGATTTAGAGAAGTACCGGCGAGATCGCCTAAAGGAGGCTTTATACGAGGCGGAGCTCGCAGAGGAGTTTTTAAAAAACGGCGTTGTTCGAAACGCCGCCGGCAAGGCGTTTCAAGCAGTCAAGGCCTATCTGGCGGCTGTGGCCGCGGCGCAGAGAGATAAGGTAGCCGCCGCCTTCCCGGGCAGGCGCAGGCTGAGCCCCACTAAAGTCGTAGAGAGGGGGGAGTGGATCATCGCCGTGATGCCGACGTCTAGAATGCGGGAGGTGGCGGCCATAGTCGGCGACAAAGAGCTACGGCTAATAGTCGAGCTGGCCCTGAACCTCCACGAGTTTCAATACAACGGCCTCGACAGAGACGCAGAGGTGTCTAGATACGCCAACGAGGAAATGGTAAAGAGAGACATAGAAGAGGTGGTGGCCTACATCAAAAGAGCGGCGTCTAGTCAGCAATCTTAACGCGGCCCCCCAGGTCCTGCCTCCTCCCACGGCGCGCTGAGTCAATCGCCCTCCTCAACCCTCAAGCGTCGTCCAATAAGCCCCTCCTGCACCTCCTTCAACAACAGCGTCCTGCTCCGCAGAGCAAGGCCAACGCGCCTTCCATAACGCCGCCAAGTGACGTGAATAGTTTTGAGCATAGACGAAAAATAAAATTTAAATAAAAAATCGAATTTATAGGTATGAAAAGGACAATTAAGAAGTTCTTTTTTGGTTTGGCTCTTTTTGTTCTAGGCTTTCAAGTCTCTACCTTGTTTTTGCTTTGTTTGTTTTCGACTGGGAGGGGCTTATGCGCGATGCAGATGCCGTGTCTCTGGTGTGGGTTAAAAATAAGGCCTACTACGAGAGGTTAATTGCAGTTTTAGAGGAGCACGGCTACGGCTTCGAGCCCTGGCCCCCCAACACAGTGGCGGGCGACGTTGTTGTATACGGCGACGTCAGGCCGCTGGCTCCGCTGATAGCGGAGGTGGCGGGCGGCCGCGTGATTGTGTACACCAAGCGGTTTAAGCCGTCGCCGCAGAGCTTTCTCTGGGGCGGCCCAATCACCGTGTTCAGCACCAGCGCGGCGTTGCTGGGCGCGCTTCTGTGGGCCGCGGCGCTTGTCGCAGTTGCGTGGTACGTGGCGTCGCGGAGGCTTCTGAGCTTGTTCACCTCGCTCTTAATCGTCCTAGCGCTACCGCTCCTCTACCTCGCGGAGCTCGGCTACGTCGTTGCCGCCGGAGGCTCGGCGTGGGATGCGCTGATGATAATCGCCTCAGCGCTAGCTTCGCCGACCCTCCTGCTCCTAGGCTTCGCCATAGCCAAGGCAAGGCGGGCCTAGGTTCGGCACGCCCCCACAGAGCATGACATAACGCGCCATGCTCCACACGGATGCTGACGTCCTCCACACGTGAAGCAACTCCTCAGATGTGTTCCCCCAGCGGGAGGCGCCCCCGCCTCGACGATGTGCGCGGCGCAGGCCAGCGCCGCGAGTCTCTCCGGATTCAAGCCGCACATGCGGCTGGTACAGGTAGATTCCTCATATTCAGAGCTCAATCCGGCGAGGCCCGTGCCGCAATACCGTATTTCGCGGAGGCTACAAGCCTCTCCAGCATCTAAACACCGCTAGGCGATGCGGGTGGCAAAAGCCGCGGCGCCCCCTACGCCGTGGCAAGGAACGGCGGCCTCCCTCCGCCAGTTAAAAGCTCTTCCAACACAACGGCGTAGGCACTGGCCTCAATCCTCTCAAGCGGCCACCTCCTCACGACCTCCAGCCTCCGATCGCCGTAACAACGCCCCGTGAGCGGGGAGTAGAAGCCGCAGTCCCTAGGGAGGAACTCGCCAATCACAGGCGGGCCCTCGGCCACTCTCGCATCTCCTCTATACGGCGCAGTTATTTTGAGGTACCCCACCTCTCCCTTCTCGCCGCCAGTGTGTACAAAGACGCCTTCATATAGGCCGTCTTCTCCCAAGAAAATCCACTTATCTCTCCAAACCCCCAGAATCAGGTTAAGCGCGTAGTCAACGCCGCGGGAGGACTTCAATAAAAGAAAATCACCAACAAAAACCCCAAACTCCTCACCCACATGAACACCCCCACCGGGGATGTAGACAGGGTCGGCTATGTGCCCCCCGTCGAGGCCGTACAGCCTGAGAACAGAACGCGTGTAGTAGGCCGGGTACCCCTCCGGAAACTCCAAAACCCTCACCGCGCCCGTAGGCGTCAGCCCCACGCCGCCTCTCACCAGCCTGACGGGGCGCCGGCCCTCGGCAACCGCAGGAGGCCACAGATGCCTACATCTAAACGCGCCGGGCGCCTCCCCGACAAGGAAGCCTAGAAACTCCGGCCGCCACACCAGAGAGCGGAGAGAGACCACAGGCGTGTAGACAACGCCGTCGGCCTCCACGGCGAGACACTCCGCCCTCGCCAGCGGAGCCGCCGCGTAGAGCGGGGGGTCGCCGCCCCAGCTGTGCGCAACCCAGATCGCACACTCGGAAACCCCAACGGCAATTCTAGACGGCCTCTCGAAAACTTGCCAGGCCCCCGGCCCCTCCAGCTCCGTAGAAAAAACGGCGAATTCCTCCCCATCTGCCAACAGTCCCTCAAGCGCCCTCTTCATTTCGGCAGAGGAAGTGCTTGAACATAAGCCTCCACCAGCTCCTGCAAATCCGCCGTCCTCTCAACCTTCTCCACAGAGCCGAAGGCGGCAACGGCGTCGTCGAAAACCCTGCCGAGGAAGGACTTGTCAGCGAGACTTCCCAGCGAGACTTCGGCGTCGTAAATCACGGCCCTCCCGCCGCGGAAAAGCACGACGACAAACACCACCTTCGTGTCTTTGCCGGTCAGCTTCGGCATCGTAAACGCCGGGCTGAAGACAAAGGCGCTCGACACGCCCCCGCCGCTGGCCCCAGCCCCCGCGAAGGCCGCCACGACAGAGGCAAGAGAGGCGGAGGCCCTAGAGGGGCCGACGTCTTTAATGAAGGCGAGGAGGCGTTGGGCCCGGTCGGCGACGGCCAGAAACTCCGACTTCAGAGCTAGATAGTCTAAGTCTCCTTCTGGCGGATACTTCGGCAGCCTGTCCAAGTTCTTCACCTCCACCCACAGAAGCCTCCCGTCGTGCAACACGCCGAGGAGATCAGGCCTGGGGCCGGTCCCCACGTATATCTGAAGCCCTTTGCTGTTGGGCCCCAGCCCAGCCAGCGCGCCGTAGGAGCCGGCGGTCACGTCCCCAAAGCCAGTCGGCAGGCCCACCTCGAAGCCGAGCATGCGCGGATCGGCGCCGAGGAGTCCAGAGATCGCAGGGCCCACGAGGTATTTCACCCCAGTCTCTCTCATATCCACAAGCCCATCGACCGCAGAGGAGTCAAAATCCATAACATGAGTTCTAAACGCCATGCCGCCAAGAGAGACGTCGTTGCCCCTATATACGATCCCCTTAGAGGCGCGGCCCACAGCAACCGCCACAAACGCATCGTTATACCCCACAACCACCGTCTTGCCCCTTGACGAAATCCTAGTGGCTAGTAAATGCTCCCCCTCCCTAGCGTCGTAAAGCCGCAACAGCTCCCACACGTACTCTCCCACAGACACAGTTAAAGACTTTTCCACAGACAAAGCCGATCTCGAAAACATCCTTAATACTCCCCTCTCAGAGCCTGTATAGTACAGCCTCAGCGAGCCGCCTTGATCAACACCAATTTTTCTCTTGCCCACAAATACGAACTGATAACTCCCACCAACGCGCTTAAGCAGATCCTCCGATGTAAATATCGGCCCAGGCGTCTTGTAGTCGAAGGCCGCCAACGCCGCGAGCTGTCTATAGCCTAGCCAGTGTTTGTTGTTTAGAAGCGACGCAACGTCGACAAAGGAAGAGGCTATGCCGACCCAGCGGGCCGCCTCGACCTCCTGGGCGTACGTGGAGAAGGCTTGGAGGGCCCCCGCCACGAAGCAGTCAGCGTATTCGCCGTATTCAGAGGCCGTGGCGTAGAGCTCCTCTGCGAAGGAAGCCGACAAGTTCAGCGGCTCGCCGAGGTAGAGCATCACGGCGCCGCCCCCCGCCAAGACAGCCGCAAGAGGCTTAACCCTCGCCGCTACGGGGCCGGCCGCCAGGAGAGCCGCGTCCGCCACCTCCCCCCAAGGCGCTCTGCCAGACGACACGTCAAGATAGGCATCCCAGCCCAGCAAAACGCCGTGGGCCAACAAGTCGGCGTAGGCGACGGCCCTCCCGGCCGCAACCAGCCTCCCGGCGAGCCTAACCGCCGAGGAGGACGCCTTAGCCGCCGACTCGCCCAGCCTCACCCCAAGAAGGGAGCCCCCCCGTGGCGAAGAGAGAGTAGACCCCCGCCGCGACGTCCGCCTCCGTCGCGACGCCAGCCAGGCCCAGTTTAGAGGCCGCCCACATCCGCCCAGCCCCCCGCGCCGAGAGACAGGGGTCCCGCCACACGGCGCCCGCCACCCGCTCCCCCAGCCCCCACAAGAAGTTGAGGACAGAGCCGTTCTGCGTGGCCAACCTATCCCGCACGTAGAAAGACAAGCCGCCCCACGAGGCCGACCCGTTCAAAACCCGTAGCCTATACGACAACACGTAGAAGCCCTCCTCCCCCGCCGAGCCGTAGAGGTAGAAATCCCTGGCTGAGCGAGACGGAACCACCACGTCGAAGCTCCCCACGGGAGGCCCCCTGGGGGACCCCGCGCCGGATTTGTTGGACAGATGGACCTCGACGGCCCAACGCACCGTGGCGTTGCTGGGGTTCACCAAGAGGAGGCGGCCCTGGCCCCCCAGCTGGACGTCTAAGACGAGAGGCACCACGTAGGTCAAATCGGGCTGGAGGCGGAAGACGACGGAGCCGAACCTCCTCTCCACAGACGTGACGTTGTAGCCGAAAGGTCTCACGAGGAGCGAGGCCTCCTTGGCATTGAGCCCGAAGACGGCGGCGAAGACCAAAGCCTCTTGAAGGGCAGGAGGGCCGCAGGAGGAGTCGACGACGTCTTGAGAAATAGAGACGCCCGGCCGGGAAGGCCAGTGGAAGGCGTAGGTGAGTCGCTGACCCGCCAGGACTCCGGCCCTCCACAAGGCGCAGGCAACCCGCTGAGGCGACACATCCGCCAACACAAGCCGGCCGTCGGAGACGGTAACTCTGACGGTCTGCTGAGCCCAGGCGTCCACGAGGACTATGTAGTAGACGCCGGGCGAGAGAACCCCCGACACCGAACAGACCTGCCCCCCGCCCGTGGAGCACTCCATCGCCGAAAAGCCCTTGTCGGACACCACGTAGGCCATAGTCCGCGGAAGCTGGTAGGACCACCAGCCAGAAATACTCAACGAGGCGTGTTTATCCAACACGACGGCGACGACGTAGAACCCCATCACAGAGGGGTCCCCAGAAGTGTCGAACACGATCGAGGTCGAGTTCATCGAGAGAAAACGCCCCTCGGGATTGGGGTAGGGACACGTACCGACGTCGCAGTGGACAAACTCGCCCCAGAAGACGTTGTAAGCCGATACGAAGACAGCGAGCTGAACCAACAGCAACAACAAAAACCTCATGCCGCGAAGAAACTAAAAATATTTAAACATTACGCCGATAAACCTCCAACGATACAACACCACAGCCCCCAAACACGCGGCCCCCTACGCCGAACTCCTTCCGACGCCCACCGCCTCAACGCCGCACGTCCCGATACGCGCCGCAGCTGAGATCTCGCGACGTAAATGTTTTAATCTCCGTCTGCGGGGGTGGCGTGGTGGAGGTGGTTGTGGGCGTGGTGAAGAGCGGCGGCAGATACGCCAGGGCGGAGCTCCTGATTAAGGCCGGGGGGCGGCAGGCCAAGTTCAGCGTGGAGATGAGCTACACAGTCAAGATCCAGTTCAACTCCTCCAACCGCGAGGCGGCGGAGGAGGCAGCCGCCGTGCTAAGAGAGGCAGGCGTAGAGGCCGAGCTGAAGAACTACTGGGACAAGTCAGTCAACAGAGAAAAATGGTACATAAAAGCCTCCATAGACAAACTAGCCACAGCCCGGAAAGAGCTCAGAGAAGCCATCGCCCAGGCCATACGCGAAGCCGAAAAGAAAGGACTCGTCGACAGCGAAAAGGCAAAGACCTGGCTCCAGAAACTACAGTAACAAAACAACTACCGCCGTGCGCCGGGGAGCCTGGAGTCTTGGGGGACTACGTGGAGACTGCTCTAGAGGTTAGGCTTGACTCGTTGGGGGACTCCCGCGCCGACGCCGCCCATTGACGAGAAGCGGCGAGGACGTGGTGTGGATCTTAGAGGTGCCTGAGAGCGTGTTTAAGGGAGGCAAGCTTGACGTGAAGAGTTTAAAGAGCTGGCTTAAAGAAATCCACGAGAAGGCTTATAAACAGTTTACGGGGAAGGGCGGCCAGATTAGTTGGGATGATGAAGAAGTTAAACTCGGCGATAGGTTGTTTGAGCGTTTGAGGGGGGATAGGGCGAGGTTTGGGGATTCCGGCGCCGTGTTGGATGTGGTTCTTGATTTATTTAGTTAGTGTTTTTCATGGGTTGTCTTGTCGACGCCGTTAGGCGGGGGGATGTGCAGGAGGTGGCGAGGCTTCTCGCCGCGGGGGCCGACCCCAACGTGAAGGACCCAGACGGAGACGCGCCTCTCCACATCGCCGCGGAGCAGTGCCGGGCCGACTTAGCTGAGCTTCTGCTTAAACACGGCGCCGACCCAAACGCCAGAGACGCCGAGGGCAGGACGCCGCTTCATCATGCTGGCAGAGTTGAGCTCGTGGAGCTTCTGCTGAGGCACGGCGCGGACCCCAACGTTAGGGACTCCGCCGGCGACACGGCTCTACACAGAGCCGCAGAAAACGGCGTGACTGACGTCGTAGCTGTCCTCCTCAGATATGGCGCGGATCCCAACGCTAGGAACAGAGAGGGCAGGACGCCTCTCCACATCGCCGCGGAGCGGTGTCGGCGGGACGTAGTGGAGCTTCTGCTTAGGCACGGCGCGGATCCCAACGCGAGGAGTGCCCGAGGCGGTACTCCCCTCTACTACGCCGCCAACTGCCGTGTGGAGGTGGTGAAGATGCTCCTGGCGGCTGGCGCGGCGCCGGATGCCAAAGCCGCCGCGGAGGCGACTGAGCGTTGCCGCTTTGACGTGCTCGACCTCTTCCCAGACATCTCGGCGGCTGCTGGGGGTCTTCTGCGGAGTTGCGGCGGAGGCGGCGTGGAGTATCTATGTAAGAGGGGCGTCTTTCACCCTCTCCTCTGCGCCGCGGCGGCAGACGACGCAGTGGCTGTGGAGAAGTGGCTGAAGGCCGGCGCAGACCTCGGCGTGAGAGATCCGCTGGGCCGCACCGCACTTCACATAGCCGCAGAGCTCTGCAGGACAAACGCCGCAAAGACCCTCCTCGCCCACGGCGCCGACCCAAACGAGCGGGATGCATACGGCAGAACTCCGCTCCACCGCGCGGCTCGTGCAGGTTGTGTTGATGTTGCCGAGTTGCTTCTGGACTACGGGGCTGACCCCAACGTGATTGATCGGGGCGGGTGGACGCCTCTGCATCTTGTCGATATTCACGTCGACTTGCTGGAGATTTTGGTCAGCCGCGGCGCATATCCAGACGTGGCGAGCCCGGGCGGCGAGGCGGCCATCATTAAGTATGCCATAGACGGCTACGTAGACGAAGTTGCCGTCTTGCTCGACCACGGCGCTCATCCAGATGTAAAAGATGATTTCCTCCGCACGCCCGCGTTTTAC
>Ga0080004_1096751_pt1 | contig 16774 bp, 17 predicted proteins | sample WasSprMetagenome_FD_69207 | JGI IMG/M metagenome (GOLD analysis project Ga0080004, IMG submission 69207) | Sulfidic aquatic microbial communities from Washburn Spring, Yellowstone National Park, USA - WS (SPADES assembly) (version 2) | ecosystem: Environmental > Aquatic > Thermal springs > Hot... | reverse complement strand
CATGAGGGCTTTAACTAGGTGGCGGGGGGTCGTTAAGTCCGGGGTTCTGAAGGGGTTGGTTGAGGAACTACTACTGAGGATAGAGTTGTGTTCTCTGAGGGGTAGGGCGGTCCTCTACGGATTGATCATCGCTCTTAAGGAGGGCGTGAGTCAAGCCATGAAGTCCTTGAAGAGGCTCATGTGTTTAGGGATATCGTACTTAAGCAACCCACCGCTCTACAGGTACTACGGTTGATCGCTTGAGAGCCTAGGTTGAGTGATGCCTGACCCGCTAACACACTACTTAGCGAGCTACCTAATATCGAGCAGGATAGCCAAGCCCAAGTACTCCTTGCTAATAGCTCTCGCAGGACTACTACCGGACATAGACGTAGTTTTCAGGATCCACAGATGGGTTACGCATAGCCTAGTACTAGTAGCCTTGATTGCAACACCAGTAATAACACTAGTATACTGGTATAAGAGGAGATACCTTGGATTAGCCTCAATAATACTATTAACTTACACACTACACCTATTACTAGACATATTCACAGGCCCAACACCAATACTATACCCATTAGCAGACTCACTCTGGGTTAAGATACAGGTGAATGGCGTATCAACAACCACAGGCATATCGATAACACCTAGCATCACAATGACAACTGTGAAGCCAGACTTCACACAGAGGAAAATAGTGGAGGGTCCACTGGTAACGGAGAGCGGTGCAATACTAGCAGTAGTGACAGCAGTGATCCTACTACTAGAGTGCTTCTTTAGAGCCAAGAAAACCAATAATTGGGAAGGACTATGAGGAGTCAAGGCGTTGAGTGCGAGTTTAACAATGAGGGGTCAGTGGCTACACCTATCAAACTAATTCAATTAGAGACAGTCCCCTCTGGGGGCTCTGGGATGTCTTTAAGGTCTCTCTTAATCTTACTAAGCAACTCCTCAGCCTCCAAGCGAGACACAGTCTCCTTGATGAAGAGTCTTATCAACATACTCCAGTTGGCATTGCTAAACTTCTTCATTCTCTTCCCAATTCACGTGGAACTCTAACGCATACAACGCTAGACGCACAGACCCTGTAAAGCAATAATGTGATGCAGAAATATAAGTACATTATGATTCTCTTGGAGAAACAAAGATAACGGAGAGCTATGGCTTCTAATCTTAGAAAATTTCTGGTTAAACTAGCTCTAAAGCAGGGTCTTTATTGCATCTCGGTATAAGACCTACGCAAATACATTGCAGAGATTTGTAAAAATCATTAAAAAGAGAATAAACGTAGAGTTGTATGTTTAGATCTCGGGTGTGGTGACGGCTTTTTCACACGGTTTCTAGCCGGTTTATGCGACTTATCGATAGGTACTGATTTAAATGAGTATTCTACGTGGTGTTATCGCTGGAAAAACAACAGCTTTTTCATAGTTGCCGATGCTAGGGAAATCCCGTTTCACCCTAACTCGATAGATTTTGTAACCATTATATCACTGCTTGAACACGTATCCAACTGGAGATCGATCATAGCTGAAACATCGAGAATTCTAAGACTAGGAGGACTAGTAGTCATTCAGTTACCTAATCTACATGCATTAGTAGAACCACACACGAAAGTTCCTTTCATATCGTCTATACCGGTTCACCTTAGAAATCTTATGACTACTAGCATGTTCAATGAAACCCTGCAATGGGACTGTACTTTACAAGAAGTAATCCAAGCACTTAAAGACTCCGGCTTGAAAATCCTAGGCGTTTTCCATCATGTCTATATGCCAAAATTAAAACCCCTAGCATTCTCATACTTCATTATAGCAATGAAGTGCGAGATAAATTAATTATTAAGCAATTAACATAATGACGTTATGGCGATGACCATGCCCATAGTGCACGTGTACATGTGGAGTGAATTATCAAGAGAGGCTAAGGCAAGAATAATCAAGGGCATCACAAAGGTATTCGAGGAGCTTGGAATACCCGGGCATGCTGTAGAAGTAGTAATACACGAAGTACCCCGGGAAAACTGGGGAGTAGGGGGAGAACTAGCTAGCGAGAAATTCAAGGAGGCTAAGCCACCATAGCCTAGATCGACTATGCATCTTGACGCATTGTTAATTGTAGCAATTGGGCTAGCACTAGTACACTTCGGCTTTCCACTAGCCTACTACTGCTACTTGAAGAGGTGGCTGAACAAACCCTGGGATGTAAAGAGAGACCCGGGATACAAGCCCAGAGTATCAATCATAGTGCCAACATACAACGAAGCCGGGCTAGTAGAGGCTAAGCTAGACGACCTGGCTAGACAAGATTATCCACGCGAGCTACTAGAAGTCATAGTAGTGGACTCGGCAAGCACTGATGGAACTCCCGAGAAAGTGGAGGAGTGGGCCAGGAGAAACCCCGGGTTGAAGCTGAGTATTGTAAGGGAGCCCGTTAGGAGGGGTAAGGCTTTCGCGTTGAATAACGCGTTGAAGCACGCTACCGGGGACGTAGTAGTGATAACTGACGTGGACGCGAGGTGGGGATCTGCTAACACCCTATCCAACGCTATCTCATGGCTCGGAGACCCCTCCGTAGGAGCCGTCACGTGCCTCAAGAAGCCCGCTGGTAGAGGCGTGGCAGGGGTTGAGGAAGGGTATAGAGAGTTCTACAACGTAGTCAGGCTAGCGGAGAGCAAAGCACACTCCACACCAGTATTCCACGGAGAGCTAGCAACGTTCAGGAAGAGCCTGTTGGAGGAGCTAGGGGGATTCCCGACAAGCATAGGAGCTGACGACAGCCACACAGCGACGATGATAGCTCTCAGAGGTTACAGGTCAATAGCCGTGGACAACGCATGGTGCGTTGAGAGCGTGCCACGCGAAGGATATCATAAATGGAGGGTTAGGAGGGCGCAACACCTAGTACAGCACTTCGCGACGACACTAAGGCACTTAACTAAGGCATCAAGCGGGCTTAGAGGAGTACTGTTACCTGAGACACACTTACACCTCTTCAACCCATGGATACTAGCGGTGACAACGACAATCCTGCTATACCTAGCCATCAAGGGATCACTAACGACACTAACACTACTAGCGTTAGGTACAATGTTATTAGCCTACAGACCATACAGGACGTGGATAACAACACAACTATACCTAGTAATAGCCGCAATCAGGAACCTGTGGACAAGAGAGATTGCTTGGAGTAAGCAGGAGAAGTAGCTGAGGATGCCTAGGCCCCCAAATACGCACTAATACATGAAATACATCAGGTTTTGTCTATGATTACAAAGATTTTTGTTACCATCCCATCGTATAATAGGGGCAGGATATTTCGCTACTGCATAAGGTCTTTTGCCAAGAGTAAGCTGATTAAAGGCTTTATTCTTGCTATCGATGTTTCTTCAGATATTGAGAAGGGGCTCTATACTCAGGCTTTGAAGGAGTTGATTAGCAGAGGCTTTGAGGTTATATACGATATTAATGTTGGTAGGAGAGGGTCTACAAGGGCGCGTAACCTAGTCTTGGATATGGCTGAAAAGAATCTGGGTTCAAAGGATATTCTCCTTATTTATGATGATCATATCTATGCTGGTGATAAATCAGTTATTCCAGCTCTTTGCTGGCTTAAGAATGGAGAGGTAGGGGTTGTGGGAGGCAAGGTAATAAATCTGTGGAAGAGAAGAATCGATCCTGACTTCGCTCTTAACATACCTTACCTGGCTGATGCATTAACAAGGTTAACAGGGTTCATATTCTTGAACACAAAGCATGGACCTAGATATGTTGATTACACCACCCCATTAACGGCATTGCGAGTTGAGATCCTCAGCAGGGGTGTGAGATATGATGAGAGATATGGTGGCACTGGATACAGAGAGGAGAGCGACTTGCAGAAGCAGATAAGGAGACTTGGATATAAAATAGTCTTTGAGCCAAGGTTTTACACATATCACTTAGCCCTTGAAACTGGTGGGAATAGATACTCAGATCTTGAGGATAGGATGTATTGGAAGTGGAGGAACCACACATACTTCACGAATAAGTGGCGCTATTCACTACACAAAAAGGTTCTTAGCTACATGATGCTAACACTCTACGCCTTACTAAATGGTGCACCAGCAATAAGAGGTATAGTGAAGGCTACAAGGGTAAGACAATGAAAATAGTTCATGTATTTCACAATTATTATCCTGTTTTAGGAGGATTAGAGAGAGCTATTCAAAGCCTTGCAGAAGAACTTGCTAAGATGGGTCACGAAGTCCATGTGATTACAAGTAGGTTTGGTGCTGAGAGCAGACCTAGAGAGGAGTTGATAAATGGGGTTTATGTTCATAGGGTAAAGGCTTTAAGACTTCACTTCCCTGATCTCACAATACCTGTGGATTTGCTTAAGAGAGTACTAAAAGACGCCGATATTATAATTTGTTGGAGTCAGAATAGCTATTTCACATATAAGATATGCAAGTACGCCAAGGAAATAGGGAAAAAGTTAGTGGTCTATTTCATAGGTGTTGATTATTTAGAGCACCACTACAATGCTCTTATAAGAGTACTTGGTCGTCTCTACCAGAAGTTAATTACACGAAAAATTGTTAACTTAACCGATATAGCTTTAGTAACAAACAACGATGAAAAGAGATTATTAAGAGAAAGATACTCTATAGACGCTATTGTACTACCTCACGGTATTGATGAGGCGTACTTAAAGTTACCTATGACTGACAACTTTAAGAAAAAATATGGGGCTGAAGGTAGTATCGTAGCTTTTATCGGTAGAATACATCCAACCAAAGGATTAGACTTACTAATCAAGGCATTTATTGAGGTAGCTACGAAAGTGCCGAATACGGTTCTTGTCATAGCTGGCTCTGGAGATGAGAAGTACCTAGAGAAATGCATGAGGCTTGCTGAGAGATTAGGGGTGAAGGAAAGAGTAAAGTATGTAGGTCGCATTTCCGAAGAAGATAAGATAGCACTTATAGACGCCTCCGATGTCATAGTTCTTCCAACGAGGCACGCTGGTGAGAGCTATCCTCTACTGGTAAATGAAGTTCTTGCAAGAGGGAGGAGATTGATCATGACAAGGGGAAGTATAGCATCTAAGTGGGTTGAAGAAAGTGGTATCGCTAGGGTTGTTAATGCGGAACCGCGAGAGCTCGCACAAGCCATTATCGATGAGTTGAAACTTGAAAACGATAGTGCCAAAAGTATCAGAAAGTCTGTGAAAATACTAACTTGGAGAGATATTGCCTATAGGCTTCTTGAATCATCACAGCAAATTTTAAATGGGAGAGTATTAGCAGGAGGTAGGTGAATAACTTCATGGCTATTTCATTTACGCAAGCGCTTTTAATGTTCACTATCATACAGATACCACTGTACCTGTTGATGCTGATGATCATTGATAAGAGGGGTGGCATCTCAGTTAGAGAATCTCTCAAGCATCGAAGCTCTCGCACTTTGATAGGTGTCTTAGACAAGGTTTCCTTTATGGCCTCATCATTGGGGTTGATCCTCACACTCTTTACGAACTTTAGAGAGACCGCACCGTACTTCATAATACTTTCATTAGTACTCCTCATAAACACTCTCTACATCATTTTGGGAAGATCCTCTGGCCTCGTACTAGGCTCTTTCATACTATGGCATCTAATGATGTATCTAGATAAAATCCCCAGCATCGACATCGCTGTTGGTGAAGGCTCTGCCATGGTTAGAGAGATGAGGTTGAACGACCACTGGGATTTCCGATGGGCCCACAACCCCTCATACAACCCAATACCCACGGTGGCATTCATACAGGCAACGTTATCTAGGATAACCACTATGAATTGGTATAGCTACAGCCTAGGGTCAATAGTGTTCTTAGCCATATTAATCGCATATGACCTCTCCATCTACACCCTCACGTATACCGTGACCAGGGATAGTAGGGCTGCATTAATATCAATACCGCTCATAGCTATAACACCTGAAACAGCGATACATCAACACCCATATCAGTGGAGTGGAAACGCTCTTGTACTCATAGCTACGGCACTACTGATTAGCGCTATTAAGGGAATAGAAGCTCGCATTAACTTCGTAGCGATAACGCTATTGTTTACAGGTGCGATATTCACCCATGCTACAGGCCTGTCATACATATTTTTACTGATAGTGTTATTGCTTGCAGGGGCCCTCTCTAACTATATACCCCGTAGAGGAAAACCGAGAATACTATTTGGCATGCACCGACTAGTGTTTGTTCTTACCGTACTTCTAATAATATTGGTAGTGAGGTCGGCATATACCTATGGGTACTTAGGGTATGTGTATCCGGCTGTGAAAAGCGTGTTTCAAAGCTTAATAGATTTGATTAAAGAGTTCTTTACACCATCAGAAGGGATCACAGAAGCTACACACATACCTCTCTATGAGAGAGCTGGAATACCCTTGGTTCAAGCATATGTGTGGAGTTATGCATTATCAATAGCAACAGCGTATATCTTATACTCTCTAGTCAAGGGTAAAACAGACTTACTAGAGCTTGTGCTCTATGCTAGCTGCGCGTCCTTCGTCGGGATAGAGTTTATAGGGTACGGATTATTGAAAGCACAGGGCTTTTACTGGATGAATAGAACGACCTACGTTTTTGTACCCCTAGTATATCCTCTAGTAGCGAAGACTCTAATTAAGATACTTGAAAGTGTTTTTACAAAGGCGCATCTCATCTTTGCTCTACTAGGGCTGGCGTTATTCGTAGTGGCAGCTCCAATAGCATCACAAGATCCCAACATATCACCTATTCAATACGCTAGGGCTCGTCAAAGTGAGACTATACCTCTAGATATAAGTGATATTATAGAAGCAGAGTTCATACTTAAAGTAAGTGAAAGAGAAAACTACTACACTTACTCGTATATAACATACAAGACGGGTGCGTATAGATTATCAAGAAACCCTGCGGAAGGAGCTATCGGTATATGGTATCCAGTTCTTACGACAAAGTTAAAGAGTGCTATAGGACTTTACTCATTTATAAATAAACTACAAGTCCCGAACATAGAGGTCTTAACATTTAGTGAGTTTGAATATGCTAACTTCAACATCAACCTCATTTACAATTCACGTAAAAACTACTTATACGTAGAGTGACGTGAAAGTACTATTATTAGCACATGACCTCGGACTCTATGGAGGTGTTGGAACTTTCAACTATGAGCTTGTTGAGGCGTTAATTAAGAGAGGTGTAGAAGTCTTAGTAATTACGAGATATAACGTGGATTTTGTAAGTAAACCCGCTGGTTCTGGTATACATGTTAATATGCTTTGTAGTCCTGAAATACCTCCGAAGGATGTGGTATTTTACTTGAGCAATATGCATACAGTTACAGAGATTGCTAGGAGGTTTAAACCAGATGTAATACACGATACTTCGGGAGGGTTACGGTTTTTACCGTGGCTTAGTAGGTATGCTCCTACAGTAGCAACTATTCATGGTTCACCGCTACTTGACGATCTAAGAGTTAAGTATGGTTCCTTTAGGGACTGGCTTAGACTCAGGCTATATCAGTACTCGCATTATGTACCTGCTAAGATGATGTCTCTACTATGTAGAGCGGGGATTGATAGGGCGGTCTTTGTCTCTAAAACATGCTTAGCAGATGCCTTAGTACGCTTGGATCCTAAGTCTAAAGAGCTCTTAAAAACCATGTCAGTAGTTATCTACAATGGTCTATCCATTGAGAGAGTTAGAAGCGTGGTTAGAGAGAGTAGTAGCTATGATGAGTATAGTATAGCATTTGTTGGTAGACTTATGGAGTACAAGGGTGTTAGTAGATTAATAAGGGCATTCTCGCATGTTGCGAAAGAATTCCACAAAGCTAAACTACATATAGTAGGCTCGGGACCTGAAATGACTAGGCTTAGAGAGCTCTCGAGAAAACTAGGTCTAGAGAGCAATGTCGTCTTCCACGGATGGCTACCAAGAGATGACGCATTGAAAATCGTCTCATCCTCAGCTTTATTAGCCCACCCAAGTCTCTACGAATCCTTTGGTTACGTGATAGTAGAGGCATATGCTCTTGGAAAACCCGTTATAGCTCACAGAGCACCATACTCCAAAGAGCTCGTTGAAGAGTTAGGGGCAGGTCTCACTGTAGACACGCTTAATGGGAAAGCATTCTCCGAGGCACTACTAACTCTACTCACAGATAAAAGTCTCTATAGAAAATACAGCATTAAAGCTCAAGAAGTAGCTGAGGAAATCTTTGACATAGGCATTACTGCTAGTAAGTATATCAAAGTATATGAAAGCCTCGCAAATCAATAGGATGGAAGCTATGACCATAATCTCACTAACTTTCGACGACGGCTATCTACAACATTACGATATCGCTAAAAAGCTTTATCACATGGATATCCAAGCCACATTCTTCATTATAACGGGTCTAAAAACGTATGCTGGGAAAGGTCTCTTAACATCAAGGCCTGAGCTTATAAGGGATATACTAGATATGGGTCACGAGATAGGATCTCACACAGAGACTCATAGAGATCTAACAGCACTTAAACCTCGAGAAATTGAAGAAGAGTTTGCGAATTCATTGAATTTTATTAGAGGGTTTACTGATGAACCCGTGGGCCTTGCATACCCATACGGCTCTTTCAACCAGGTTGTTGCAGATATCGCTAGGAGGTACTTCGCTTATGCTAGAACTATGGGCTCGTACAATAGGTGGAATAGCATTAGAGATAGGTTCTGTGTTGGAGGCATGGGTGCTAGGTACCTCCCAGAGATTATTCTGAAAAGTCTTTTCACCGAGAAGTTTAAACTAGCCGTCCTAGTGTTTCATGAAGACGTGAGGTTTGCCATAGCCATTGCGAAGCTCTTAAAAGATCTCGGATTCGAGATAAAACCCCTTAGAGAGGCTATAAAAACCTTATGAAGAAAATCGTATCAGTTCTGCATCACCCACTACCTCAAGTAGATGGGAAATTAGCTGAGGAAGAGGGCCTAGGCTGGCACTTTAGATCTGCTAGAGCGTTAGCTAAATATGGACACTACGAAGCAGTTGCTGTAAGGCCCAATGAGCACCCCAAATTTCTGTCTAAGCTTATCAGCGGCATTCCCACGGTCTTGACACCATCAATAAACTTGTCGCCTAGTCAAAGAGTTTGGAAGTGGAGCCACGTATCTATAGCTCTAGCAGATTTTGCTGAGAGAGCCGTTGAGCAAGGATTCGTGCCATACGTACACGAGTATAGGGCGTTAAACTCTGAACTAGTCATTAAGAGAGTTGTTGAGCACCCAATGATACTTCAACACCATGGATCATTTCCGCCTAGTAGGCCACGCCTAGAGAACCTGCTTAACTTTGTTAAAGAGCTTAGCAAGCTTAAGAGGGAGAGATACCTGAAGAGGGTTAACGGCTTCTTCTTCGTGCTTAACAAGTATGAGAAGCACTACCTTGAAAACGTGCTTAACGTTAATGCAGAGGTTGTTGTTAGAACTATGGCCGTGGACTTTAATGAGCTAAAACCTTTGAGTACCGAGGGAAAGGTCAGTGTTAGGAGGGGCATCGGTATTGATGAGGATGTAGTAGTGCTAACAACGTATGTTGGGGTGTTCGGCGAGGAGTTTAGTGGCATGAAGGGGGCTCAATACTTGTTCAGGATATGGCGTGAACTAAGATCTCGCTTCAAAGATAAAGTTGTAGTAATCGCTACTGGTGTTGGAGAACCGTACCTATCTCTCCTAAGGAGTGCCGGTATATTGGCATACAAGCTCCTCCCTCATAGAGACTACATAAGGCTTGTTGCCGCATCTGACGTATACTTCCTGCCCGCCACCTCAAGCTACTCATATGGTGGTATTGGAGTCGCTGTTATGGAGGCCTTAGCCATGGGGATACCGGTTGTGAGTCCTACGCTAAGGGAGTTTCCAGAACCAAGACATATCAAGGATCTCGGAGTAGCAACTAGATATGTTAACGATGAAGATGCACTTAGGGGGTTCGTTGATGCACTAGTATACGTAATTGAGCATAGAGAGCACTATAAGCCTTGGGTTATTAGAGAACTGAGTCACAAATACTACTCGTGGGAAAGCTTTGTGAGAGACTTCAATAATGCTGTGAAAAGGTTATGAAAACAACGGTACTAATTCTAACTAGTGGAACTGTGGATAGGCATATACTGATCAAAGGCCTGCTCAGATCGTTGGCAAGGCAATCCGTTAAACCAGATGAAGTAGTAATAGCTACAGAGACAGCTGGAGGGGAACTAGCTAAGATTGCAAGTGAGTATTTAGGCAACACAGATTTCAAGGTTATTGAAACCGGTTATTGGAATAAATGTTGGACGGCTAACAAGGCAATATTAGAGTCTAAGGGCGACATAGTGTTCTTGCTGGAAGACGACCTGTACCTAGCACCAAACTTCATTGAGGAGGTGTTGAAAGCCTTTGAGGAATATCCCGAAGCTGGCTGTGTCTACACTAAATGTATGTGGGTGTTTAGAGAGGGGGCTAGATCGAGAGGCGGATTAATGGGCTGGCTAGCAAAAACGGTGAGCAAGTTATCTGTTCACGAATCAGTATTACCGAAAATGGTCAAGAAAATAAATGACCATCTAATCGAAGTACCAGTATTCACGATGAGCGTTGCTTGTAGGAGAGAGGTATTGTTAAAAGCAGGGCTCTACGATATGAGAGTTAAGGAACCTATACTCGGCGAAGACTACGACCTTGCTCTTAGAATTAGGAAAAGAGGCTATAAAATAATGCAGACAACTAAAGCTATCTCATATCATTTAACAAAACAGGTATCTAAAGGCATTACAAAATATAACAAAGACCCAGCTAAGCTTATGGGAACTTATGAAACAGAGGTGTATTTTGTAGCTAAGAATAGAGGCGTCTTAGGAACTGTTAATGTAATTAATCACGTAGTATACAGGGTTATTGAAGCAATAGCTTGGGGGGTTAAGACAGGAAACTTTAAAGTAGCTTTTTACGGCATAGCAGGTAGCATCAAAGGATTTATGAAAGGATGCCTCTTTGCCAACAATATATGAATCATTATTCAAGGCTAAGTAAGTTATGTCTCTTAGAAAATTGAGACAATATTACAGTCATTATGCTAGAATTGTCAATACTCTAAGAATTAGCTTATTATGCAAAGTAAAAATTCTTGCATATCTGCTGGTATACCTAGCTTTGCTTAATAAAATAGAAAAAGCACTACCGATTAAAATAAAAGTAAAGCTAAAACCTGCCATCTCTATTGAAGGTGTACAATATAAATTAGTTGATCTAGAATCCTTAAGCACACTGTCTCCTACGCATGAGCCGTGGATGATTAAATATTTAAAAATAAGAAACGGAGAAATTTTTGTTGATGTTGGAGCACACATAGGTAAATATGCTTTAGAAATTGCCAAGGAGAATCCCAAGAGTATCGTAATCGCTATTGAGCCTGCCAAAGATACGTTTTATGCATTATTAGAGAGCATCAGAAAGAATGGACTTAAAAACGTCATTGCACTAAATATAGCAGCGTGGGATACTAATACTAAGATAAAGATCTTTGTCACAGAAGCTCACGAAGGTAGTTCAGCATTTTTGCACCTTGCTGAAAATGCTGGAGTTGTAAGAATAGATGAAGTTGATGCACGGAGACTTGACGACATAGTTGAAAGGCTTAAACTTAGTAAAATTGATTGGGTTAAAATTGATGTTGAAGGTGCAGAGCTTCGGGTTCTTTGCGGATTTATTAAGTCTATGTTAAAAATTAAGCCTAAAATTATCATTGAAATTAAGGAATTTAATAGAAATAAAGCATTAATGATGCTTAAGAGCATAGGATATAAATGTCAACAAATACCCGAAGATCCTTCTCACCAGTACTTCATCTGTGAGCACTATGGTGGCATCAATTGATGTGATCATGCCTACATGTAATAGTAATAAGCCTTATTTCCCTTTAGTCTCGAAAGCCATTAAAGAGAATGTACCTTTAAATAAAATTATTATTATTGATTGCTTTAGCAATGACGGAACTGTAGAATTAATATCAAAATTCTTTGGAAGAAAAGCATTAATATTACGAACTCACGCAAATTTGGCGTATGCAAGATATCTAGGAATAAAGTTTGTAGAAACAGATATTTTTGCTATGATTGATAGTGACACGATGATACTACCTTATTGGTATTTAAAGCTTTACCGCATTCTTAGCAGTGATAAAAAGATAGGAGCTGTTGAAGGAAGGCTAATAAGCTCATCTAAGTTAACAAGCCAGCTTCCTTTAACTCGCATATACAATCACAGTATCATCCTTGAGAAGGAAAAAGTGAACGAACTTAGTCCTACTTTCATACTTAGAAGAGGATTATGGTGGTATGTACGTGGAGAAACCACAAATGTTCTCATTCGTCGTGAAGTTGTTAAAGATTGGAAGCCATTAGATAATCTCGGTGCATTCGAGGATTTTCATTTAACACAACATGTGTTAAGAAAAGGATATAAGTGGGTTCGTTATGAAAGAGATGTTGTAGCAATACACTTTGAATTACCAAAGAATCCTATTAAGTCTCTTATATTGAAGCCTATTAGAAAAGGGCTCTGGCATGGTAGCAATCTCTTTATTCTGCTTAAGAATATGGAATTAGACAGAAAAATAGTACTATTAGATAACATTCGAGAAATTACGAATTCTGCTTTAAAGCTATTTTATAAAAAAGACAAAGAGAAGTATATCATTTCCCTATTATTTGCTATTGCTGTAGATCTGGGCATACTTGTAAGGGATAGATATGCTCAACAGTACAGACGTAGATGATGTTTTAATATCATTAATAATACCTGTCAAGAATGAAAAGAGTAGAATAAAGGTTATAATTGAAGGACTTTATAAGCAAAGTTATAGACCTATTGAAGTCATCTTCGTAGATGGGGGTTCAACTGATGGAACAATTGAAGAGATTCTTGATGCAATTAGAAGGTATTCAGCAAATGATTTTAAAATAAGGTTGCTTAGGGAAAGTGATTTTGGAAATGTAAGGTCTCCTGCTAATGCGAGAAACATTGGAGCACTAAATGCTAGTGGCAAATACGTGGCGTTTTTCGATGCTGACTTCGACTTTAGTGAAGACCCTAGGGCTATAGAGAATATTGTTAAGGCTTTTAATAGTGGAGCTAATCACGTAGGCATTAAATATGTTCCCAATATGCATACTTGGATTGAGAAACATTTAGCACTAGATGACATTATACATTATTTTAAGGGGGATAAGCCCGTGCATCTCATATGTTCATTTAAAAGAGAATTTTTTAATCAGGTCAGATTCAACTCTATGTTAGGCTTTAGAGAAGATTTCGAGTTTTTAGATAGGCTTAGTAGACATGTAAAACTCAACACTATTATAATAGATACAGACATTAGGCGATGCTATCCCCATACATTCTATGAGTTTAGAAGACAGCAACTGTGGTATGGCAGAACAGCTCTGAGGTACTATAGAGTTACAGGTGTTAATCCCTTAACAACATTGGCTAGGTCTAATGCAATCCTGGGGTTGGTAACTTTCGCAATAATTGTAGCACCATTAATGCGATTACTATCAATAGCACTCATAGCATTTGCATTCTTACTTATATACGTGCGTTGGCTAAGAAGGGACATGAGGGTTTTAGGGATTAGGGGGCTAGTCTTAGAAAGAATCGTATGGTATCTATTTAGGGAGATTATTGGAAGAGCATTCTTCGATGCAGGGTTTATAAAGTCTCTAGTGCAGAAGAAGGTGATGTTAGGAAGATGAAATCTTCTGAAGAAGTAAAGAGCTTTGTTAGTATTATCATGGTTACTTATAATAGTGCCAGCAAACTTGGCTCTTTCTTTGATAATGTTATTCATAGCATAATGAGTTTAGACTATGATAACTATGCATTAATAATTGTAGATAACAACTCTCAAGACGATACTACTAACCATATAAAGGAGCTTATGAAGTCCTTTAAAGCCAAATGCTTCATTATTAAATTAAGGCAAAATAAAGGTCTTCCCTATGCTTACAACGTTGGTGCAGTAGCCGCGGTTAAGCTATTTCCGGACACAAAGTACCTTCTATTCATGAACGATGATGTAATTTTAAGTAGAAATATTATCTTCGCTCTAATAGAAGCGTTGAAAAGTTCTTGTGGAGCTGTTCAGCCAATTATAATTCATTTAGATGGTCATAAGGAGGTTGGTTTTAAGATAGGTGTTACAGGGTATGTAAAACCTATAGAATACAAAGAAATTCATCCTCTAGGATCACTAGTTAGAGTTCCTGTTATAGTTGGTGCAGCTCTTATGGTTGCTAAGGAAGTGTTCTTTAGCACAGGAATGTTTGATGGAAGTATGTTTTGGGGTTATGATGACGTAGATTTCTGCTGGAGACTTCATAAACACGGGTACACTACATGCATTACTACAAAGACTAATGTAATACATTATGGTAGCGCCACGTGGGGTAAAGAAAATCCGATCAAGTACTTCTATAACACTTCAAATCACATATACATGTTCTATAAAAACCATGATTTTGCCAAAGCCATTCTACTAACACCTCTTCTAATAATCGAGATACTGAGACTATTGCTTTGGAAGCTCAGCCGAAAAGACTTAAAGAGTGTTAAAGCTATTTTGCTGGGTATTTTTAATGGTGTTCTTAGGATCCCCTTAGCGTTAAAAAGTTGTAAAGTTCTCAAATGCCTCAAAACACCTTTCACTTACTTTGATTTAAAAGTTGATTTAGAATTGATCTTTGGGAGGTTCTATAAAACGATATTCAAAGGTGGAAAGTAAAATGCTGAAAGTTCTAGCCAAGAAAATTGCAAGAAGGATTCGATGGATTTTTATGACGTTTACATGGTAATAAAAGCACCTAAGGTGGACATACTGAATTACTCTTTGTTTATATAGCTTATCACATCTTTAAGTTAAAATTCTATAAGTTTAAGATATTTGTAAATGTAAATGGTATCAAGTATAAATTAATAGATCATGATACACTCAAGGTACTATCATATCTCGAGTTATGGATGGATAAGTATTTAGATATAAGGAATGGTCAGGTCTTCATTGATGTTGGAGCTCACGTCGGTAAATATGCTTTGAGGATTGCTAAGAGAAATCCGAGAAGCACTGTTATCGCAATAGAGCCTGGTAGTCTACAATTCAACGCTCTCATTGATGGCATTAATAAAAATAAACTTAAGAATATAATTCCGCTTAATATTGCCGCGTGGGATAGTACAACAAAGTTGAAATTAAAGGTATATTCAATAGATGCAGGAACTTCAAGCGTAATCCCAGGCATGCCTGGGATTGGGCATTTAATTAGGGTAGAGAATGTTGAGGCAAAATCCCTTGATGATGTGGTTAATGAGCTTGGTCTTAAACGTATAGACTGGGTTAAAATTGATGTTCAAGGTGCTGAGTTTCGTGTACTGCGTGGGTTTAGGAATAGTATTACCAGGTTTAAGCCTAGAATCGTGATAGAGATTATGGAGTTTAATAGAGAAAAGGTCTCCAAATTCTTTGAAGAAGTCGACTACGTATGCCGTCATATTCCAGAGGATGAGTCAGGCATGTACTTTATATGTGTGCCAAAGAATTAGTATCCATAGTAATACCCACACTTAACGAGGAGGAAAATATTGGGAGACTGCTGGAAAGCATTATAATGCAGGATTATAGACCTATAGAGGTTATTATTGTAGATGGAGGCTCTACCGATGATACACTTAAAGTTATTAATCATTTTATTGAAGGATTTAGTGGTGAGAGTTTAGCTATTCGTGTATTATCGGAGTACGGTGAGTGTAGAAGTCCTGCCAATGCTAAGAATATAGGCTTTCTTAGTGCAAAAGGTAAATTATGTTTATTTATTGATGCCGACTACGTGCTTTTAGAACATAGTTTTATCTCTAAGGTTATAGATGCTCTAAGAAAATCTCCTTGGGTTAGTGTTAGGCTAATTCCTGTTCAAGGTAAGAACAACTTACTGTCACTAGCACAGGTTATTCAAAACAGGATTTGGGCTCCTGAAGGCTATGTTGATGAAAGACGTTGTTTTAGACGAGAATTGCTGGAGAAATACGCTAATCCACCGTTTAACCCATGTTTAGGCGTAGGCGAAGATGCTGACCTGATTAGCAGGCTCAGAAGACTTGGTTTCAACCCGATATTCGTAGACGCGAAGCTAGGAGATGTAGTCCCACATGATTTAAGGAGGTTCGCAAAAAGATTTGAATGGTATGGTAGAACTAGCTTGAGGTTTTACATAAGGATTCATGGCTTATCGCTACCTGAAGCTGTTATAGCTTCCTTACGAAATAATATAGGGGTCTGGATCACACTCGTTTATCCCTTACTTGCCGTCTTACTGTACTTAGCACTAGGAATTTCAGGTCTTCTAATAGTATTGCTACTATATGTTGCTTCTAGGATTAGGCTTTTCGTGAAAATGCCTATGAAATCTATAAAAGTTTTGGCAACAATTAGTTTTCTAGACCTAATCAGATCTGTAGCATATCTCTACGGTTTATTGAGAGGTTTTGTTGTAGCAAAAGTCTCTAGAGATTAGGAGACTAGGAGCGATGCCTAAAGTTAGTGTAATAATACTTAATTACAATGGCAAGAGTAAGTTAGGATCTTTGCTTGACGATTGCATAAGCTCTGCGTTGGGTCAGTCCTATAAAAATATCGAGGTTTTGTTTGTTGATAATGGTTCTACTGATGGTAGTTGTGAATATGTTAGGGCTAGGTATGGTGATA